>WNFR01006200.1_pt1 | contig 13574 bp, 32 predicted proteins | sample 5400221 | NCBI WGS metagenome assembly WNFR01 (sample SAMN13153357, study PRJNA577476) | soil metagenome | isolation source: 40 cm soil under Madrone tree | place: USA:California | collected 2016-06-14
TGATGTAGGCGGAAGCGAACTCCGCAATGAGTGCATCATTCCGGTCGGGAGTTCCCTTTCTGAGGACCTGAATAGTGCTTCGATCAAGACCAATTCCATCAGACGTATCGACGCCGAGTCCATAGGTTTCGTCCTCCTCTGGCATCTCCCACATGATCAGTTTCCCCATGGGGTCGAAGTTCGAGTAGCCCGTAAATTTCAGGGGAATAAGCTGGCACTCGAACGGTTCGATCGAGGGGTTCCAGCGGGAGCGTATAGTAAGCGCCGGCTGTTGTACGTCCACATCACGGCGGTCCGGCTGGAGCCTCAGCGGGATTTCGTCCGTCCTCCCAACAAAGCCGTAAATGGCGAGCGGCGGGTGCGTGCGTTCCCGGTAGGTTGAAAGAGTGTCGGAATCAAACGCCGAAGTATTGGTAGATTGGAACGCTTCGAGGTCGTCTGCCGGCGTTTCCGAGTAAAACTGGCTGAGTTCTTTCTTCGCTGCGTATTCGGCGCGAGTGATCTCCCACCACCACATCTGCTCGATCGGCATTTCCCATTCTTTGCCAAGGTGCTTGATGAGCAGCGGGTCGGCCAGGACGGCGGCCCGGGCGCGCGCGGCATGGTGCACGGTGAGTTGCGAGGGGTCCCACTCTTGCGGAATCGGATGCTCGAGCAAAAAGGTTTCCGTCGGGTAGATGTCGCTTCCGATAAACCAGGGCAGGAACATGGGATAGAAGCGCGACCGTCCGGCCGCCCAATTCTCTTTAGAGAACTCCCAGGTGCGGTGCCACCAGTTACGACGGCCTTTGGCGGTCGATTCGAGGACCAGGAACATGCGCGGCGACGTGTGCATGGCGCGGAGGAGCGAAGCGTCGACCAATTCTTCGGGATTGTTGAAGTCACAAAGTTCGGAGAGGTGGCAGACCGTGGGAGTCGAACCGCGGGCGATACCGGAGAACTGCGAACCGTGCTGAATGGATATACCGGAGTTGAGGTCGCCGAACTCGATCAGTTCGCCGACCCGGTAGCCGGTTTGCCGCGGAAGCATCCACCAGGGCTCGTGCTCCCAACAGAGGTCCATCATCTGCGCCATCTTCGTCGATTTATCCGGATCCGAAGATCCCACGACGGCGTTGACGAAACTGTAGAACTGCGTCCTATGCGCGACGGCAATTTCCGTCAAGGTACTGACGCCGAGTTGGCGGGCTTTCAGTTGCTGCACGGAGATGGAATGACCGCGCTCCTCGAGGTCGGCCCAAACCTGCAAGGCGATTTCCTGCGCGATGTTCGGTTTGAACCGTACGAGCTTCCCGGTGAAGTCGAGAATAAAGGCGTAGCGGCTGGCGAAGTAGCGGAAGTCGAGTTTAGATAGGAACCGTTCGTTCAGCACCCAGGCTTCTTCTTCGGTTGAAAGCGGCCGAACGAGGCGCCCATCGTCCCCGATCAGTTCCTTGAAGCGGCGGTTCTGCTGAATGATTTCTGGAACGGTGTGGCGGATAAGGGTGAGTCCGAGTTTCTTCTCTACCTTCCGCGTGCGTTCGGCGATGATACGCGGCGAGTACATTACTCGTTCTCGTTGATGATCTCGTCCGTGTCGTGCATCGATCTTTCGAACGAAGGCAGACCTTTCGATTCCGGTGCCGCCGAGGAATCGGAGCGCGACGCGGCGTTTGCGCTCACCCCGATATTGATGCCGTGCGGCGTGGGGATGAACTTGCCGAGCCCGTCAAGGTGTCGTAACTTTCAATGACCGGAGCGAGTGCTGGTTCGATGTGCACGGCCAGGCGCGCAAACTGCATGAACGTAGCCTTCCCGCCGTCAAGTTGCTGACTGAGCATGCCGATCGGCGAGGTTCTTGCTGGCTTGAGACCGAGTCTACGGCGCGCCTGGATTATATTCAGACCGCCGTCTACTGGTTTCTCGCCTCTTCCTCTTGCTCTTTTAGCCATTCCGCTTCCTGGTCAAACACTACTATATCGTTCGCCTCGTGCGGTTTCATGTTCCTTAAAACAGCAGGGTCGGGAGGTAGGGGGTAGGCCCGGTCAATTCCCGCCGCTATCCTTCGCAGGACCTCGATCAGTTGCTTCAGTAGTTCCGGCTCCGCCTTTATTTCGATTAGGGCCATATGGTTTCACCGCTCGCTTGAGCGTCGAGAAGTTGACTTCCACTCGCTCGCCGCTCCGCTTACATTGGGAGTTAACACAGAACAGAACCAGTCGCGCGATAACTTCATGCCCCGAGGCTTTGTCCGTTTCATAGGAGCGATGGTCCATCACCATCACGCCCGTGCATTCTCCGCACAAGAAGCGCGGCAACTCCAATACGAATAACTCATCGCTCATTCGTCGGGAGTCTCCGGAGGCTTACTGTCTTCGCGATCGAGGATCTCCTGGACGCGCTCCTCATCCGGAGCGCTGCCGGCGGCGGGTGCGACTTCGACTCCCCCAGGGTTCGCGCGTGTGCGAATGGCGACGGATCTAGCCGGCGCAGCGGGAATGGTTTTCGATTCTCTCGCGCGGTTTACGGCTCTGGCCGTTGGAGTGGATTCGACTTCGGCTAGTTTCGCCGGCTCATTCTGACTCGCGATCGGGATGTCCGGAGCGTCCACGACCATTTTGGTGTTGGACGGTCCGCGGACGATGCGCGGGGCAGGTACTTCGATGCCTACGCTTCGCCGGGCCGAGTCGGCCGTTTCGCCGGCCGCCGGCGCGGCAATGGTGCGCTCGCTTTCAATCGTTACGTCTACGGCGTCAAACCCGGTAAATGGCTCAGTGAATCCGGGAGACTTGAGCGTGCGATCGAGTTCTACGCGGATGTCTGGCGCCTCGCTCGGATAGACCTTGGCGGCGAGAACCCACTTCCAACTGACCAGCGGGTAGGTCAGGTGATTTTTGAAGCGGTAGTCGGCATCGAGGTTGCGCTCGATATCAGCCAGGATTATCCGTTTGATCTCTTGACCCGACAGCGCCGAGAACGGGCGTGCTACGGTGGACGGTGTTGCCATTGCCTATCTCCTTTATCTGTCTCCAAACTCTCGTGCTCGGTTTGTGGCCGAGGGCGAGTTCCCATCTGCGCACCGAGATCTCGCTGACTCCGAGGAGTCCGGCAAATTGCGGTTGCGTCATTCCTAGTTTTTTACGAATCGAGCGCACCCGGGAGGAAATACGGTGATAGACGAGGCGGTACTTCTTTGCGCGAGCGCGCGCCTTTATCGTTTTCTTCCTGGATGGGTTCGGCGGTGTCATTTCTTCAGTTGCTTCTTGATGCGGTCGTAGGCGTCTCTTACGATTTTGAACCGCACGCGCGTCGTGGCCTTGCCGTCGGTGATTTCAGTCTCGACTTCGGCCTCGAAGGTGGTGAGCAGCTTCCACGATTCCGGTCCCCAATCGCGGATCTCACAGAGCATGCGCACCGCTTCAAGCGTACGCTCCTCTTCCGAGTCGGGTATCGGCTCGGGCATTACGAGCGGACGCTTGACGGGTTGTTCCGTGGGGTTCACTGGAGTTTGGTATTGTCGGATGGACAATATTCATAACCACCCGGGTACCAGATTCCGCACGATCGGCATTTCTTCATGCCGGGCTCCGGCGGTCCTTCCTTCTTGATTTCGCCCTCGTTTGTGACGTCGACAGGGGCCGGAGAAGTTGCCGCGGCTTCCGGCCCTGCCGGCGGCTTCGCCGTATCAATGCTTGTCACCTGCGACGAAGCGGAATTCTCTGTGGTTACGTTCTCTTCTTCCATGTGTTCCTCTCCTATGATGGTGTCCCAATCGGTCATTCGCACGGCCTGGCCGCGTAGTTCATGCGCACAGTCCGCGCAAAAATTGATAATGCCTTTCGTGATGACGACGTGACATTGCCGCGGTGTGCCTCGACTTATCATCAACGACGGTGTAAAGGTGGGCGACTCCATGGACCCGTTCCATTGCCACACGACCGTGCCGGAAAGGTGGAAAGGGTGTCCTTCTTTACATCCCGGGCACCAAAACAGGAGCACATCGCCGCGCCTGATAAGGAGTCGCATAGGTGAACGGTAGACGCCTCCGATTCCGGTGTCAAGAAAACCTTTAGCGTGCGCGACCTACTTCGATACGAAGGTGCGTGTTTCCACACTGTGCGCACTGGATCTCGTAGATACCGTGAGTAGTGGAATGGTGCATCTTGAATAGCGATTCTGGATGACAGACTGGACGTATCTCGGACCAACGTCCCTGTGAAGATACCAACGCGTTGCTTGGTTCTCTTTTAGGCTTCGCCATCAGCGGTCCTTTCTAAAACTCGCAGCCTCGGGACAGGTGATGAAGTGCGACCTCCTAACCAGTTCCCGGGCCGGCGCGAAGAAATTCTTGTCTTTCTTGAGTTCCACGACGCTCATGGGCATCTTCCTGCCATTCGGCATAATCCACCATTCTATGGGCTCGCCGCAGCCACGGCAGAAGGCTTCGTTATCGAAGATCCAGCCGGCGGCGAGTAGGTCCTCTTTCTTTTCAGGGATGGGCATCAAGGCACCTTGATTTTCGTGTAGCCTTCTTCGAACGCATCGGCCGGCGAAAAAGATTTGTAGCCGTCCTTGTATTCAACGAAGTACCAACCAGGCTTGGGGCGGCCGGGAGCGTGTTTTGGAACGAATTGCGGCTCGACGTAGAAACGTTCATAGCCTTTATCTTCCGGCGTGATCCACAAGCCGCCATCGGCCATGTGAGCAATTTCGGCGATCTTCAGTGCCCACACTTCCTTGTGGCATTTGTAACGCGGCAGTTCTTTGTTAGCCATGGATGCACGCCTCCCAGAGCGCTTCGCATTTATCGATGAGTACGGCGTACGACAAGTGCGGCAGACTGTTGTGGATGGCGATGGCTAGTTGATTCGGGTAGGTACGCTTCCCGTCGGTGCTCCAAGTTTTGTCACCGGCGTTTAGGTCGTACAGATTCCACCACCATCCACAACGGTCCAGGTCCTCACGCTCATGCCTCCGCAGCCGCGGCACGCTCTTCCTCTTCGTCCTCTTCGTCATCATCCTCGAGCAAGTTGTCGCCGGCAGCCTCGTCCATTACGAGGAAATAAGTATCGCCAAAATTCCATTCTGAGAAATGCGCCACGTCGCGCGAAAGCGGGACCCTGAGCCGATATCGGAGCCGGATGACCTTGTTCGCCTTACCGGTGCCGGTCTCTTCGATCAGTTGCAGGGATACATGAGTGATCTTGGCGATGGGCATTTCGAGCGCGGCTTCGCCGATGTCGTGCGCTAAATATAATTTTACTATCTGCGAAGGGACGCCTTTGAGGTCGAGGCGCGTGCGGTTTTTCTTAGTGATGTCCGACCAGGCGTCCATGACGATTTCGGGGAGTAAGTTGATGTGTTGCGCGGTGACAACCTGGCTGAGTTCGAGGGCTACGTAGCGGTTTCCTTTTTTGTTTCTGTCAAAATGCGGCCGGACATAACTCACCTTCATACGGTCGTTCTGGACTAACTGTTCCGGCTCCTTCGGCGGGATCTCGACAAGCGTGCCTTGTTCCGGACTGGCCTTCCTGGTTGGCTCGTCGAAGTCCTTTTTCTGATTGAGCGGCTTGACCTTTCTTCCCATGGTGCCTCTACGTTTTTGTTTCTTTGCCATCTTTTCTCCTTTGTTCGTCCTGGGCTAACAGCACGCGGCAAGTGACGGGCTTGTCGGCGTAAAGACCCATGTGCTGTGCGATCGGCTTACGGCGCGGACCTTTGCCGTGGCAGTGCGGGCACTCGTAGTAGGTGCGGTCGGCGCCGGTAGCATCGAATCCGCGAAAGACCAGGACGGGCACAAAGCGGTCGGGACCGCTGGCGGGCTCGCACGGGATGACGATTTGTAACTCTTTCAAGCGAGTTCCTCTTCTTTGGCGAGCGCTACTTGAGAACATTCCAGTTCCTCGATCGCTTTTTCCAGGGAATTAAGAGCATCACAAAGCCGTTCGCGCCGGGCGCGGAGTTGTGCCAGCGTTTCCGCAATCGTCAGATTCGGCGTACCGTTCTTCTTTTTCTTCACTAGTTCAAGGTCCGGCAGCGGATTCTCAGAAGCTTCTTGCCTAGTACGTAAGTGGTGTCGTGGCTCCCGGCGAGGTCTACGCGCATTAGGAGCGAGTCCTTGCGCCTTGCCAGCCTTACAAGTTTCGTGATGTAGGTTTCTCTGGTAGCGGCGGTTGAGGAAGCGTTTGCGCTCGGCGTCCGGAACGGTGAGTCCGGCCAGGAGCGAATTGGACCCACCTTCACGCCAAAATCTATCCAGGGCGGCGCGGCTGCAGGCTCGACAAATCGCTCGTACAGGTAGTCGTTTCTTCCTCGGGCGCTCGATTCGAGCATGACCAGGGAGTTGTTCGGTGAACGCTTCGCCGCAGTCAAGGCAGAGGAAGGTTTGAAAGGCCATCGCAGTTGAGAGAAGAATCGCATCTTTGCTTCTTTCTAACTAAGAGTTCTTCCCCATAGCCTCGCGGACAAACGGCGGGACAAAGACCTCTTCCTGGAAGGGGAGCGTAGCGGCCTTGACCTTCCACATCTTGAAAGCATTCGGGCAATTAGAGGCGCTGTCTGGTCCGTGGTCGATGACGTAGGTAAGACCTCCGGTATGGCGCACCTGCATCACGAGTCCGCAATGTGTACAGATCGGGTCCGGGCGCTGGAGGATGCCGAAAGGAGCCGGAGTCATGGCGACGTAGTTCCCTGATTCTTGTTTTTCCGGATTACGAAGCTCTTCATGCATCATGCTTTCGAACTCCGCGAAAAGTTTCCGCCCTGTCGCTCGATCGAGGATCGACGGCTGCATTTCAAACCAATGCTTTAAGTCATTTAGTCGCGTCACCCAATTCGGCATCTATCCCTCTCCCTCTTTGTGGTCGGCGATCAACTTCTCAAGTTCGCGGCAGCGCTTCAGCAAGACTCGGATACGGGCATTCGCCTTGCGCAACTTGTCGGCGTACTCGATCATGCGGTCGCGGTAGATCGTTCTCCTCATCGGGTAGTGTCAACGAGGATTCCGGTTGCCGTTTGGTAAGCCTTGACGAGCGCTTCCATGTTCTTGAAACAGGTCTTTCCCTTGATCTGCCAGCTCCACATCGCGCGATACCCGGGATGCTTTTTGTTGTAAGTCACGTCGATAGGATGGATTCCTTGTTCGTAGGCGTCGACGCCATCCCACCAAATCGCCGCGGTCTCGACTTCCAGCAGCATGCCTCCGCAGTGCGGGCAACAGGGAGTCGCGAATTGAGATCCTTCGATTACGCGGTTTCCTACTTTCACTTGCAGCGGTAGGCGGTCTTTCCAGAACGGATGACGTTTGGTGTCACTGACTTCCTGAATCGGTCCGCACCAAGTACATCCAGCGCCGTAGCAAAAACGGGTATCGGCTTCGCGGTAGTCGCCCATCAGTCTCCATAACCTCCGTTTCCACCGTTCCATCGATAAGTCAGCGGGATCTGTCCAGTGACGGACCCGTCCGGGTGGATGACGGTATCGCCGTCCTGGTTTGGCGGAACGAGCGTCGCGACGTGCTTGCCGCTACGCTCGATTTCAATCCTCAATCCGTGGGCAACGAAGTCCATCGCTTCACCGGGGTTCGATCGCAACTCCATCATCGATAGTTTTACGGTCTGCCCGGCATAGTTCCTCTTTGGCAGCGCCATTACTGCCCGCCGCAGGCGATGGCGGCATTGGCCGTCATGCATCCCTCACGGATCTTCCGAATGGCCGCGGTCTGGTCGGCGGAACTCGGAGAGTTCTCGACGATCACCGTCGCCAGGTTCAGTCCGGCCTCGCGGATAGCCTGATACTTCGGCAACTGCTCCGGGGTCGGGCTGTGGTAAGTGAACCAGTTCTCGAGCTGCTCTTTTGTTATGGACACGTTTCCCTCCTTTTTGGGAACGAACACAAGTTCGGTCATGTACTTCCGCAACTCAGGCGGCGCGTACCCGGCGTAGAGCACGCAGTTCGGCCGGTGAATATCGGCATCCACCCAATTCTCGGTGGGTAGAACCGCGGTTTTGAGTTCCACGAAGACGTCGCGGCTCAGTTCGATGATGCGTTGGCCGCTCATGCCGGGAAGTGGTCGATGCGTTCTAGGAGCACGCCTTCGTACTGGACCATGATGTCGAATTGCCGGCGGAGCCGTGCCTGCTCATCTGCCGGCAAGGAGGCAAATACGGTCCCCGCCCCAATGAAGGAAGCCAGTTTCTCGCGCTTCTCCGTCAATTCTTTAAGCTCCGCTACGACTCTTTCTTGGTGTGGCAGCATTTTCTTGTTTCTCCTGTTCGAGTAACCGCGCACGCAACTTCCGGTAACGTAGTCGCTGCCGGTTCCAGTCGGCATACTTAGCCCGGTCCCCGTCATCCCACATGGCACGGCGCGGAGGCAGGAACGACTTGATCTCCTCGTCGAGCGAGGTCGCGGCCAAGTACAGTGCCTGGATCACTTCCCGCCGTTCCTGGACTGTAAGTTTTGCCATAGGTGTAGGACGTTTGCGATCGACTTTATTGAAGTGGTCCGGTTCCTTGCGCAAGCGCACCATGGCATGCCTTCCTCGCTGGCCTCTTCGTTGCGCCGCCCAACTCGGTCCATAAGCGCGTTTCCTCATCAGAGGAGTTGCTCAAGGACCGCATCGACGTACGAGTAAAGTCTCGCGAGTTCGGCCGGCAAGGGAACCGGCATGGTATTCCGTAGCCCTTTCAACGCCAGCAACTGTCCGGCAAGCAGTGTCAGCCCGTCGATCTTTTCGGCTATCTTCATTGAAACGAGTTCGTCGTTCAGGATGTCGACAATCCGATCGCTGATGCGGTCCGCGGTAATTGTGTCCATTGCGTCTTGGCTCCGCGCGCGCAGCGCGCCAAAATTTTCAGCCCCAAAAAGAAGGCCAGCCCCGCTCGGATCCTCGCCCGGTCCCGCAGTCCAGCTCCCCGCGCGCGCCGGCTCTCGTGCCCCGCACTCTGCCCCGTGGATGAACGGTTGTCAAGAACAAAATCTAATTTCCGGGTGAAAAAAATCCGCCCGTGCGGCTTGGTGACGGTTGGGAGGAGTTGCTCTGAGCCCGGACAATGGAGCGGGAAAGACAGGGGCAAAGGGGCGTAGGAGGGGCGTAGGCTAGCTTACTTGTAGGTTGGAGGGGTGTTCGGTGGGCGGTGGTCTGGGGTCCGGCGGTGGGGTGCCGAAGCGAGGTCAATCGGGAGTCAATGTGCGGGGTGCGGCGGTCGGCACTATGACTTGGCGAAGCGGCGGTGCTGAACACAGACCATGCAATCGCAGTCGGGCGGATGGCCGGTGAGTCTATCGATGCTAGTCGAGGTGGGATTGGCGGAGACCTGGCTGCTGATCGGCGAGGGTTCGGCCGGCGCGAAGTCACCGCGATTCCAGTACGGCGACTTGCACCGCGCGCAACGTGTCGGCAACTGGCCGCGAGCTCCTCGCCATCCTTTAGGTAGCCACACGTGGCCACAGACTCCGCACTCGCAGCACTCGCACTTTAGGTAAGGCATGGCCGGGAGTATACACCAACGGTGTACTCCGTAGTGTTCGCTTTAGCTGCGCTTTTGCTTCGTCTAACGTTCCGTCTTGACAAGTCTGTCAGACCTGTCAGAATGCGCGCATGCTCGTATCCCCTCTCCCACAGCGCGGCGGAACACCTCGTTTCGCCGCGTCCCGCCTATCTTTTCGCGCTTCCCTCTCTCCTCTGTCTGTCTCTCTATGCGCCGCCCGACCGTGGTATTTGCGGCTAGGGATAGCAGTGCGAATGGGGAGTTAAGGAGAGAGGAAGGATAAGGGGAAAGCAGGGGACAGGGACAAGGAAGTAGAGGTTAAGGGTACGGGGTCTGTGGTTTGCGGGGCTCTGAGAATAATGTCAAGGAGGCACGGCAATGTCAAAGGTAACGCTTGAGCAAGTCATGGAAGCGGTGCAAGAGGATAGAAACTCAGGGTTCTGCCTAGCTTGCGGTGCGCAGCACGACGGAGTCGAACCAGACGCGCGGCGCTACATTTGTGAGGAGTGCGGTGCACCGCGCGTGTTTGGCGCCGAAGAACTCCTCTTGATGTTCGCTTGAGTTTTGCGCTTGCGCCTAGTGACAGTGACGCAAGCGGAGTACTCGGGGAGGGTAGATAGATGACTGTAAATGACTTAATCGAAGTGTTAGAGAAGTGGGACGGGGACATGCCGGTATGCGTCGCACAAGCCGACGGTACCGGGCTCCCTGTTCAAACCGCCGATTGGACCGAGCACAACTCTCTAGGTCCGGTAATTCTTCTCTCGCCGTTCGCATCTATTGGTGAACAGGGAGAGGTGCGGTAATGGGACGGGTAACGTGCGGTAGACATGGGTGCGTGTGCTGTTGGGGTTGCGATCGGTGTCCGAAGTGTGAGCCTGAGACCGGAAAGATTGGCAGGGGAGACTACTGCAAAGCATGCCGCATAAAGCTACTCTCCTCCGGCCACGTTTGGAGTGACTACTACCAGAACTACATCCCTGCCCCTGACCACATAATGACAAAGGGTCTCTTTGACAAGGTGGTAGGCGAATGAGTCTAGTCATCCTCTTCTTGCTTATGTTTTTCGCGTCCTTCCCACAGTGCATCCTCCCTGTTCTAGTTTTGTGTGCCGTGGGGTTACTATGCCTCGCCGGAGATGACGGTATTGCCACGCGAAGGGAACTCCGCCGATGAGTCTCTTTCCCGCTCCGCAATTCTCTCTGGGGTTTCCGCAACCCCTGGCTGAGAAGTACCGGCCACGGCGAATCGTGGATTTTATCGGTCTCGACAAGCCGAAGCGTATTCTCTCTGGGTTCGCCGCAAGTCCCAAGAATGCCGCGCTAATCTTTGTCGGCGAGTCGGGTCTTGGCAAAACTACGATGGCGCTCGCGCTCGCCGAAGAGATGGAAGCGGAAGTACACCTCATTCCTTCGCAGAAGTGCACTGTCGAGAATGTCGAGGATACCATACGGCAATGCTGGTACGCGACGCGCAAGGTGAACGGTTTCCATATGGTACTCGCCGATGAAGCGCACTTTATGACTGACAAGGCGCAACTCGCGCTCCTGTCGAAACTGGACGCGACCGGAAGACCTCCGCAGACCGTTTTTATTTTCACCTGCAACACCCTCGAAGGGTTGCAGAAACCATTTCGCTCCCGATGTATCACGATTGAGTTTTCAAACTACGCGCTGCGATCTGAACTCGCGGAGTTCCTCGCGAAAGTCTGGGAGTCGGAAACGGGCAAGCCGGGGACAGTGAACTTTGAACGCATCGCGAAGGACTCAACGAATAACGTCCGCGAAGCGCTCAATCGTTTGGAAGTCGAGTTACTCGCCGCATGAGAACGTTCACCTATCTAGCGAATTGTCCGAAGCACGGTCTCGTGGAATTTTTCGCCGACCAGTGCATGGAATGTTACGAAGATACGAAAGGGGAACACTATGTCCAAGAGCGGAGTGGAACACCTCGCGCAGCATCCGGGCTGGAAAACGAAGCGGAAACGAAAAGCAAGGTACGTCCCTCCCGACGCATTGGAGCGAGAGTTAGACGCGCTCCATAATCTGCAAGCCGCGTGCCAGGTCGCGCTAAGAGATGTCCCGCACCAAAAGAGTTGCGCGCCTCAAGTGACCGCGGAGTGCACGTGCATCCGCTTTAAAATTGCGAACCTAGAGGCATTGCTCGCCGAGCAACTCGGATGACGTACCACGTCAAAGTTACGCGCGTCGAACGCTGTACCATGTGGGAAGTTTACGACCGGGAAAGCCGTGAACTCCTCGCCTGGGGAGATGAAACCGAAGTCCTCTCTCGACGCGGAGACGCTAATTCCTGGGAGACGCGCCGCCGTGAGTGGTGGGGAGCCTCGCAAGTCGGCGGAAGATCATTCCTCACGATTGCCGGAGCGAAAGAAATCGCCTTGAGAGCCGTGCCCTCCGGAGCCGAGTACATCCTTACGATTGACACTCCGAAGGGAGTCGAGTTTACCGGTCCGTTTGTCAAAATCTGAAAAGGAGCACTATGAAGAAAGCCATAGCAGTTCTGTTCGCAGTCGCAGTCCTCGCAGTCGGAGTACTTGCCGCCGAGAAAGCCCTGTATAAAACGTCTCGCCTCAGTCTCGGGGACGTAGCAATCAGTTGTCACGACGGACGCGCTCCGACGATTCAAAAGATGAGTGACGAGCGCGTCGTAATCGTTAGCTGCCCGCTTGGAAGGAATCAGGACTAAGACAGTTCCGCGGCGGTGCTCTGGTACCGCCGAGCGATTGCCTTAGAAAGGGGTGACCGAATGGCATGGAGAAAGCAAGAAACACACAGAGAAGAGACGAAAGCCGTAAAGGAAGCGCTCGCCCGAGCCGGAATCAATGCGAAGGTGGGACACGGCACCGGTACCGCGTGGGGGTGGCTTGAAATCAACGTAGGCACGAATCCCTTTGCTCATTCGAGCGCGGAGTACAGCCACAACCGCCAGGAATGCCCTGCGTGTCTCTGGTCTGAACAAACACACGCGCAAGCGCTCAAGATCGCCAAGGAAGTCACCGGACGCGCCGGCGAGTACGACGGCGAAATCAATGTGCTATCGCAAGGCGGAGTCCTCAACGGATGAAGAAAACCGTAAGAGGAGCGGACCTTTTTTGCGGGGCCGGAGGAACGAGCTCCGGTCTCGCAAAGGCATGTTTGAAACTCAATGCTAACCTCGAACTCATCGCCGTGAATCACTGGAATATCGCCATCAGCACGCATCAAGCGAACCACCCGTATGCGAAGCATCTTTGCGAGTCCGTCGATAACGTCGATCCTCGCAAACTCGTGCCAGGTGGCCGGCTGAATATCCTTGTCGCATCCCCGGAATGCACGCATCACTCGAATGCTCGAGGTGGCCGGCCGATGTCCGATCAGAGCCGTGCCACTGCGTGGGCAATCCTCAGGTGGGCCGAAGCGCTCTACATCGATAACATCATCATCGAAAATGTCCGAGAGTTTAAGACCTGGGGCCCTCTTGGAGCCGACGGCCGACCGCTCAAATCAAAACGCGGCCACACGTACAATGCTTTTCTTGATGCTCTGCGCGCGCTAGGCTACACCGTCGAAGATCGCATCCTGAACGCCGCGAACTACGGAGATCCGACGACGAGAGAGCGCCTGTTCATTATGGCGAAACGCGGAGGCAGAAAGATTATCTGGCCTGAGCAGACCCACGGGAGCGATCCGCTTTTCAAGAAACTCAAACCCTGGAATGCCGCGCGAGGAATCATCGATTGGACTATCCAGGGAGACAGTATCTTCTCAAGAAAGCGACCGCTCGCGCCGGCAACGCTCGCGCGCATCGAAGCCGGTCTCAAGAAATTCGGAGGGAAAAACGCCGAGCCGTTCCTCGTTATCCTCCGGAATCACTGCAGTTCTCGTTCATTGAACGAGCCTCTCCCAACACTCGCGGCCAGGGGCCAGCACTTCGCGCTCTGTGAGCCGTTCGTTCTCGGCCAGCAGTCCGGAGCAACCGCGCGATCTGTCGAGAATCCGCTTCCGACGATAGCGACGGGTGGCGCGATTTCCCTGGTCGAGCCGTTCCTGATTCCTGCAGGCGGACCGCGTGTATCCCCTCAAAGCCTTAACGAACCTATGAACA
>WNFR01006725.1_pt1 | contig 13572 bp, 7 predicted proteins | sample 5400221 | NCBI WGS metagenome assembly WNFR01 (sample SAMN13153357, study PRJNA577476) | soil metagenome | isolation source: 40 cm soil under Madrone tree | place: USA:California | collected 2016-06-14
ACATCGCCGTTTGGCACGAGCCATTGCCCGTGGATCGCACCGCTCCGGTTGAAGCCGACCGATGACCCGCCGGACCCGCCGGAGGCGTTGTCCGAGCGGACGCAGAACTTCGCGCCACAAGCAGGGCCGATGGAGGGATGCGTGCCCATGGACATGCGTTGAGCGATACGGACGTCGGTCTGGTCCGTCGTATTGACGGTGACGTTCTTGCCGAGGACGAGGGACCTCAGTGCGTAGATGCCGGCGCTCAGATTCAACACGCCGCCATCGCCCACCCGGACGTCACCGTACGTGCCGGGCGCCAGGTCCTTCGTATCGGAGGCGGCCACCGTGATCCGGCGTCTGCCCGGCGAGAAGTCCGGACAAGACGGAAAATCGCGCGTGACGCACGCATTGTGCTGGGGATCGATGCAGTCGAAGCGAGTCGGTCCGCAGGTTCGCGGGAAAACGCGTGGACTGCCCTTCAAGGTGTTGACGAAGACTTCCGCGACATCGTGAGACGACGTCAGCCATGCCGTATCGGAGACGACCTGCGTACCATCGGACATGAATACTTTCTGGGGACCGAATCGCAGCCGTGGCTGCGGCGTAGCGGGCTGGCTCTGGCCCCGGCGCCGGCGCCCGCTCTGGACCTGGGCAGGGGTGAACCCGCCGACGCCGTTCACTCCGACGTTGCCTCCCAGAATCCGCCCGCGCGCTCCGCCATCATTGGGCAGACTGCCGCTGAATAACAGACTTTCAGACGCGAACAGCACGTAATCATTCAGAGTGCCATCGATGGGGAATGCCACGTCGCTGCGATCCGTGCAGGGGACCGGAGCCGGAAGCGTTACGGCGACGCCGTCCAATGCGAAGTAGATCTTGCTGGTATCGGACGTAGCCACAAAGCTGATCGTCGTGGTCTGATCCCAGCCACTGGAACACGTCCCACCGGGGCAATCGGAGCTAGAGAAACAAGAATTCCCATTACTGGCACCGCCGACGCATTGCGTGTTGCACTCTAGGAAACAGACCCCGCCCGGGCACTCGGAGAGAGCCGCACACGAGGAATCGTCGTTTGGACCACCGATGCAGAAGCCAGCACCGGGTGGGCACGTAAACGCGACGGGAGTCGGACCGGGAGAGGGAGAGGGAGACGGAAAGGGTGTGGTAGCGGGAGCCGGTTCACAACCTCCGACGCCGAGGGTGCAGCCGAAAGCATTGACGTTGGGGCTGAATACGGTTGCCAGTGACTGGAGGCAACCTGCGGGCAAGTTAGGGATGTTCTCCAACTCTTTTATGTCTACGATCCCGGCTGGGATATCTTGACAAAATTGAATGAATCTCACCAGTTGTGCCGTTCCCGCATCTGTTCCCATCCAATGAATCGTGACGTCGTAGGTGGCCAGGCTTGGATCGTTGATCAAAGGCGTCACCACGAGGCCAGTCGTTTCGAAGGAAGTGGATGCGAGAGGCGAAACCGGAGTCACGACAGGGTTCAACTGGGCGTTGTCGCAGCTGTCACCGTTGGCGGTCGTGCAAAACGCCGTCTTCCAGACCCATCCCGCTGTCGTTCTCAGTGTCAGGACTTGGGAGATATCGTAGGGGCTCGCGCCCGTTGGCGGCCTCGCACAGCTTGCGAATTGAGTCGTGCATGTAACTCCCCCGGTTCCGCAACAAGGGATGCGTACGCTCGGACCGACCATCGTGGGACTCGTCGCGGAAGCCGTCACACCGGTTGCCACACGCTTGAACTTGACCTGGCCCGTTCCGACTCCGGTCGAGACGTTCAGCGCGGGGACCGAGCCCCATCCCGCCCAACCCGCGTGCGCACAGAGAATGACGAGCCCGACTACAACGCTGCAGCTGATGCCCTGATAGCGGTGCGACTGACGCGGGGCGCTGGTCGATGTTCCCATGAGTTCCTCCTGGAGTCGGAAATTACCTGGTGTGGGGTTCGAGCCTCGCGACGAAGCGCGATCGAAGCGGCGTTCTTCATCGATGACTGGAGCGCGCATGGATAATGGGCGCTGATGAGTGATTTCGCGGATCCTGCAGCATCATCATCGGGGAGAGGATGGTCGCGCCGATGCGTTACGCACCCGAGCGTCGGTAGCAGTTCGCGAGTCCAGACGTCAAGGCGCATCGCAGCTCGTCTCACACGCGATCACGACGCGACGTTCGTTGCCAAATCTTGCCCAGTCCTGGTACGGCCGTACCGGGCCGGTAAACGCCCTCGAGCATTCCTCTGCAGTACTTCCACCGTCGTCTCGGTGTGCTGGTCGTCAGCTTGCTCGCGACCGTCGATCCGGCGCACGGCGCGCTGGACGCGGATCAACGAGCACACAAGCAGCACGACGAGCGCCTGGGCGCAGCGATCGCGGACAGTCTCGAGTCGAACGACCGTGTTAGTGTTAGCGTCATCGTCATGTTCGCGCCGCCCGCGTCGGTGTCCGCGCGGTCATCCGACCTCCGCGCGCGGCGGGCGGCGGTCCATTCCACCCGCGACACCATGCTCTCGGCGCTCGCACCGGGAGACTTCTCCGTGCGGCGGGCGTTCGAAACCGTCGAAGGCGTCGCCGGTGAGGTCACGCCGAGCGGGATTCTCCATCTGCTCGCTCTGCCCATCGTGGCGCCGACGTGCCGCGCTGCGATCGGGCCGAGTGCCGTCGCGTTAGAGTTTCACGCCGACGGAGCAACCTCGACGACCAGGTGCTTCATGATCGGCTGGTCGCTCTGCGAGCTGTAGTCGCCGATCGGGCAAAGGACGTTCAGCTCCGGCATGTACCCGATCGCGCTTCCCCGGGGGAGATTGTAGGGCAATGCCCGGTAGCCCCGGACGCTCCGCGTCGAGCCGTCCTTCGCGAAGCTCGTGATGTCGACGAGGTCGTACTTCTCGAGGCCTCGCTCGCGCATGTCCTCGGGGTTCATGAAGACCAGCGTGCGGAGATTCTTGACGCCCCGGTAGCGGTCGTTGTCGGAGTAAATCGTCGTGTTCCACTGGTCGTGCGACCGGACCGTAGCGAGGAGCAATCGGCCGGGCGTGGGACCGTCGTCGTGCAGTGGCGCATCGGAGAAGTTGGCCTTGTGGGTGTCGGTGAGGAAGACCAGCTCTCGGGCGGGCTGCTTGAGCCGGAATCCCAGGGGCTGCCGGACCCGGCGGTTGAAGTCCTCGAAGCCCTCGATCGCGTCGGCCATCGTGTCGCGGATCAGGTCGTAGTCGCCGGCGTAGTCCGCCCAGGGGGTCTTGGTGTCGGGGAGCGACGCCAGGGCCATCCCGGCGATGATCGCGATCTCCGACCGGACCTCGGACGACTTCGGATTCTTCATCCCGTACGAGAGGTGGACCATGCTCATCGAATCCTCGACCGTGATGCCCTGCAATCCTCTCGTGCCTTGATCCTTCTCGGTCCGGCCGAGGCAAGGGAGGATCAAGGCGTCGCGGCCGTGCACGAGGTGGCTCCGGTTGAGCTTGGTGCTGATCTGGAGGGTCAAATCGCAGTTGCGGAGCGCGGCGAAGGAGTACGCCGTGTCGGGCACGGCCAGCGCGAAATTACCTCCCATCCCGGCGAACACCTTCACCTCACCGCGCATCATGGCGGGGATCACCCGGACGGTGTCGAGGCCGTGGGCGCGCGGCGACGCAATGCCACATGCGGCGTCCATCCGGGCGAGCCAGGCCTCAGTGGGGCGATGATTGACGCCGCAGGTCTTATTGCCCTGGACGTTGGAGTGCCCCCGGATCGGGCACGGGCCAGCCCCCTCGCGGCCGATGTTGCCCCGGAGCAGCAAGATGTTGACGATCTCGCGGATCGTGTCGCACGCATGCTCCTGCTGGGTCACTCCGAGGCACCAGCCGATGATGGCCGACCGCGACTTGCGATACACCTCGCCCAGCTCCCGGATCTGCGCCTGCGTCAGGGCGGACTCCCGTTCGAGCTCGTCCCACGGAGTCGCCTTGACGAGCGCCTGGTAGGCGTCGAACCCGGCGGTGTGCCGGTCGATGAAGTGACGGTCGATCGCCTTCGGATCCGACTCGACTGCTTCGAGCAGGTGCTTGGCGACGCCCCGCATGAGCGCCATGTCGCCGGCGATCCGCGGTTGGACGTTCAGCGTGCTCGTGGGCGTCGACCGGAAGGTCGCCATCCGGAGGACATCGTGGGGAACGATGGTCCGTGAGGCGGCCGCCTCGACCAGCGGGTTCACGTGAACGATCTGCGCCCCCCGCCGATACGCCTCGGCGAGCGAGGTGAGCATCCGGGGAGCGTTGGAGGCCGCGTTCACTCCCAGGATGATCAGGCAATCGGTCTTCGCCCAGTCGACCAAGTCGCACGTTCCCTTGCCGGTGCCGATGGCGGCCATCAGCGCACGGCCGCTGGCCTCGTGGCACATGTTCGAGCAGTCGGGGAGGTTGTTGGTCCCGAGCTCGCGGGCCCACAGCTGGTACAGGAAGGTCCCCTCGTTGCTCAGTCTTCCGGACGTGTAGAACGCCACCTGATTCGGGCTCTCCAGCGCCCGAAGGTGGCGGCCGACCATCGCGAAGGCCTCGTCCCACGTGACCGGCACGTATGTGTCGGTCGCGGCGTCGTACCGCATCGGCTCGACCAGCCGGCCCGCGCTCTCGAGAGCGAAGTCGTTCCAGGTCGACAGCTCGGCCACTGTGTGGGCTGCAAAGAAGTCGCGTCCGACCTTCTTCTTGGTCATCTCCCAAGTGGCGTGCTTGATGCCGTTCTCGCAGATGTCCATCGTCAGGCCGTGGAGATCGTCGGGCCAGGCGCAGCCTGGGCAGTCATAGCCGCCGTTCTCGTGGTTCATGGTGAAGACCACGCGCGAGCCGTCGAGCACCTCGTGCTGCCTCAGCAGGGCTCGCCCGACGCTCATCGCCGCGCTCCAGCCCGCGGTCGGGTGGTGGTAGTCTTCCTGCGAGAACGACCCGCCGCCGTTAGGGCCGCAGCCCTTGGCCGGTGCGATCGATGATTTCTGAGGAGTTGACGATCGCGACATAGCTCACCTTCCCGTTCCTGGCAGGCGACGTTCGACCACGACGGTCCATCGTAGGTCCTCGGGTGCTGTATCCGCGCACCGACCATCGGGTCAACTCGTGACGCGCCGGCGGTGCGGTGCGAGATCGTCATCGGGATCCGCCGATTGCCGGTGCTCCGCTGACCTGTTTCATGCACGTGAACGACGGCGAGCTGTTCAGGGCGATCGGCGATCTTACGCTATCGACCGACAACGGTGGCAGCTTCCGTCTCCAGTCGTTCAAAGTCTTCGACCTGGGTGCCCGCGGGTTGCTTGCAAAATACCCTATCGTCTGGGAGCGGTCCCGCGTATGACGGGTACCACGTTTTTCGACGTCGCGTCCCCTTTGCGATCCGACGGATAGTCGTCGGGAAATCGACGTGAGGCGCTCCATCGCACTGCCGCTGCGGATCGCAGATCGAGGGTCGCCGCGTCGTGGGGTCTCCCGATGCTCTGCGTGAGCTGCGGGGCGGCGAATCGGGAGAGCGCCGGCTTCTGCGCCGCCTGCGGCAAGCCGATCGCGGCACCGTGCCCATCGTGCGGCGCGGAACGTCAGCCGGGCGCGCTGTTCTGTGACGCATGCGGCGCCTCGCTCGCGGCGCCGGTCGAGAACGTCGCGGCTCGCAAGATCGTCACGATCGTGTTCGCCGATCTCATCGGCTCGACGGCATTGCACGAGCGGCTCGATGCCGAGTCCGCCCGCCTGTTCGTGGAGCGCTACTACCAGGCGATGCGCGGCGCGGTGGAGGCATACGGCGGGTCCGTCACGCAGCTCCTCGGAGACGGCGTGATGGCGGTCTTCGGCATGCCCCGCGTCCGCGAGGACGACGCGCTGCGCGCCGTGCATGCGGGCGTCGCCATCCAGCGTGCGTTCCGTGAGCTCGCGCACGCGCACATCGGCGCGACGGGCCTTCGTGTTGCCGTGAACACCGGTGAGATCATCGCGACCGACGCGAACGACATGATCGGCGATCCGGTGAACGTCGCGGCACGCCTCCAGGAGCAGGGACGCGACGGCGACGTGGTGATCGGCGAGGCGACGCAGCGTCTCGTGGCCGACCTCGTGACGCTCGCGCCCCTCGGAACCGTCAGCCTGAAAGGACGGTCCGAAGCCGTCGCGGCGTACCGAGTGGTCTCGCTCGAGCGGCCGGCGCGCGCGCTCGCGACCGCCTTCGTCGGCCGCGACGACGAGCTGCGGCGCGTGAAGGCGGTCTACGACGCGGCCGTGGCGGCGCGCGGAGCGCGCCTCGTGACGATCCTCGGCTCCCCCGGCATCGGCAAGTCGCGCCTCCTCGCCGAGTTCGCGGATCACGTCGGCGCGCAGGCGACGATCCTCAGCGCGCGCTGCGAGGCGAGGGGTGGAACGACGTTCGCACCGATCGCCGACGCCCTCCGCACGGTGCTCGGCCTCGACGACGCCGCCGGCGGCGAGGCGGCGCGCGCCGCGATCGACGCGCTGATCCCCGGCGAAGAGTCCGAGCGCGCCCGCATCTCCGCCGGCATCGCCGCCCTCCTCGGCGCGACGCCGCCGCCGCCCGAGGAGACGTTCTTCATCGTGCGTCGCTTGCTCGCGGCGTTGGCCGCGACCCGGCCGGTGGTCCTCGCGATCGATGACGTCCAGTGGGCGGAACCCCTGCTGCTCGATCTGACCGAGCATCTCGTGCAATGGACGACCGGCACGCCGCTGCTCGTCGTCGCGGCGGCGCGGCCGGAGCTGCGCGACACGCGCTCGTCGCTCGTCGGCCCGGGTGGCCTCGTCGCCGACGTCGTGACGCTCGGCGGGCTCGACGCGGGCGCGGCGACGCGTCTCGCCGCCGACGTCATCGGCGCCAACGCGCTGCCGGCCGCGATCGCCGGCCGCGTCCTCGCGACCAGCGAGGGCAACCCGCTCTTCATCGGCGAGCTCGTCCGCATGCTCGTGCACGACGGCGCGCTGAAACGCGAGGGCGACCGCTGGACGACCGCGGTCGAGCTCGCCACGCTCGAGATGCCGCCGAGCATTCACGCGCTTCTCGCCGCTCGCATCGAGCGCCTGCGGCCCGAGGAGCGCACGGTGCTCGAGCGCGCGGCGATCATCGGCCGCCAGTTCTCCCGCGCCGCGGTCGCGCACCTCTTGCCGCGCGACGCACCTCATCTCGATGCGCGCCTGGAGGCGCTGCGGCGCAGCGAGCTGATCGAGCCCGGTGCCGGCTGGCTCGTCGGCGAGCCGGTCCTGCGCTTCCATCACGTGCTCATCCGCGACGCGGCCTACCGCCGTCTCCTCAAGCATACGCGCGCGAAGCTGCACAGCCGCTTCGCAGATTGGCTCGAGACCCGCACCGGCGACGCCGTCGAGCACGCTGAGACGATCGGCTGGCACCTCGAGCAGGCGCACCAGTATCTGCGCGAGCTCGGGCCGCTCGACGCCCAAGGGCGGGCGCTCGGCGAGCGCGCCGCGCGCTACCTCGCCGCGGCGGGCCGTCGCGCGCTCGCGCGCGACGATCTGCCGCTCGCCGCGAGCCTCCTCGGCCGCGCGCTCGAGCGCCTCGACGCGGACGATCCGTCGCGCGCCGACCTCGCCCTCGACTGGTGCGAGGCACTGCTGGCCGAGGGTGACGTCGCGACGGCCGCGCGCGCGATCGATGAGCTCGGGCGCTTCATCGCCGGCTCGGATCGCCTGCGCGCGTGGCATACGTGCTTCAGCGGCCAACGGTCCGCGCTCACGGATCCGCAGGCGCTCCGCGCGACGGCCGGCGCCGTCGTCGTGGCGGCGGACGACTTGGCCGCGGCGGGCGACGCCGCCGGCGAGGCCAAGGCGCACTCGGTGCACGCGCTCGCGCTGGCGCGGCTCGGCGAGATCGGTGGCTGCGAGGCCGCGCTTGACCGCGCGCTCGCCGCCGCGCGCCGCGCCAACGATCGCCGGCGCGCCCATGCCGTCCTCGCCGGCGCGCCGCCCGCCGCGCTTTGGGGACCGAGCCCGGTCACGCGCGCGAGCGGGCGCTGCCTCGACGTCCTGCGCGTGCTGCGCATCACGCAAGGGGCGCCCGCGGTCGAGGCGGTCGCGCTGCGCTGCCAGGCGCTGCTCGAGGCGCTGCGCGGCCGCACCGAGGCGGCCCGGCGCATGATCGCGTCGTCGCGGCGCTTGGTCGAGGAGCTCGGCATCATCCAGCGCCTTCTCGAGGCCGATGTCTTCGCGGGCGCCATCGAGCTGCTCGAGGGCGACGCGGCCGCCGCGGAGGTCGCGCTGCGGGGCGCGTACGACGGCCTGCGACGCCACGGACTCCGCATCGACGCGGCGCAAGCGGCGGCGCTGCTCGGCCGCGCGCTGCTCGCGCAGGACCGCGCCGCCGAGGCCGAGGCGCTCAGCTACGAGAGCGAGGCGCTCGCGGGGGACGACCTGAAGGCGGCGATCGCCTGGCGCGGCGTCCGCGCCGAGGCGCTGACTCGCCGTGGCGAGTTCGCCGGTGCCGTCGAGCTCGCACGCGCCGCCGTCGACCTCGCTGCCGCGACGGACGCCCTCCTCGATCACGCCGATGCGCGGCTCGCGCTCGCGACCGCACTGCACGGCACCGGGCGCAGCGAGGAAGCCGCTGCCGAGGAGGCGCGAGCGATCGAGCTCTGGGAAGCGAAGGGCGCGACCGTGCTCGCGGACCGCGCGCGCCGCGTCGGCGGCGGCCTCACGCGTGTCGCGGCGTTAGTCGAGCGCGGATCCGATGGTCGCGGGAGCGCGGCGGTGGGCGGCGAGCGTGGCGGATACCCGGCGGCGCGCGTCCGCCGCGCCGTGCACCGGAATGCGACGACCGCAGCCGCCGCGGCGCTGGCGCGCGCCATCACCGCGCGCGACGCGGACGCGGTCGCCGATCTCTTCGCCGACGAATTGCAGATCGTCGATCACATGAGCGCCGCCGTGTACGACCGGCCGGGGGCGCTCTCGTCGTTTCGCGCGCTCATGCGCGCGCGCGAGCCCGCGTACCACTACGAACCGTTGGCCACGCTGGGCGACTCGCTTGCCCTCTGCCACAGAGCGGCGTCGGCGGGCGGACTCACCGGCGCGCAATTCGACGTCGGCGCGTACGAGCGCAACGAGCTCGATCTCCTCGAGCTCGACGCCGGCGGACGATTCCGCAGAGCCGAGGCGTTCGCCGCCGACCGATTGGGCGACGCCGTCGTTCGCCTCTATGAGCGCTACGCGGAGCTCCTGCCGGAACGCCCCTCGCGCGCCCGCGCCATCGCGATTGCGCGGGCCGTCGCGGCGCTACCGTTGGGCGACTCGTTCGACGTCGGTCGCTACGAAGCCGTCCTCGTGCCCGCCGTCGAGTTCGTCGACCACCGCAACGTCGGCGTAGGGAACGCGCGCGGAGACGACTACCGCGCTTGGGTACGCTCCCTCGCCGAGGTCGCGGACGAGCTCGCTTTTCGCATCGACGACATCCTCGGCCTGTGTGCCGATGCGATGCTCGTGCACTGGACGAACGCTGGCCGGCAGCGCGCCGGCGGCGGCACGTACGAGCGCGTTCTCCTCATGCTCTGGGTATTCGGCGCGGACGGCCTCGTGATCCGCCACGAGCAATTCGACGCCGGTCGTGAGGACGACGCGCTCGCCCGCCTCGCCGCGCTCGCGCCAGACGCCGCCACCGTGGCGACCGCGAGCGTCGAGCATTCACCGCGCGGGCCATTCGCCAATGCGGTTGATAGTCCCGCCCCGGCCGGTCGGCCGATCGTTCAAGGATGAGACTTGGCGGCAGATCGGGGATAGGGGCGATGGTGCGGCCGCCGCGGCCGCGACAACAGCACCGCGCTCGTCGTCGGCCTGGCCTAATCTAGGGCCGGCCGCGCGCGATCGCAGATTGCAAAGCTCTTCGAGATGTCGGAAATCAGCGCCGGTGACGACCGACACATCGCTCTCGCTGCTGGCGCTCGTCGCCTTCGCGGCGCTCACGATCACGATCGTCACGGCGCGACGGCGCGGCGCGAGCCGGCGCGCGGCCGCGGCGCTCGCGTGGCTCGCGATCGCGACCGTCGTCGGCGGCGCGCTGCCGTGGGCGCCGGCGGCGCTCGAGCGGCCGTTCCGCGCCGTCGCGCTGGCGGCGCTCTGCTTCGGAGTCGTCCGCGCGGCGGTGGAGACCGCCTCGTTCCTCGCGCGCCGTTGGCACGCGTATTTCTCGACGATCTTCATCGACCTCCTGACGGTCGCCCTCTACGGGGTAATCGTGCTCGGCGTCGCCGCGACCGTCCTCGAGGTGCAGCTGACGCCGCTCATCGCCACCTCGGCCGTCGTGACCGCGGTCATCGGATTGGCGCTGCAGGAAACGCTCGGCAACGTCTTCAGCGGATTGTCGCTGCAGCTGCAGAAGGCGTTCGAGCCCGGCGACTGGATCCGCGTCGACACCCACATCGGCATCGTGCAGGGCATCGGCTGGCGCTCGACGCGCCTGAGGACGCGCTCGCTCGAGCTCGTCGACGTGCCGAACGGGCAGCTCGCGAAGGCGGTCCTCGTCAACTTCCGGCAAGCGGCCGTCGGCGACGAGCTCTTCGTCGGCATCGCGCACGACGTGCCGCCGAACCGCGTGAAGGACGTCATCCTCGGCGTGCTCGCGCAAACGCCCGACATCGCGACCGATCCGCCCACGCAGGTGTGGGTCGTCGAGTACGGCGACTTCGCGATCCGCTATCGGATCCGCTTCTGGATCATCGACTACGCGCGCCAAGAGGTGATCCGCGACAGCGTGATGACGCGTCTCTGGTACGCGTTTCGGCGCCACGACATCGAGATCCCGTATCCCATTCAGACGCTGCGGCGCGCCCCGCCGACGTCCCTCGCCGCGCGCGCGCAGCGCAGCGCCGAGGCGCGCCTCGCGGCGCTGCGTGAGGTCGACTTTCTGCGCGACCTCGAGGACTCGCACCTCGCCCTCGTCTCCGAGAGCGCGAGCCAGGTCGTCTTCGGGCAGGACGAGATCGTGTGTCGCGAGGGGGACCCCGGCGACACCCTCTACGTCATGCTGCGCGGCACCGTCGAGGTCACCGCCAAGACCCCGCGCGGCGGCGAGACGCACGTCGCCGACCTCACCGCGCCGGGATTCTTCGGCGAGATGTCGGTGCTGACGGGTGAGCCGCGCTCGGCAACGGTGCGAGCGCGGACGGACACCAAGCTCCTCGTCGTCAGCCGCGATGGGTTCGAGCGTCTCTTCCGCTCGCACCCCAACGTCGCGGAAACGGTGAGCCGCGTGCTCGCCGAGCGTCGCACCGAGCTGCACGAGCTCTTGGAGCAAGCGGCGCCGCCGGAGAGTGTCGACCGGCGCTCGCTCCGCCTGCTCGCGAAGATGCAGGCGATCCTCCGGTTCTGACCGTCCGACTCATTCTCTCGCCTGGGCGACGTGCTCTCATCGGAACCCGCCCTGACGCGACAGGCGCTCAACCAATTGTTCGTGGGCAAGGTTCGCTTCACGCCCGTGGACATCGGCGCCGGCGCGCGGACGCATCGCTTCGAGGCGCACCTGTCACACGGCCCCTTCGGCGCAGCCGTGGCGCAGAATGACGGAGAAGTCCCCGACGGGACGAAGAGCCGCGGCTCAACGACCACCGCCTGCAAACAAGCCCGAGCGGAACGCCGGCTCGAGGAGAATGACGATTACGAGGGCCGGCACGAGCATCACGACCGCCACCGCGCTCGCCAGTCCCGGAAACCCAAACGCCGACAGGTAGTACAGCAACGGCGGCAACGTGCGGTTCGAGACCTGGAGGAGGAGCGCGTATCCGAATTCGTCCCACGGGCACGCAGCACCAGGAACGCCGCTGGTAGCGCCAGCACCGCGTGCGCGAGCCAGAGCGCAACGCCGGTCGACCTATTGTAGAGGCCGAGCCGCACGAACACGACGGCGAGGGGGATCGCGACAGCGATCTGCGGGAACACGCGGGCAACCGTCACGAGAGCCTCGAGGCGACGATCCGCACGCGGCCGTCGTGCCGCGACCCGCGCGGCGGGCAGGGCGAGCGCCAACGTCAGCCCGGTGGCGATGAGCGCGACTGTCACGCTCAAAGCTGCGGCGCCCGGGACTTCCGTTGCGGCGCCGAGCGCGCGAAAATTCTCGCCAGTGAGCTCGCGCGGCATCCACGTCGGCGGCCACGCAAAGCTCTCACGATCCGGCGTGATCGCTTGCTTGACGATGAGCCAGAGCGGCAGCACGCCCGATACCGTCACGGCGATCACCGCAACGGCACGCGCCAAGACTGCCGGCCCGGCGTACCGCCGCCCGCGCATCACAGGAGCTCTGCCCGCGCCGCATGTCGGGCCAAGAGCGGCACGCTCGCCGCCACGCACAGCAACGCCAGCACCAGGGATGCGGCCGCCGCGGCGCCGTCGTCGCCGTAGTCGGACCATTGGTGATACGCGTACGTCGACAGCACGGGCGCGCCCTCGACGCCCGCGAGCACGAGCGGGGCGGCAAAGATCCGCAATGCATCGAGACCGCGTACGAGCACCGCGGCGACGAGGGCGGGGCGGAGTAGCGGCAGCGTGATGAACACGAGGTGGCGCCAGCCGCGCGCTCCGTCGAGCTCGGCCGCCTCGTGAATCTGCCTCGGAATGGCAGCCAATCCGCCGAGCACGATCAGGAAAACCACCGGCGTCGTGTGCCACGCGTCGACGAGCATCACCGTCGCATATGTGGTCGCTCGGCCGGGGACGAGAAACGCGATGGGACCGATACCGAGCGCGGAGAAGACGCCGTTGGCGTAGCCGCGCGGCGTCAGGATGCTACGCGTGATAGCGAGGAACACGATCTCGGGTAATGCGAACGGAACGACGACCATCGCGCGCACCAGCCGGCGCGCCGGCATGCGAGCCGCGAGTAACAACGCCAGTCCGACTCCGGCGACGAGCTCGAGCGCGACGCTCACGAGCGGAATGACGATGTTGCCGGCGGTCGCCTGCCAGAACAGCCGGTCGCCCCAGAGCGCACGGAAGTTCTCCACGCTCGGGACCGCGCCGCTCAGGGGATCCCTAAAGGCGAGCCGGACGGCCGACAGCATCGGATAGCCGAGCATGAACACGAGAAAGAGGACGAGAGGGGCGGCGAGCAACGCCGTCGCAGGAAAGCGGCGGCGCTCCACGTCAGCCTCGGTCACCGGCATCGCGCGCGGCGTCCCGCAACGCCTGCTCGGGATCGTCACCGTCGAACACGACGGCGCGAAACGCGCGCTGCCATGCGCGGCTCCGCCGGACGTAATCGGGGCGCTCGGGTCGCGGGCGGACCGCGTCGCGCATCGCGACGAATCCGGAAAGCGTCTCGCCACCCGCGGCGATCGGAACGTCGCGCCGCGCGGAGAACCAGCCGAGCTCGCGTCCGAGACGGGTCTGCGTCTCGCGCGAGAGTAGATACTCGAGCAGCGCGCGCGCGCGTGCGGGATGCGGCGCGTACCGCGGAATGCCGAGATAGCCGCCGCCGAGGACGGTGGCGCGGCCGGCGGGCCCCCACGGCAGCGGCGCGGAACGGATCCTGTCGGGGGCGAGTCCCTGACTCGCGTACACCGACATGGCGAACGGCCAGTTCAGGTGGAGCACGAGCTCGCCCCGCGCCATCGCTTCCACGATCG
>WNFR01005007.1_pt1 | contig 13571 bp, 12 predicted proteins | sample 5400221 | NCBI WGS metagenome assembly WNFR01 (sample SAMN13153357, study PRJNA577476) | soil metagenome | isolation source: 40 cm soil under Madrone tree | place: USA:California | collected 2016-06-14
GCCGCGAAGCGGGAATCCAGTCATCACCATGCGCTCCGGTGAATACTGGGTTCCCGCTTTCGCGGGAACGACGCCGAGGCTGCCCGGGGCCAATCGCACAAGACGCTGAACTAGCTCTAGCCCGCCGCTTTCGGTCAGGCTCTCGGGATGAGGGCTGAGTTCAGATGTGACGCCGCAGGATTACAGGTATTTCAGCAGCGAGGTTTGAAACAGCATCGCTGTCGTCTGAAATGACGCGTTGAGGGTGTTCTGCACCGCGAGCATCTTGGTCGTGACTTCTGCGTCCGAGATGCCTTCGATGGATTGCAGCATCGTCTCGGCGGTGTTTTTGGTCTGGGCCTGACGATCGCCGGCCGATTTCATCGCAGTCTGCGCACCGGCGAAATCCGCCTCGATATCCTGAACGGTCTGCTGGCCGGTTTGCGGCAGCAGTTTTTGCGCCACCCGGCTATAGAGCGCGGAGATCTGCGCATTGGCGTTCGGATCGGTGGGCAAGGTGGTGACGGCGGCGAAGGCGGCGATGGTCTGAAGCTGCGACGTGAACGCCTGCTCGTTGGCCCGCGCGCCGTACTGCACGGTCCCCGCCTGATCGACGCGCGCGACCGCGGTGCCGCGCGCCGGATCGGGGCCGGTTTCCCCCGTGTACCAGGAAAGCGTATTCGCCGGCGTGCCGGCAATGAGTGATGTCGCGGTGTTGAACGGCGGTCCGTTGACGCGCTGTGGCGGCGCGCTGGTGAAGAATTCGCTGGACGCCTTCAGGGCGGAGGCCGCGACCAGCGCGCCATTCGCGAGCGCGCCAACCGCTGTCGTCAAGGCGGCATTGAGATTGGCAGCGGTCGCGGTGCTGCTGGCGCCGATCAGGTATTGCCCGGCCTTCAACGGCGTGGTGGCGGAGGCGGTAAGCTGGATATTCTCCGTGCTGCCGTCCGGGAGATTAAAAGCAAAAGTCAGGGTGTCGCCGGGATTGGGATTGGTCGCACCAAGATCGAGCGTTTCTGCTGGAGGCGAACCTGTGGGCCCGGTCAGCGTCACGCTTGGCGACGACGATAAGATCGACGCGAGCTTCAATCCGAACGGCGAACCCGCGGCATCCTCGGCAATCGAGATGGACGTTGGTGTCGGCGTCGCCAAAACCAGCCGGCCAGTGCCGGTTCCGAGGTCGGCCTGGTTACGCTCCGCGATAAGTTGCTTCAGGCCGGCCTTGGCTCCAACGCCGTTGAGAATATCGTCGATCGAGGCCGTCGCGGGTGTGTCGGTTGCGCGTCCGGAAAACAGATAGCGGTCTCCCGACTGGATATTGAGAAGCTGCAACATTTCGTCGAGCGAGTCGTGCGCCGCCTTCTGGCTCGTGGTCTGGCCATTGCTCGTTATCTGGGTCGACGATGACGATGCGGCGCCTTGCACCGTGGTGCCGATGGCAGCGATCCGGGTCAGCGCGGTGTCCGCGACGTTCAGCCGCGTGGTGACATTGGTCACCGTATCCGTAAAGCTGTCGATCGCGCTGATCTGCTGCCGCAAACCGATGGCAAATCCGCGATTGGTGCCCATTCCGGCATAGCTATCGGATTTTTTTCCGGTCGCGAGCTGCGTCTGCAACTCATTAAACTGGTTTTGCAGATTTAATAGCTGGGTTCCAAGAAACGACGTTCGAGCGCCAACACCATCAATCGTCATGACAACCTCCCATCACGCCTGCAACAATGCATCGAACATTTGCTTGACCGTCGACATCACCCGCGCATTGGCGGCGTAGGCATTCTGCAAAGTCAGCAGATGCGCCATCTCCTCGTCGATGTTGACCCCGGACGTGGTATTGAATTTTTGCTGCAAAGTGCTCAGCACAACATCCTGCCCGTCGGCCAGCTGTTTCGCCGTGTCGGCGGCGGCACCCTGCGCCGCGGTGATCTGTTGGGAAAAGCCAAGCAGCGTCGCCTGATAAGGAACCTTCGCCGTACCGAAGCCGGTTTCCGGCGGATAGAGCGGTTTGCCGGCGGTCAGTTGCCGATAGATAAAGTCCGGCCGCGTGGTGTCGCCGGACGCTGTGGTTGGAGCAAGCTTGACCAGCTTCGACGGATCGGCGACCAGATCGCTGTTTACCCGGATTCGCCCCGCCAATCCGACATATTGCGGACCGACCGACGTGATCGCGCCGGTGTAAAAGCCGTTACCATCGACGAACAACGGCAGCTCCGGACCGCCGTTCTGCAGCGACGTCATGGTCGCGGTTACCGAAGCGGCGTTGACGCGCGCGGCGCCAGAGCCATCATCAAGCACGCGCAGCGTTGAGCCGGCGTTTGAAAACTGCAGATGAGATGGCCCCAATGCCGCGTTTAGCTGGGCAACCACCGATCCGATTCCACCGGAGAAGTCCAGCCCGATCGCCTGATCGTTGGGATCGAGCGTGGAGTTGTTGTTCAGCGGCAGCACCGACGGGTCGTCGACACGCACGAGCGAAAGCTGATGCACGACATTGGCCGCATCGGTATAGGTGAGGTGAATCGGATTGCCAGGCTGAAGGTTCGACAGATCCAGGTCGAAACCGTTCGAAGGCCCCGCCGTGACGGGGGTGCCCGCGGTGGTTTTGTCGGACAGCAGGCTCGACATGCTAGCCGCAACCTGATCGAGCTGGGTTTGCGCTTGCACCAGCGTCGAGTCGCGCAGCTGAAGGTAGGCGGCAATGGCGCCGGAACGAATCGAATTGTTCTGAACGAGATCGAGCGTGCTGCCGTTCGGAAAATTGATGGCGATCGTGCCGACGCCGCTCTTTGTCGGATCTGCGTTCCACTGCGTGCTCGGCGTCACCGTTCCCTGAGCGTTGAACGACAGCGTCGCAAGCTGCGCGCCGACGAGTTCAATGCCGGACGTGGTGAAGATGGAAACCTGATTGTCGTTGTTGATGACGCGAACGTCCATCAACTGCGACAACTGGTTGAGCGCAAGGTCGCGCTGGTCCTGCAGCGCCGCGACGGCCGAGTCGGAATTGTCGCTGTTCTTGAGCTTGGTATTGAGGCTATCGATCTGAGCCAACGCGCGGTTGGCCGCATCAACCGACGTACTGAGCCCCGCTTCCGCCTGTCCGCGCAATGCCTGGATGCCTTGCGACATGCCGTTGAGCTGCCGCGCCAGCGACTGCGCGGCGTTGATAACGCCTAGCCGCGTCGACTGCGAATCTGAACTCGTCGACAACGCCTGCACGGCAGTGGTCAAGCCGTTGAGCGCGGTCTCCAGCGTTCCACTGCCGCCGGGCGTACCGTAGATCGATTGCAGGCTGGCGAGGATCGAGGATTGCAGGTCGGCGAACGACGCGCCGGACTGCTCGGTCCGAATCTGCTGCTGCAAATACGAGTCCAGTTCGCGATTGACGCCGATGACATCGACGCTGGCGCCGATCGATCCCGAAACCGTCTGGATCTGGTTCAGGGTCTTGCGGACGTAGCCCGGTGTCTGGGCGTTGGCGACATTCGAGGACACCAGCGAAAGACCGAGCTGGTTCACGCGAAGGCCGGCCATCGCGGTGGCGAGGGCTTGGCTCAAGCTCATGTCAGATTTCCCGAATCCATGTCAGATGCAGCTCAGTTCAGGGCAGGCTGAGCCCTATCGAATGACATTCAGAAGGTCTTGAACCATCGAATTCGTCGTCGTGATGACTTTCGTGTTGGCCGAATAAGCCTGCTGGGTGACAATCAGTTTGGTGAATTCGTCGGCGATATCGACGTTCGAGCTTTCCAGCGAGGAGCCGACGATCGTCCCGCCGGAACCGAACAGGGCCTGGCCGGATTCGTCGGTGGCTTCGAATGCGCCCCCATCGATGCGCTTGAGAAAGTCGGTGCCGTTGAAGGTCACGACCGAGATCTGGGCAAGGTCGATATTGCGCCCGTTGGAATAGTTGCCGATGACGCGGCCGTTGTTGCCGATCGACACGGTCTGCAGTTGCCCCGCCGGAAAGCCGTCCTGCTGCATCTGGTTCACCTGTACGTTGCCGTTGGCGTCGGCAAATTGAGTTATGCCGCTGGAGCCGAAATTCAGCCTGATGGTGTTGAGCGTGATGCCGCCGACGACAGGACTGTTCAGCGTCACGCTGGCGATTGGCGGATTCATCTGGCCATTCGCACCGAAGGTGAAATCGGTGTTCACGTTCTGCCAGGCGACCTGCGTGCCGGTCGCGTTGGGATTGACCTGATAGAACATGTTCCAGGTATCGCTATGACCGACGCCCAGCGTAGCACTGTCGACCTTGCCCCAGCGAAATTGCACGCTGACGGGCGATCCGGAGACGTCGAATGTGGTGACCGCGCCGCCACTGATTGTTTCGCCGATGAAGGTGCCGGCGTCGCTGCCGATCACCTGCCCGGTGCCAACGGTGCCACCGCCGGTGCGCAGGATGTTGAGCGGCACCGTCAGGCCAAGCGCACCAAACGCCGTCGGGTTGGACGTCGCAGTGATGTGAATGTCGTTTGTCGTACCGGTGTGCAAGGTAACGACGCCAGCGGCGACCGTCGACGGCACTGCCGTTCCAGTAATCGTATCGATATTCGTCAGCAAGTCAGTGATAGGGCCGTTAACACTGACCTGGTTGAGAGTCAGGTTTGTGGGGCCAGCCACGAAGGTGATGATCGTGCCATTGACAGTGACAGTGTCGGTGGCTGCGAAATTCGTTGCGATGGAATTCGTTGCCGCGCCGCCGGAAAGCAGTGTCGTGACGCCGATCGGCGCCGCAGCCTTATTGTTCTGCGCAGAGCCCGTCGCGCTTGAATCGGCGAAAGGCGTCGGCGGCGTGCCCGCCGTTCTCGGGTTGTGACCGGCGGAGAAGTCTGCGGGCCGCAACAATTCGGATCCGGGCACTGATTTGTCGTGCTTGCTTGTGAACGGATAGCTCGCAAGGTTGGCGCGATAGTTGATGCCCGTCGTGGGCTGCGCGGGAATAAAATCGTTGGCGAACTTGAGAACCTGCGGAACGCTGCCGGTGACGTTGCCGGTCGTGGGATCGATCGGAATGCCTTCGAGATAATAGCCCGCGCCGTTGACGAGAAAGCCGTTCTTGTCGATCGTGAAATCGCCGCGCCGGGTGTAGTTGTCGATGCCCGAGAACACCGGCTGACTATCGGTGAAGCTGCCGGGCTTCTGGGTGACGAAGAAGCCGTTGCCGCTGATCGCCATAAAGGTGGCCTTCGACGCCGTCTGAATGTCGCCCTGCACTGTGTTGGTTTCGCGCGATTGCGTCGTGACGCTTCCGGAGAGTTGGTTGTTGACGCCGGTCTGGGGGATCAGATCGAGGAAACTGGTGTCAATCCGCTTGAACGCGGTGGTCTGGGAGTTGGCGATGTTGCCGGAGATATTTTCCAGCGCATAGGCCTGCGAGCGCAAGCCCGCGACGGAGGTGGTGAGAGCGCCGAAGATACCCATAACATCGTCTCCAAATTCGATCCGGGCGGCCCGCCGATGCAAAACCATGGCCGCAGTCGAAGGAGACTGTCGCAAGCGTTATGCCAAAATAGAAAGCGTATTTGTCTCAGATACTTAAATGAAAAGCCCCGGTCCGAAGACCGGGGCACAATTGCCGAGCGGGCAACAATTGCCGAGCGGAGGCCGTAATCAGGTCGCCGACGGCGCGGCCGGATGGAAGACCAGCGCAAAGCCGTCGATGCAGTAGCGCAAGCCGGTCGGCTTCGGCCCATCGTCAAAGACATGACCGAGATGGCCGCCGCAGCGGCGGCAGTGAATTTCGGTCCGCAACATCCCAAAGGTGCGGTCTTCGGTCTTGCCGACGGCATTGTCGAGCGGCTGATAAAAACTCGGCCAGCCGGTGCCGCTCTCGAATTTCGTCTCCGAGGAGAACAGCGGCAGGTCGCAGCCGGCGCAGGCGAAGATGCCCTTGCGATGCTCCTTGAGCAGCGGGCTCGAACCCGGGCGCTCGGTGCCCTCCTTGCGCAGGATTTCATATTGCTGCGGCGTCAGCTGCGCGCGCCATTCCGCATCGGTCTTTTCGATCTCGAATTTCTCCGCGGCGTTTGCCGGGGTGGTTCGCAGCCATCGGAAGGCGGCAAGGCCAAGTAAACTGGCGACAGACGCGAGCAGGATACGGCGGTCAATCATGATAGTCTCCGTGCGAAGCGAAATATCAATTTGTTCGCTACCAAATACGGGGCGCGGCAGCTGAAGTTACACTGGTCTGGCGGAAATTTCTCACTTTCCTGCGAGCTGCCTTTACGCCCCCTCGCCCTCGCCTGACTTTCCCGGGGCGGGCGGCCGGGGAAGCTCAGGACGCGGGTGCCCCGGCGGCGGGCGGCGCTGTGGCGGCCGGGTTCCGGCCTGGCGGTTTGCCTTGGCCAAACGCGCCTCGCGAATGCGCTCCTGGGTCCGCGCTCGTTCCCGATAACGGGCCAAGGCGCCGGCGGCGGCGGAGCTTCCCCGCCCCCACATTCCGATGACATATCCGGCGACCCGGCCGGTCGGCCCGCCCGCCCAGACCAGTTCGAACGGCGAAAACAGCCGCCAGCGTTCGTCGCCCCGCAGAATACTGCGTGCAATCAGCTGCCCTGCCATTGCCGACGTGTTCAAACCCTGACGGCCGAAGCCGCTCGCGACCCACAGCCCGCGGCGCAACTGCCCGATCTGCGGCATGCCGTGCACGGTCTGTCCAACGGCCCCGCCCCAGACCTCAGCAATCTCCACCCGTCCGAGCCGGGGAAAAATCGTGCGGATCCTGCGCTGAATGGCGCCGGCAAAGCGCTCCGGCCGGGCCGCCCAGGTGGTTTCCGGGCTCGCCCACATCAAGCGGTCGCCCTCCACGATGCGGAAATGATCGATACCATCGCTGTCCGCCACCGATCCCCGAAACGTTATTGCCTCGGCAAGGCGCTCGCCGAGCGGCGCGGTTACCGCGGCGTAGCGCCAAACCGGCAGCAGCGTTTCCGACAACCGCCGCAGCGGCGCGCCCAGATGGATATTGCCGGCGAGCACGATGTGCGACGCGCGCAAACGCGCCGACGGCGTGACGATGCGCTTGCGAATGCCCGATGGATCGATGCCGACGACCGGCGTGTCCTCAAAAATCCGCGCCCCCGCCCGTCTCGCCAGCGTGGCAAGGCCGTGGACATATTTGCGGCCGTCGATCTGAAACGCCTTGGGGTAATACACACCATGAAAATAGTGATCGGTCTTGAGCTGATCGCGCACGCGCTCGACCTGCCAGCCTTCCACCTCCGTTTCGAAATCCTCGCTGAGCATTTGCAGCCGGCTGATCAGCTGATCGCCGACATCGACATTGGAGACCTCTAGCGCCCCTTCGCTCAGCGCAATGCCCGGAATCAATTCTTCGCTTGCCGTGGCCCGAACATATTCGGCGCCTTCCTTCGACAGCGTCCAGAGTTCGCGGGTGTCTTCGAAACCGATGCGTGCGATCAGGTCGCCGATCGGAAGACCATAGCCCGGCATCACCGTGCCGAGCTGATGGCCGGATGCGTTCCAGCCGATGTGCCGGCCTTCGAGAACGGCGACGCTGGCGCCCAGCCGCGCGGCCTCCAGCGCCACCGTGAGGCCGGCAAGCCCCGCCCCAACCACGCAGATATCAACATCCAGATCGAACGAAAGCCGCGAGCGCGCCGGCATGTCAGCGACGTCGGGTCCGTTGGTGGCGCTTGTGGAAGTCTCGCTCATATCGTTTTCTTACGGACCGATCCGGTCCTTGTCACCTTGTCTGGTAGAGCGCCTTGTACATTAATCTGCAGACTTGAAACGAATCGAGATTGCCATGCGCCGTTTGATGCTGCTGCGTCACGCCAAGACGGAAAACGACGCGCCCTCAGGCCGAGATCAGGACCGCCGGCTGGAAAAACGTGGCCGCAACGACGCCGCGGAGATCGGCGCCTGGATCGGCCGGCATCCGCCTTTTCCCGATTCCGCGCTGGTTTCGCCCGCGATCCGGGCGCACCAGACTTGGGAAATCGCTTGGGAGGCGATGAAAGACTTGGTTCCGGAGCCGCAGGTCGAGCTTGTGCCGGAACTCTATGGCGCCGACCCATCGCAGCTCTTGCAAACCGTACGCGAAGCATCCGCCGCCGATCCGCAGCGGCTGATGCTGGTCGGGCACAATCCCGGAATGCACGAACTGGCGCTCGCGCTTGCCGACAGGGGCGACGCCGCCGGGCGCAAGGCGCTCGCCCACAATCTGCCGACATCGGGTCTCGCCGTATTCGACTTTGCGGTCGACGACTGGGCCGACGTGGCATTCCGTCGCGGGCGGCTGGTGCTGTTCGTCACTCCCAAGCTGCTGAAGCAAACTTCAGACGACTGACGCGCCGCGTCGCCAAGCCGTCAATTTATTGTTAGGTTGGCGTCGACAGGGAGGCGCAGATGTTCAAATCCATTCTCGTGCCGATCGATCTTGCCGATACCGATCTGGCAAAGCCTGCGATTGCCACAGCGGCGACGCTGTCGCAGATCTGGAGCGGCGCGGTGCGCCTTCTGAACGTGTTGCCGATGACGCCGGTGATGCTGGCGGAATATGTCCCGGCGGACTTCGACACCCAGCAGCGCCAGACCTCGGAGGAAGCGCTCGTCATTGTGGCGCGGGAATCCGGCATCGATGCCGCACGCATCTCCAGCGTGGTGCGGCAGGGCGGTATCTATCACGAGATCCTCGAAGAAGCCGCGGCGATGAAGGCCGACCTGATCGTCATGACATCGCACCGGCCGGCGATGCGGACCTATTTTCTCGGCTCCAACGCCGGCCATGTGGTGCGCTATGCCAAATGCTCGGTGCTGGTGGTGCGGCACTAAAGTAGGTCACGCATTGAACGGCGGAGGTCTGTCCCCGCGACCGCATGACGTCGGCGTTCGCATCTTCTAGACGACAGGCCACTCCGCGATAAAACCTTTCGCCTTGTATGGCTCGATCTTGTCCCATTCGGCGAGGATCCGGATGCGGAAAGCCGGATCGGTGTGCCAGAGCGCCACTGGGGTGTCGAAGCTATCGACCGTAATCAGCATCTTCTCCACCTCGGGCCAGTGCCGATGCAGCGTCATCGGATAGCGACGCGCCGTCCAGGTGTTGCCGAGGCAGATCACGCTGCGGATATTCGCGAGCCCGAGCGCGGCCTCGATGATCGGCAGCGAGAAGATGACGTTTTCGCCGGTGTTGGTCGCGCGGTGCTCTTCCAGGATGCATTCAGGTGGAATGCCCTGCCCAACCATGGCTGTCTTGATGATCTCGCATTCTGAAAGCTTTGAGCCCGGCGTTACACCGCCGCTCACGATCGACCAGCGAAAGAAGCCCTCGCGCCATAGCCTATAGGCTTCATCCACACGCCGCGCGACATCCTCACGCGTGCCGAACACGAATAGGAGATCAGCGGGTTTTATGGGCGTGCTGATCAGATGCCTTGCATTGATGTCCGCAATTTCTCGCTCGGTTGGCAATCGGGTGCGTCGATCCTCCACGGTCCGCCTCGCTTCGCAGCCCGGAACAGGCAGGCCAACGATGCCGTGCGTTGGCCGCATCGCGAAGTCACATTTCATTGCGCTTGATTGCGGTTTTTCTTTCGTCGCTCTACCCGAGGGTAGATTACGGCAGCAACGCCTCCGGCAAATGATCCGACGTGTAGGCCCGCGGCCGGTTACGCCTGACAAAGCCGCCGATCTGCCAGGCAAACAGTGCGGCGAAACCGACGAGAAATAAGGCACCCGTCCATTCGCCGGTGGCGAGGGCGCGAACGAGAAGTCCGGCCATCGCAATCGCAACCAGCGTGAGCAAAACTATGGCGGCAGCATAGATGCGCGGCCGGAGGCCACCGATCAGCGCGGCCTTGCTTCCGGCCTTCTCCATGTGCTCATGCAGCAACGCGATGAAGTCGCGATAGTCCTGGTCCTGCGGCGCCATCAGGGCGGCGGTCTGCCAGGTGGTCGAAAGAATGGCGATGCGCGCACCATCAGCATTTTCGATGTCGGCACGAAACCGGCGCGACTGCATCGATACAGGCCGGTACGAAAGACGGATCGCCGAGATCCCGGCGTAAGGCCACACCCCGGACTTGCCGGCAATGCGCCATGACAACCCGGCATCCGTGAGCTCGAATTGATGCGCCGCGCCGATCAGCGACGCTTTGTAGGCGTACCGATAGCCCGCGGCAGCCTTGTTCGACAAATCAATCGTCATGGACAATGTGCTGACCTCACGGGATCGACGCGGATGCCCGGCAATCCGGGACGCAGCCTAACGCGACATACATGCCCACAAAAAAGCAAGCGTTGCCAGCGCGCCCAATGCGGTGCGCACGCCGTGGACCGCTCCCCATTTCAGGACAAGCGCTCGCGTTTGCGGCCCCGCTCTATCGGGTTCGGTCGCCAGCAGCACATCGTTGGTGGGCTTGATTCCGATCAGCGTCCATGGCCACGGCGCGATCATCGCAAGGGCGCCGATCAAAAATCCGGGATGTGAGATCTGCCACCACGCGATCAATCCAAGCAGGCAACCCAGCAGCGCGAGCGGCGCTTGCATCGCGGCGCCGCGCTTGTAGGATGGCTTCCACTCGGTCAGCAGCGCGCGATCGTCCAGCAACAGCCGCGCCGGTTGCTCGGCGACATTCACGTAAAGCGCTGCGCCGGTGAATATCGCCGCAGCGATCAACGCAAGAAGTCCGAAAGCCATGGCTCAGGCCTGCTTTGGAAACGTCGATTGAATGCGTCGTGTCGGCTTGCGCGCACCGCCGGCTTTATCTTACAAGCGGACCATGCCCGAGACCACCTATTTTCCGCGCCGCCTGATCCTCGCTGGCGCAATGATTTCAGGAGTGCTGCTGGCGCTTGCCGTGCACATGCTCGGCGCACGGTTCGGGCTCGACCTCGGCGGCCTGTGGCGATCCGGTACGCGCGAATTCATGCCTGCGGGAGCGGCTGTCGCGTGGTGGCTGATCGCGACGGTCGGTTTCTCCGGTGGCTATTTTACCGCGACGCTGATGCACAGCGCGGTGTCGGGGCAAATTCCGCAGCGGATGCGGCAGTTCCTGATCGCGGTCGGTGTGCTCGTGCTGGCGGGCGCGGGTCAGGCGGCCTCTGCGCCGAGTCCGATCCCGACGATATCAGGCGTGCTCGCCGGTCTCGCGGCGCTGTGCCTTGGTGCAGTGATGGCGTTTTGCGGCGCGCACTTTGCGCTGCGCAAGGCCTGAGCTCCGCCCGACCTGACTTTCATCCATGAATCTTGTCGTCGCGCGTATGGCAGAGCCCCAGCCTGATTCTGTGACTGGGCGACCGCCATTCATCGGCGGCGATATCTGGCAAAAGGCGCACAGGCGTTTGCGCCTTCAACAATTGGCGGATAGTGCCCATCTGTAGGGCATGGTCGCCGCATTGCGCACTCCTCAATCCTTCCGTGAACATGTCGGTGCGTGGCGTCACCTGCCGACGTTCGTCCGTCTCGTCTGGGACGCTAGTCCGACACTGACGCTGGCGAGCTTCGCGCTGCGCCTGGCGCGGTCGGTTGTCCCAGTGCTCGTGCTCTACGTCAGCAAACTGATCTTCGATGCGGTGGTGACTGAGGCGCGCCTTCCGCACCCGGGATGGTCGCCGGCCGAGTGGATTGAGAGCGGGCGCCTGGTCAGAGTCGGCTGGCTGGTAACGCTCGAACTCGGTCTTGCCGTCATGGCGGATTTCTCTGGTCGGCTGAGTTCCCTCTTCGACAGCCTGCTCGCCGAGACCTACAGCAATTTCGCCAGCATCCGGCTGATGGAAAAGGCTGCGTCGCTCGATCTCGAGCAGTTCGAGAGCGACGACCAGCAAGATCAACTCGATCGCGCGCGACGGCAGGTCACCGGGCGAACTGCATTGCTCGGCCAGGTCTTCGGTCAAATCCAGGATATCCTCACTGCATTCTCTTTCATGATCGGCCTTTTGGCCTATTGGCCCTGGTTGATCGTGCTGATGCTGGTCGCGCTTCTGCCTTCGCTGCTCGGCGAGCTCAAGTTCAACGCGCAGGGCTATCGGCTCGATTATTTCCGCACGCCCGAGCGGCGGCAGCTCGACTATGTGCGTTATCTTGGCTCCAGCATCGAGACCGCCAAGGAGGTCAAGCTCTTCGGCCTCAATCAATTCCTGATCGAGCGTTTCCGGCGCTTTGCCGAAACCATGTTCGTCGGCAATCGCCGCCTCGCCACCCGCCGCGCCATCTGGGGCAGCCTGCTCGCGGCACTTGGAACCATCGCCTATTACACCGCCTACGCAGCCATTATCTGGCGAACCATGGCCGGCGAGTTCAGCTTTGGCGACATGACATTCCTAGTCGGCTCGTTCCTCAGGCTCAAGAGCTTGCTTGAAGGACTTCTGCTCGGATTCTCGCAGGTCGCGAACCAGGCGCTCTATCTCGAAGACCTGTTCTCCTTCTTCGAAATCCGGCCGCGGATCGTCTCGCCGTGCAATCCTCTTTCCGTGCCCAAGCCAATCCGCTCGGGCTTCGTCTTCGAGGACGTCGGCTTTCGCTACGCCGGCGCCGAACGCTGGGCGGTGCGCCATCTCAACCTCGAAATTGCTGCGGGAGAGGTGCTGGCGCTGGTCGGCGAGAATGGCGCGGGCAAGACAACGATCGTCAAACTTCTGGCGAGGCTCTATGACCCAACCGAGGGCCGTATCCTGCTCGATGGCCGCGACCTGCGCGATTACGATCTTGCCGAATTGAGAAACCGGATCGGAGTCGTCTTCCAGGATTTCGTCCGTTTTCATTTCACCGCCGCCGAGAACATCGCGATGGGCCGCGTCGAGGCGGCCAGCGACCGCGATCGGATCGAGCAAGCTGCCGACCGCAGCTTGGCCGATGCCATCATCGACCGGCTGCCGCTCGGCCTCGAGCAACCGCTCGGCCGGCGCTTCAGCAACGGTATCGATCTGTCAGGCGGGGAATGGCAGAAGATCGCCATCGCGCGGGCCTATATGCGCGATGCTGACGTACTCGTTCTCGACGAGCCGACATCGGCGCTCGACGCCCGCTCCGAGTATGAGGTATTCCAGCGCTTCCGCGATCTCAGCGCCGGCAAAACGACGCTCCTGATTTCGCACCGCTTCTCGACCGTGCGCATGGCCGACCGCATCGTCGTCCTGGAGGAAGGCGAGATCATCGAATCCGGCACGCACCAAGCCCTGCTCACCAATGACAGTCGCTACGCTGAAATGTTCGAGCTTCAGGCTGCCGGCTACCGCTGAGCGGAGCGGGTGGCGAAGCCACATGCAGCCGACATGCGGTCTTGCGGCGGGCGCAGATCCGCTCGGATCGGGGGATATCTTACCCGCGTTGGCCGGCAGCTTTCGATGACGCTTAATGAACTCGCGGTCGCAAATTTCAACAGCGCGCGCGAGCCCGTGCCGACGCAAACCCACGTGCGGACGCAACCCGCGCGACGTTTTGTCTCAATCCTGGTCAAAAGCAGTTCCCGATCAGCTCGCGGGCCGAAGATTGACCTTGCTCTCCGCCCGCGTCGTCAGCTTCTTGTCGGTCGCCTTTTTCCTCATCGAGGGTCTTCTTCAATGCTGGCGCAATCGTTGCGGCCAAGTTGCGGCCAAGCTGCTTTGCCCACGCGATCAGGAGAACA
>WNFR01005008.1_pt1 | contig 13569 bp, 11 predicted proteins | sample 5400221 | NCBI WGS metagenome assembly WNFR01 (sample SAMN13153357, study PRJNA577476) | soil metagenome | isolation source: 40 cm soil under Madrone tree | place: USA:California | collected 2016-06-14
TTGCTTGAAGCCGATGACGATTCTTTTCAATTCGCAATCCCCGGAGCCTCCGAGTTAATGAAGAAAGGCAAGACAGAAAAGCGCGTCAAGGCTCTGGGGTGGAAGGACGGGTCTGTGGCTGAATTCCTGGGACTCACCCCTCGAGAGTCAGCATTGATTGAAATCAAGTTAGCCTTGAGCCGCAAGCCCGCACTGCGGGCGACAGCATAAAGCCCACGGCGAGTCCGAGCCGTGGGTACGCAGCGCGACGACCCGCAAGCCCGCGCAGCGGGCGAAAGCAGTTGATCGAGAGATCGTTTGGGAATTGCGGACGCCTCACAGGCATCATTACTAATTTAACGATATGCTGTCGCCCGCTACGCGGGTTTGCGGGTCGTCGCGCTGCGTACCCACGGCTCGCGGACGCGCCGTGGGCTTTATGCTGTCGCCCGGTTATGTGGCCTCAGTGGTAGTAGGCAATCGCGCCAACTCAGATCAGGGGGAAGTTCAGGCGTCGCCGACGTCCGCACCGAGTTGGCACGTCGTCAAAACCGCCACTGGAAAATCGACCGACGTCACATTCACGCCCACAACACCCGGCCAGCCGCAGCAGTTCCGGCTTCGCATTCAACTGAAAAGGAACAATCAAGATTACGGCCAGTTGTCGGACATCGTCACCGTGACCGTAAACCCGTAGGTAAGAGGCGGAAGGCGAAAGGCGGAAGACAGAAGGCAGAAGGCAGAGGTCAGTTGTGTGCGTTGCCCTCACGGTCGCTGCATACCCACTTCGTGAGAAGTGGGTATGTGATGTTGCGGCCTACAACAGAGCGTGCCGGTCGCTGCATACCCACTTCGTGAGAAGTGGGTATGTGATGTTGCGGCCTATGAGGTCCGAGTCCTACCCGATTCATGCAGGCTACAACATCAGGAACCCACCTCTGACGAGGTGGGTATGCCCTCCGTCAAGAAGGCGCGTCTTCTGAGGCGCTCTGGAACAAAAGTGAAGAACTCGTCGGAGAGTCGTTTTAATATTTCTTGCGGACTTCGTTAGAAATTCACGAAGACTAATCCTCTCTGGCTAAGAATCAACAATTTAAGATTGGCCCTCAGGTTGCCTCTTAATTGCTCGATCATGATCCACATAAACTCTCTTGGTCGTGCGGGTCGATACTATCCGGAAAATGCCGCGATCGCGTCTGGAAGAAAGCGGTTCACTTTCCGGGAGCTTAACGATCGTGTCGGAAGCATCGCCGCGACGCTCAAGAAGCACGGATTTGGTGCGGGTGACCGATTAGCCATCTTCCTCCCAAATGAGAGCGAGTACATCGAACTCGTGTACGCATGCGCCTGGCTGGGAGTGATCGTCGTACCGTTGAATACGCGCCTAACCGCGCCCGAAATTGATCACATACTCACCGATGCGAATCCGCGAGGTTTGATTCGTCATTCGTCGCTCGCCGTCCCATCAGTTCGGCTTTCGTGGGAGCGGGCTCTCGACCAGGAACCCCTGGATGTTATCGCGAATTCTTATCCAGAGGTCATCTACGATCCTGAAGCAGTACTCGCTCTGATCTATACCAGCGGCACTACTGGACGTCCGAAAGGCGTTGTTCAAACGCATGCGAATATTCTCGCAAATGTCCAGCACACGAACTACTGGATGCCTTACAAAGAAGGCGGTGTGTACTTGCATGCCGCGCCAGTTTTTCACATTGCGGATTTTCCGTTCATGTTCGCGGCGCCTGCTTTCGGCGTCTGCCAGGTCACCATTCCAAAGTTCAACGCACAGAGCTTCTGTGAGACGGTCCAGAACAACCGAGTAACAAGCACCGTGCTTGTGCCGACTATGATCAATTTGCTCACTCAATTTCCGGACCTCAACAAATACGATCTCTCGAGCCTGGAGGAACTTGGATACGGCGGCTCTCCCATGGCTCCTGAGCTGATTCACCGGACGCGAGAGCTTCTACCTGACATCAAACTGGTTCAGGTCTATGGGCTGAGCGAAACCGGTTTTCTCACCGGGCTGCGGGATCAGGAACATTCCGAGGAAAGACTAATGTCGTGTGGGCGCACCTGCCTTGGAATTGACGTTCGAGTTGTCGACGAGTCAGGAGTTGCAGTCTCAGTCGGACAATCGGGAGAACTAGTGGCGCGCGGGGCGAACGTCACGCGCGGTTATTGGAATAATCCGGAAGAAACCGCGCGAGCCTTTCGGAATGGAATGTTTCGCACTGGAGATGTCGGCTATCAAGGTGAGGACGGTTACTTCTATATTCAAGATCGCTTGAAAGACATGATCGTAACGGGCGGAGAAAATGTCTACTCCGGCGAGGTCGAGGCTGTCATCTACAGCCATCCCGCGGTCCGCGAAGCGGCAGTGATCGGAATACCTGATCCGCAATGGGGCGAGCTTGTGACGGCTCTCGTTGTGTTGAAGCAGGGCGCGGCCATCACTGCTGATGATTTGATCGCACACTGCCGTCGATTTCTAGCCAATTACAAGATCCCACGACGCGTCGAGTTTTCCGAAACTGAGCTACCAAAAGGCGGGTCCGGCAAGATACTCAAAAAGGTTCTCCGCGAGCGCTTTTGGGCCCATGAGGCACGCGAGGTTGGTTGAGGACGGAAGATTTTCCATTTTCCAATTGTCATTTGTCATTTGTACTCGGGGTTGCTCGTCAGTCAATAACAAATGACAATTGGAAAATGGAAAATGGAAAACGGAAAATGGAAAATCTTCCGCCTTCCGGCTAATAGCCTTCACCGACTGACGCGGATCACACTTCTTCGCACCTTCACTTCCCAGGTGCATATTAGTTACGACTGCTTTGAACTTATTGCGGCTTGAAGCGACGCTTGTCGATATGGAGCGCCTTGATTTTCGATTCCAGCGTAGACGAAGGAATGCCCAGCCGCGATGCCGCACCGAACGGTCCGGATACTCGGCCCTTGCTTTCCCTTAACGCCGCTTCGATGTCAGCTTTCCATTGAGTCGCCAGTGTGCTTGGATGCTGTGGGCGTGGAAATGGCGGGGCGGTGACACCAGGTGTCGACCGCCGTCCGGAGAGCCACTGCTCGTCAACGTACAGATCGTCCGTTTCGGAGAGTATAACCGCCCGCTCCACCAGATTCTGCAGCTCTCGAATGTTGCCCGGCCAGTCATGCGACTCGAGTAGGTTTAATGTCTTCTTGCTGATCCTGTTGATGCTCTTGCCTGCCCGGCTGGCGAATCGATTGGTAAAGTGTTCGACAAGGAGGGGAATGTCTGCCCGACGTTCGCGCAACGGCGGGACGCAGATCGGAAAAACATTCAAACGGTAGTATAAGTCGGAGCGGAATCGTCGCTCCGACATCATTTCACCCAGGTCACAATTAGTCGCCGCGACCAGCCGTACGTCAACGCTATTGGTTCGCGCGCTTCCCAAACGCTCGTAGGTGCGCTCCTGTAGCGTCCGCAAGAGTCTAGGCTGCAGTTCAAGAGGCAGATCGCCGACCTCGTCAAGGAAAAGTGTTCCGCGATTTGCAAGTTCGAATCGCCCTACCTTCTGTATATGGGCTCCAGTGAATGCGCCACGCTCGTGTCCGAACAATTCACTTTCAAAAAGCGACTCGGGAATAGCCGAGCAGTTTAGAGTGACAAGGCTTTGTTTGTGTCGGTGACTGCGGGTATGAATGGCCTTTGCGATTAACTCCTTACCTGTTCCCGTCTCTCCCAGCAGGAGTACCGTCGCATCGGTTGGCCCCACCATTTCGATGAGTTGCAACAGCTGACGCAGAACTGAACTCCGGCCAACGATTCCTGCAAAGTTCGTTTCACCACGGATATCTCCTCCGGGGGTGATCTTCTGATTGACCCTGTCAAATTCCTTCAGGTTCAAAGCCGGAAACTTCGAGTCATCGGGTCGTACTTTAGCAAAAGGCAAAACATTCACGCTCACAATAAATGCTCCTGCGAATCGGCAGAGTTGCTATAAAGCCGGGTTTTCGTTGCTGCGTTGATGACGTTGGTGCAAATCCAAACCGATCACACAATCCGGCGGAGCTACTGCGTCGATGCTGTCAGATGCTCGCTGAACCAATCCGCCGCTGCGCGGCCCGCCTCATCGGCGCCTTGCCCGCGATAAACGGAGTAGTGGCCGCCGTCGATTTCCAAAAGACGCTTTGGCTCGCCGGCTCGCGCGAATGCTGAGCGAGCCAACTCCGGCGGTGCTATCGCATCGTTCTTCGCGAGGATCATCAAGAGAGGCCTCGGAGCGATCATTTCAATTGTCCGGGCCGGCGCATATTCGAGGATAGCTTCGAGCGAACTGAGAGTGACTTCGTCCCGCCAGGATGGCGCTACGGTCGCTTTTGCCTCGTGTCCGAAAGCGTAGCTCTCCTGGTCGGACTGGAGCGCGAACCCGTGGCCTGGTAGTCCTGCGCTTGGGATATAAACTTCGCCGCCCTCCTCGGCATGCCGGATGCGCTCCTGCACCGTCATTTGTTGGAGCGCCGTAAACTGTTCGGCCCCGATTTGTGCGCGCACGGTGCGGCCGACGTCCATCGCACCGACCTGGCTCACAACCGCCTTGACCCGCGTATCGTAAGCGGCGACGTGGAGCACATGGCCGCCACTGAAGCTGCTACCCCAGACGCCAAGCCGATCGGCGTCAATCTCCGGCCTCCGAGACAGCCAGGTTAGAGCATTGCGGTAGTCTTCAATTTGATCTCTCGGAGAAATCTTCTGACGCGGTTCGCCGCCGCTCGCCCCGAACGAGCGATAATCGAAAACGAGCGCGGCAATACCCGCTTCAGCAAACCGCCGGGCGAAGGGTTCAAGGTACATCTCTTTTACCGCGCCAAGGCCGTGAGCCATGGCTATTGCCGGTACCCCAGGTACCGAGGCGGCTGTTCCGGGAAGAAAGAACCAACAAGCCGAGTAAGTCTCGCCGCTCTTAAACGTCACATCGCACTTCTCGATTATGTCTGACATGTAGCGTCTCCTTGCCTTCGCTCCAACGTCATGGGACACCCTCACTTCGCATGTTGCGGATCATGGGCCGACGGCGTAGGAGCCGTGCTCCACGTCCTCCAGGATGTCGTATCGCGTCGGGATCCATCCCAGGACCTTTCTGGTCCTGTCGCTGGCAAGACGCTTGTTGACCGACAGGCTCACCCCGCCGCCGCCGCCTCGCGTGTACATCTCCATTAGCGACAAGGCCTCGGTCCGGCCGCCGGCGCCCACGAGTCGGCTGACCGACGCGGCCAGGTCACCAAGTGCAATCTCGTCGGTCACAGCGTGAAGCATTGTGCCGGCCGGGGCGCGCTCAAGAGCCAGAATGTAGAGCGCCGCGAGGTCGTCGATGTGGACATAGCCCTGCCGGACGCCGCCCGATCCAAGGTGAGGCGCGGCGCCGTGCGTCTTGGTCAGGGCGATGAGATTGGGGAGGTCGTAGCCCCTGCCTTCACCGTAGACGAGACCTGGGCGGATCGCGATTCCCCGAATGCCAGCCGCCCTGAGCACCGCCATCTCCGTTTCGGCGCGCGGCGCCATTGAGCCCCCGAAGGCCTCGATGAACGGCGGAGGGACCTCGGCCTCTGGAGGCGCGAAGACGGAGACGGGCAGCGGCACTGGATGCCCTTCGTCGAAAATCGTCGGACTCGCCTCGCCCTTGGTGAAGACGCCGAAGATCGCCGAGCCGCTAGTAAAGATGAGCGGTTTTCCCGAGTCGCCGAGGGCTTTGGTCATAACCTCCAGGGCGTCACGGTCTTTGGCGAAACTCTCCGGAGTCCCCTCGACTTGTCCGATGCTGGCCGTGCTGACAACGGCGTCTACCTGGGCTGCGGGCCCGGCCAGGCTGGCGGGATTGGCGAAGTCGCCGGCGATTGGCGTCAGACCCGCGGCTCGCAGCTTCGCGCCGTCGGCCGCTACGGATCGCGTTAAGGCAATGACCTGGTGGCCCAGTTGCGACAGCTTTCGGGCTACGGCACCCCCGATGAATCCGGTTGCGCCGGTGACAAGGATCTTCATGGTGCCTCCATTACCTCAAGTCAATTATGCTACCTACGACGCGAGCGCGGGCGAAGGGGCTACCCAAATCAGTTTCTTGTTCACGAATTCCTCAATTCCGAGATTGGAAAGCTCCTTGCCGTATCCGGAACGCTTGATTCCGCCGAATGGCAAATCGGGAGCGCTCATCGCGGGATAGTTGATAAACACCATGCCGGTTTCGATACGGCTGGCAACCTGCTTGCCGTGCTCGATATCGGAAGTATAGACCGAGCCACCCAATCCAAAGGGCGAGTCGTTTGCGATGGCGATCGCCTCATCCTCATCCTTGGCCGTAAAGAAGAGCGCGACCGGACCGAAGAATTCTTGCCGGTAGGCGGGATTGTCGGGAAAGACGTTGGTGAGAATAGTTGGTTGCATATATGCACCGACTTTACCGAGCCGATCACCTCCGGTGACGACGCGCGCGCCATGGGTAATCGCTTCACGGACCTGATTCAGCAAAAGGTTCAATGCGGCGTCGGAGGACAACGGCGCCAGCGTCGTCGTTTCATCCAGCGGGTCGCCCGGCTTGAGTTGTTCGAGAGCGTCACGAAACGCATTCAGGAACTGCTCTGCGCGCGCTCCAACGACGATGAAGCGCTTCGAGCCGATGCAAGTTTGTCCAGCGTTGCTCATGCGGCCCTCTACCGCCATGTTGACGGCATACTCGAGATCGCAATCCTGCAACACGATAAAGGCATCGCTTCCTCCCAGCTCCATTGTCGATTTTTTCAGGTTCTTGCCGGCGCGCGCTGCAAGTGATTCGCCGGCTCGTTCCGATCCGGTAAGCGCGACGCCGCGTATGCGCGGGTCATCGATCAGTGTGCCGACCTGTTCGCTTGAAAGAAATAGATTTGTGTAAGCGCCAGCCGGCGATCCCGCATCGGTGAAGAGTTGCTCGAAGGCAAGCGCGCACTGCGGGACACCCGATGCATGCTTCACCAGGAGGACATTGCCGGCCATCAGTTGGGGCGCGGCAAATCGTGCCAGTTGATAATAAGGATAGTTCCAGGGTTGAACGCCGATCAGCACTCCGAGGGGAGAGTATTCAAGGCGGGCGTATCCGGCCTTCGATTGGATGATCCTTGGCGAAAGAAACGCCTCTGCATTTTCTGCATAGTATTGAAGGATGGCGGCGCTGAGCTCGACCTCACTGCGGCTTTCCGAGATCCGCTTGCCCATCTCGAGTGATGCAAGGCGTGCAAGACTCTCTTTGCGTTCCAACATGAGAGAAGCCGCTCGGCCCACAATTTTCGCGCGGTCGCGAATAGCCATCCTGGACCAGATGTGTCGATATGTGTTGTCTGCGGTTGCCAACGCGCTTTGCATTTCCTCATCGGTATGCTGATCGAAGCTGCGAAGTACTTCGCCGTTGGCGGGGTTGATGCTTTGGTATGCCACGGTTGTTTCTCCTTAAACTCATACGATCGGGCGAATCACACCCCTAAGGTAGGCGATTTCCGAGCTTCTCAACACCTCAGGAACCACAGGATTCATCCTAGATTCTTCTATAGGTTTTTAATACCTATTCTGCGGAACGCAGTGCGGGTGGGATCGGTGAGGACTGGACGCGCGGCCCCGCCTAAAGATGGTCTGTATTTTTCTGGGGGTCGAGCCCTGCCCTTCGGAAAACGATGGCCCCGGGAACGATAACTGTAATCTCAGTTCCGGAGGCTGCGGTACTGACGAGAGTGAGTTTGGCTCCGATCCGGTCGGCCCGCTCCCTCATTCCCTGTAACCCGAAATGTCCGTCCCTCCCTTTGTCAGCGACAGCCGGGTCGATGCCTATGCCATTGTCATTCACGCGCACAGCAAGATCCTGTGCGTATGTGAGCTCGACCTCCAATCGACTCGCCCTGGAGTGCACACAGGCGTTTCGGATTGCTTCGTATCCGATGCGATAGACCTCATCACGGACGACTGGGTGCATGTCTCTGGCATCGCCGACGACAGAGAACGTGACTGCCATCGATCCAGGAGTCACGCAGCTTTCCGTCGCCCGTTCGAACGCTTCAGTGAGATCGTTCACCTGTGTGGTAGAGGTGCGCAGGGAGTTCAGTGCTGCCCGTCCCTCCTGCATTGCCTGCCCGAGCCATAATGACAACTGTTCAATGGCCCTGCGCATGCGGACTGGGTCGGAGGATCCATCCAGCGCGTCGTCGGCGACCATCTTGCTACCTTGGATAGTTTGGAGCAGCGTATCGTGAAAATCGCGAGCCAGTCGAGTGCGCTCGGCCAACCGCGCTTCGAGCCGCGCGTTCAGGCGGGCCGTTGCCTGGCGTAGCCGCAAACGGTACAAACCGCCGAGCAGCAGTAATCCGGCGGTGACCGCAGCCAGCAAGAATAGCCTTGTTTCGTAGAAATATGGCTGCTGCGTGATTTTGTACACCATCCCCACGCGGTCCCAAATCCCGTCGCGATTGCACGCCCGAAGATGAAGCGCATGCGTCCCCGATGGTATGTTGGTGTAAATAGCGTGAGCGGGAGCGCCGGCGTCGAGCCATTCCGAATCAACGCTGTCCAGCCGATACTGCAAACGAATCTTTTCCGGAGAAGAGAGCTCGATGGCGTCGAAATGCAACTCGACATGATGCGTACCTGGCGGAAGCACAAGTTCGTGACCGGGAGGCCGAGGGGTCCGGCCAACGGTGACGTCCTCCATATAAATCGCCGGCTTTCGTTCCGTCATGGGCAAACGCGGAAGATCCAACATGGCCAGTCCCTGCGGGGTCGCGATCCAGAGCTTGCCGTCACGCGTAAGTGCCGAGTTGGGTTGGCCAACGGTGGCCTCTGTCGATTTCAGTCCGTCGGCAGGACCGAACGCTGCATAGTCGACAGGTTCATCCTGCCTATGCAGTCGCTGGAGACCGCCCGGCGGGACTCGAAAAATGCCAGTTCCGTTGAGCCACACTTCCCCTTGCTCCGTTTCCACCATGTTGGTCGGTTCTAGATTCGGTGCAACGAAAATCGGCCGGTTGTTTTCGACGCGGAATATTCCTCCGTCTGGATCGTCCACTCTAAGATAGACGCCGGATCGATCCTCACCAATCGGTAAGACGCGAGTTTTGGGAAGGGATGAAAAGTTCACAAACCGGTCCCCGACCATTCGATCGATTCCCTTGGGGGTTCCAACCCAAATGTCGCCAGCTTGATCCTCGTACACTTTGAAGGCGACGTTACTGGAGAGCCCGTCGGCTTCGGTGTAATTGCGAACCTGCTCGCCCCGCATACGGGTGACGGCGTAGCGTGTGGCGAACCACAGGGAGCCATCGCGCGCCGGAACGATGCCGGTCACGATGTCACTCAAGAATCCCTGAGCCTTCGAATACTGGGTAAAGCTGCCGCCGCGAAAGCGGAAGGCTCCACCGCCATAGGTCCCAATCCAGAGGTCGTGGTTGGCGTCTTCAGCCAGAGCCCACACGCAACTATTCAGGAGTCCGTCCTTCTCGTTGTAGGTTTGAAACCGTCGTCCGTCAAAACGGGAAAGGCCGCCGCAATTGGCGCCGGTCCACAGCCCGCCGTCCTGGCTCGCGAGCACGGTCATGATAACGTTGTTAGGCAATCCGTCGGCGGCGGTGAACATTCGGACCCTGCGGTCTTTGAATCGAAACAGTCCGTCTCCGTTTGTGCCAATCCACAAGTCGTCGTCCCGATCGCTATAGACGTAGCGCACGTTCATGTCCGCAAGGGCGAGGTCGATACCCCCGGCGGTCGCTCGAAACAGCCCTTCAGTCTTGGCAATCCACACGGTGCCGCGCGTATCTTCATACGCGCGGTACGCCTCGTTTCCCAGACCGTAGCTGGCGAGCTTTTCGATGGACCCGTTAATCCGGCGGGCGACTCCCTTCTCAGTACAGAACCAGGTGACGCCGTGGCTGTCCTCCAAAACGTGAAATATCCTGTCGCTTCTTACGCCGAGCTGAGCGGCCAGCTCAGGGTATTGCACAGCCCGCGAGCCATCCCACTCCATGAACCCCTGTGAGGTGATGAGCAATAAGTTGCCGTTCGAGGCCTCTTCGATCCTACCGATCGACAGTCGCGGTATGATGGAGGAGAAGGCACCGCTCTCGAATCGATAGAGACCGGCCTCGGTGCCCACCCACAGAACGCCACCCCGACTGAAATGAAGGCAGTTGATCTGACTGCTATTTCCCGGACCGGGATGATATGAGGTGGCCGGCAAGCGCCCAAATTGATTCAAAGCAGCAGCCGGTATTCGCTCCAGATCATCCCGTGTCCCAACCCATAGATCGCCGTCTGGGGCCAGTGCCAGCGCCAGGACGCTAGTGGGTTGGTCGAATGCGGTGAAATGCCGGCCGTCGAAACGGGTCAGGCTGGTTCGGTTTACACTCACCCACAGGAAGCCATCCTGGGATTGCACAATGTCATCCACGATATTGGCAGGGAGTCCGTCCTCATTGGTAAAGCGGGTGCGGATGTAGTTGTCTACCGGTTGGCTCGGATCGAGCGCACGTACATCGCGCGCTATAAGGGGCAACAACAGGAACAAGCAGAATCGAATGCACAGCGGTATATACACTTTTACGCGTTCCCACTGCCGCTGCACATTCAAACCTCCAACGCCAATCCTAGTCATGTTGTGAGCTATTGCCCACCTGAGAATCCGCAGTATTTTCCCCGTGGTTTTCTTCAGTGCGCCCAAAACACCAGAAGCAATGCCGGAACGCCGGTAAGATCAGACATGAAGCAAACCGCGCCGAAGCGCAATAGTTACCGCATGCGTCCTATCATTGGCGCCCAGCTTGTCCACCAGGTTCTTGATGTGGAAGTTGACGGTGGTCTCCGCGATTGCCAGTTGATCGGCAATTTGTTTGTTCCGGTAGCCATCACGAATAAGCCGGAGCACCTCCAATTCCCGAGTCGTGAGATCTTCTTCGCCGAGATGCTCGGCGATACGAGCCGCCACCTCCGGTGGGATATGGCGTCCTCCAGAATGTACACCACGGATTACGGCGAGCAGTTCATCTTTCGGCATGCTTTTAAGGACGTAAGCCGCGGCTCCGGCTCGCAGCGCCCGCTGGATCTCGCCATCGCTATCCGAGGTTGTCAGCATGATAATCCGAGCTCGGGGAAACTCTCCTCGAATTGCAATCAGAGTGTCTGTGCCGTTGGTACCGGGAAGGCGGAGATCCATCAGCGTGATAGCCGGCCGATGACGACGAAATTCCGCGACGGCCTCCACTGCGTTGGCTGCCTGCGCAACGAGAAGCATGTCTTGCTGCGATCCGATGATCGTACTCAGTCCTTCGCGAAAGACCGGATGGTCCTCAACACTCAGGATAGTTATAGGCTTAGAATCAACCATCGCAGTTGCCTCTTTCGACAATCATAGTACTCTTTGAATCGCAGCCAAAGCCTTTGAATTGACTCACACTTCTTCGCACCTTCACTCCGCAGCTTCATATTTAGTTACGACGGTAGTGTTCGGATTCTAATAGACTCCGCGTGCTTTGCGGTCCTTTGCGCCTTTGCGCAGGGTATTGAAGGAGTAAGACCCAATACTCAACGCAAAGACGCAAAGGACCGCGAAGCACGCAAAGGGCTGGCAATTTTCTTGCGATCTTCATGGTTCTTGCGATCTTCGTGAGAAATTCCCGAACACCAGTCTATCTTCCAAATAGAAATCAACAACTTAAGATTGGCCCTTCGGTTGCCCTCCTCTTTGTTCAGAGATGTTGAGATGCAGAACACCAATGAAGCGGGAGGGCATCAAGATGTTTAATCACGGTCTCAATTCAATAAAACTGACGATCAACGAAACCGGTGTCGTCAAGAACGTGAACACAAAGAAATTGGTCGCGCTTGATCCCGACCGCAAGAGCGCCCAAGCCGCGCAGTTTGAAATTGCGCTGCGGCATCGCGTGATTGGACAAGAACGCGCTGTTCGCACGCTCGCTTCGAACTACCAGGTATTTCAGGCTGGGATGACCAATCCAGCAAGACCTATCGGAACGATGCTCTTTCTGGGACCTACCGGATCGGGCAAGACCCACGTGGTTGAGGCTGCGGCAGAAGTGCTGTTCCGAGATCGTAACGCCGTCATCAAAATTGATTGCGCGGAGTTCCAGCACTCGCACGAGATCGCCAAGCTTATCGGCTCACCGCCGGGCTACCTCGGCCATCGCGAGACGCAGCCGCTGCTGACCCAAGAAAATGTCGACAAGTACCGCACTGACGAAAACCCATTCACCTTGGTGCTTTTCGATGAGATCGAGAAGGCAAGTGACGCGCTCTGGCAACTGTTGCTGGGAGTCCTCGACAAAGCGACGCTAACACTAGGGGACAACCGTCGGGTTGATTTCTCGCAGACCATTATCTTTATGACCTCGAATCTTGGAGCGCGTGAGATGAGCAAGCTCGTCGATGGCGCAATCGGCTTTGCGCCAACCGGAAGCGACCAGTTACTGCCGAGCGACCTGGACCAGAAGGTTTACCGCACCGCCACCGATGCCGCCCGGCGTAAGTTCTCGCCGGAGTTCATGAACCGTGTTGACAGGGTGGTGGTGTTCCGTGGCCTCAGACAAGACGAGTTGCGTCGGATCGTTGACCTCGAGCTTGAGGCGGTACAGCAGCGGATCGACAAAGGCGCAACCGAGAGGTTCACCATCACAGCCACGCCCGCGGCAAGAGAATTCCTGCTAGCCGAAGGAACTGACTACCGGTACGGCGCTCGTCACTTGAAGCGAGCAATCGAGCGGTTTGTGGTCCATCCGCTTGCGAACCTTTCCGCAACCAGACAGGTGCGTTTGGGAGACGTAGTGATCCTGGACGTGGATCGGAACGGGAGCAAACTGGCTTGCTTCCGCGATGACGGCGAGACGAGCCTCGCAGCGGCGGCACTGCAATCAGCCTATTCGCTTAGGGTCAACTTAACAGATCGCGTCGCGGCTTAGTCCTTGACTCTGCTGAGCGCATGGAGGCTCAGCGAATCGCTCACAGAATTTGAATACTCAAAGGAGAACTGAAATGGCAAGTGAAGGAAGGGAAATCAGGCAACACAAACCGCTGCCGGCACCCAACAGTGACTTCTACGACGTCACGTCGACGTTGAGCGCTGACGAACAAGAGATTCTGAGAGGCGTGCGCGAGTTCCTGGAGAGCAAGGTCGCGCCGATCATCGGGAAGTACTGGCTCGAGGACGCATTTCCCTTCGAGCTGCTGCCGGGCTTCAAGGAGCTAAACATCGGCGGCCTTGCGATCAAGGGTTACGGCGGCCGTGGGAAAAGTCTCGCGCTGATGGGCTTTATTCAGATGGAGCTGGCGCGCATCGATCCGTCGATCGCGACGTTCTTCGGCGTCCACGCCGGGCTGGCGATGGGTAGCATCTATCTCGGCGGATCGGAAGAGCAGAAGCAGAAGTGGCTGCCGCCGATGATCAGCCTCGAAAAGGTCGGCTGCTTCGGACTCACCGAGCCGCTCGTCGGTTCGGGAACCTCCGCCGGCATGACGACGACGGCGAAGCGCGAGGGCGATACGTGGATTTTGAACGGCGAAAAGAAGTGGATCGGCAACGCTCCGTGGTGCGACATTTCGAT
>WNFR01015352.1_pt1 | contig 13567 bp, 15 predicted proteins | sample 5400221 | NCBI WGS metagenome assembly WNFR01 (sample SAMN13153357, study PRJNA577476) | soil metagenome | isolation source: 40 cm soil under Madrone tree | place: USA:California | collected 2016-06-14
TTATCCGAAGTCCCGGGCAGCGCAGTGCAACTTACCCAGACCGACTTGCAGTCCAATCCGGCTCTGACTATAGACGACGTGTTGCGACAAGTACCGGGATTTTCCCTGTTCCGTCGGTCCAGCAGCCGCACCGCAAATCCGACGACGCAAGGTGTGTCCCTTAGAGGCCTGGGCGCAACCGGACCCGGCCGCGCGCTCGTGCTGGAAGACGGCGTCCCGATTGTGGACCCGTTCGGCGGCTGGGTTTACTGGGACCGCATTCCTCGGGCCGAGCTCTCGAGCGTAGAAGTGTTTCGCGGCGGCTCTTCTAACCTTTATGGCAGCGACGCTCTCGGTGGAATCGTGCAATTTCTCACCCGGGCCCCCGCCGGCCCTGCAGCTTCAGTCGACCTATCTTACGGAAACGAAAACACGCCTGACGTGTCGGCCTGGGCGGGCACCGTATTTTCCGGCTGGGATATCGGCGCTTCAGTCGATATGTCGCGGACCGATGGATTCATCCTGGTGCCAGCATCGGAGCGCGGGACAGTGGATACCGCTGCGAATTCCAAACACGCCACCATTGATTCGACGTTAGGCTATAAATTTTCCGAAAGCGGCAGAGCATTCCTGCGCGGCGCCTTCTTCGACGAGGGGCGAAATAATGGCACTCCCTTGCAGAAAAATAGCACCGGCACAGGCTTCGGATCGGCGGGCATTAATACGCCAATCGGCGATCATGACTGGATCACGGCTCGAATCTACGGGCAAGCGCAGGGGTACGACCAGACTTTCTCATCCATCGCTTCGAATCGCAATAGCGAAGCACTCACCAATATCCAGCATGTCCCATCGCAAGCAGTGGGAGGCGGATTTCAATGGAACCACGTTCTTGGGAGCCACACCTTGATAGGAGGCGTGGATTTCCAACACGTGATGGGCTCGAGCAACGAGCAGTTGTTTTCCTCGACGACCGGCACGCACTTCGCCAACAACGTTGCCGGCGGACGGCAGCGATCGACCGGAATCTTTGGACAGGATATCTTTCGGATCAAAGACAAGTGGACAGTGATTGCTGGGGCCCGTTGGGACGACTGGAACAACTTCCGAGGAAATACTTTGCGGATCTCCCTGCCATCTGGTTCCCCGACGGGCAAGCCTTTCCCGGATAGAAGTGAGAATTCCTTGAGCCCGCGCCTCTCTATTCTGCGAGCGTTGAATAGCAATCTTTCTTTGTCGCTTTCTGGATATAGAGCATTTAGAGCGCCCACGTTGAACGAACTCTACCGCAGCTTCCGCCAGGGAAATGCGGTCACAAACAGCAATCCGCAGCTTCGCGCCGAGAGACTGACTGGCGCTGAGGCAGGACTGAGGGCGATCGCATTTGGCAATCGCCTCGAGTCACGCGGCACTTTCTTTTGGAACGACATTGTTGATCCCGTCACGAACGTGACACTGAGCACTACGCCCACATTAATTACGAGACAACGGCAAAACCTGGGACGTACACGATCGCTTGGAGTCGAACTGGACGGCGTGGTCCGTCTGAGCAGTTCAATCGAAATTTCCGCCGGATACCAATACACTCACGCCACCGTAGTGGACTCTCCCACGCTGGCCGGGAAAATGGTGCCGGAAGTTCCCCGCCACCAGTTCACATGGGAGGCGCGCTACTGGAATCCAGCCCGCATAATGCTGAGTCTCGAAGGCCGCTATTCCGGTGCGCAGTTCGATGACGACCTGAACACGCTGCTGCTGGATCGCTACTACGCGATAAATCTCTTCGCTGGGCGGAGGATTCGCAGTGGCTTCGTCGCCTATGTCGCCGTCGAAAATCTACTGAACCAGCGCTACCAGGTTGCGAGGGTCCCGCCCATCGTCAACCTGGGGCCGCCGATCCTGGCGAGGGCTGGAATCCGGTACGACTTTCCCGCTCACAAGTAGATGGGTTGACTGCACGATACCGAACCAAAGGAACCTTTTTCGACGAATACGAACAATTTCACTTGGCTCCGAGTAGTGCTGGGTTATGATGATGTTCACTGCTGCTTTCCTCCCGAACTGATAATGCCAGGTCGCCGACGCATCCTGTTTGTTGACGATGAGCCAAGTATCCGGCTCACTCTGCCTGCGGTATTGGAGGAACATGGTTTCGAAGTGACCATCGCCGGCAGCGTTGCCGAGGCATTAGCCAAAATCAATTCATCACGGTTCGACGTCCTGCTTTCCGACCTCAATATCGGCGAGGACGGCGACGGATTTCACGTAGTCAGGGCAATGCGTAGCATTCAACCGAAGTGCGTAACTGTGATCCTAACGGGCTATCCCGCATTTGAAAGTGCGCTCCAGGGAATCAGAAATCAAGTGGATGATTACCTTGTGAAGCCTGCCGATCTGGAATCTTTGATAAACACGATTCACGAGAAGCTGAATAGTAAAAACGGAAGAGGTTAAAGGCGCGCTTTTCGTTGCTTCAGCGGTGTGCGGATCCTCGCTTCAACCCTAGCGCCGTGTCGGCTAGTTCCAAATAGTGCTCCAGTCGCGAGGGTTCCTTGGAGCGTTCGTCCAGCGGAATCAGGCGAGGGCCCTCGTCACGCGCAGCAGGCGCGGTGGGCGGGAGTCGTTCCAATTTTGTCGAAGCGGGCCTGCTCCCTTGTTTCGTCCGCTTCGCCCGCCGGCCTTTCATTTTTGGGTCCTCCGCTCCGAATCCTGATGGAAGGTTACCGAAGCGCTTGCCTTCGTCTCTGCGGCGGTGAAAGCCAACCCGCGGTCGTGTTCGGCGGCGGGAGCCCCTGCCAATTCGCGTTTGCGATTTTCGACGGCACGAAGCTCGTGAATGATCTCCGCTTCGAGCTGTTCGTATTCTTCCTCGCCGATCTCGCCGGACTCGATGCGCAACTGAAGCTCGAGCAGTCGCTCCTTGATAGGCGCATCATCGGTGTACTGCTCCTCTGCGACTTTTCGCAGAGTCTTCATGATGAAACTGAATCCCGAGAACGGCAACAGGAGAAGATCATCAATCATCAACATAGATTCTCGAACCGGCTATCCGGCAGCAACCCGCTCCAGTTTAAGCCGTATGTTCACAAAGTTATAGGGCGGCCACGGTCCGGTGTATTTGAACTTAAGGCGCTGCCCATATTTGCGCGCGATCTTGTTCACTGCATTATCAAATTCCGCCTCACGATGACGTTCTACAAGGAAGGCGGCATTCATAATCATTTTATCGCCAATCGGCTGGTTGTCACGGGACGCCACACACACATTGCGTAACGCCTCGTAAATCTCCCGGACGTATTCGATCGAACGCTCCGCCAGCGCTTTGTCAATCATGCGGCCCAGCTGCATTCGGGCAAGATACGTAGATTGCAGGTGCTTACGAATAATCTCCTGGTGAAATTGCCGGATCTCCTCCTCATCTTGCTTTACATCTTCGATGATTTGATCGCGGTCCCAGTTGACCTTCAGGCCAAATTCAAGCTTCCCAGCCATTTGGTGCAATACATCTTGCAGGGAGGGATAGATGCTCTTGAGCACTTCGCGAATGTCATTGTCGGTACGAAAGACCGTGCCAAAACTCATGGGGATGATGGTGTGGTTTTTCATCACCGTCTCGATAACGTGCTCGTGGGCGAGCGCGTTTTCGCGAGTGGGATCGAAGATATAGACCGAGGTATTGCTCACCACGGCCGCGATGTCCTGATAGTTGACGGTATAGACCATTTCCCCGCTGCCGCCGACGCCACTCCGCCCGAATGTGAGAGGCTCTTTGGCCTGGACAATGCCATAGACGTAGCGCCCGCCCTCGCCGGGAGCGACATCCGGGGGCGGAGAATTCTCGGCGATTTTCACGTGTACGTCGTCTTTTTTCGACTTCGTTGTCTTGCGTGATCGTGCTGATGTTTTGGTTGCCATAGACTTGCGCACCTCATCTGACCGAGTGCTTCAAACCTCCGGATAAATCTGATCAAAACTTCATGCGTGCGAAACCGGAAAAATCATCTTAAAAATCGTGCCTTTACCGACTGTGCTTCGAACTTGGATACGCCCGCTGTGGCCCTCGACGATCCCCTTCACAATCCAAAGGCCCAACCCCGTTCCCTTCTCGCCTTTGGTGCTTACAAAGGGTTCAAACATGGTGTTGCGAATCTCGCGCGGAATGCCACTGCCGGTATCGGCGACTACAATACTCATGCCACCATGGGTTCCGCGCACCGATCTGGTGTAGCGGGTGCGGATCGTCAGCTTTCCGCCCCCGGGCATGCTGTCTTGCGCGTTCACAACCAAGTTGGAAAGCAACTGCCGGAACTGATCTGCCGATCCCTTCATTGGGGGCAACTCTCCGAAGCGCTTTTCCACCCTTATCCCTGCCTTCTCCAAAGGACGGGCAAACAGTGTCAGCGTGTCCTCCACGACCGCATTCAAATCGAATGTTCCCAGCTGGCCGGCATTGCGGTACAAACCCAGCATCTGCCGGACAATGCGGGTAACTCTGTCGGTTTCGCTCTTCAGCGCTTCATAGATTGGCTGCGCCTGTGGATCGAGACGATTCTTCAGGAGGTAAATAGCATTCTTAATCGCCTCCATCGGATTGTTAATTTCATGTGCGATGGTGCCTGCAAGCTTTCCGGTCGCGGCGAATTTCTCCATCTCGAGCATCCGCCGCTCCATCTGTAACTGTTCCAGTTTCTTCCAGGTGGAGAAATCACGTAGAACTGTGACCGTGTAGGCGACCTGACCGCGAGCATCATAGATTTTCCCGGAGCGTGCCGCATACTCAATTTCCATCCGCGAGGCCGGGTTGTAGAGATGAAGGGCCTTGTTCTGGCGATCGAGGAACGAAAAGGTGAAGCCGGTAAGGTAGGCGTCCAGCTTGGCTTCGTTCTTGACGACTTGCGGCTCGCGCGCGCTACTTGCTGAGCCGAACAATTCCTTTGCCAGAGGATCCAGCAACACGATCTTGGCGGAATTATCAGCGACGACAATCGGATCTCCGACGTTTTCGATAACCAGGTTCAGCCGGTCACGGTCCTGACGTACAACTTCTTCAGCGGCGCGCAGTTTCTCCAGGTTGGCACGAACCTCCTGGTCGGCGCGGCGCAGGTCGGTGACGTCACGCATTACTGTCACCATGCCGGTGCGCGTTTGGCTGACGAAAGTCGGGGCGCAGACAGCTTCAAACAACACTTCCTCGCCTTCCATTACATCCACCAGGGTGAGATCGCGCGAGCTATCACTCGCACTGACCACCATGGAGGAGAGCGCCGCCGAGAAAAGGAGATTGTTGAATTCCACTGCGCGTCTTCCGCCCTCGCTTACGCCTTCCGGTACCCGAAAGAAGCGTTCGGCCGCGCGGTTTTGAATGATTACCCGGTGCTGGTTGTCGGTGAGGATGACCGGATCCGCCATGCTCTCCATCACAGTTGTCATACGAGAAATGGTGATTTCCATGTCTCGCATGCGGTTGTAGTAGTGCTCCACCTTGAACAATCGGGAAAGATGACGATTCGCGCGCTCGGCAAGGTTGCGGAATTGACGCAATTGTCCCTGGCCGGTGTTCCGTCCCAATTGCGCGATCACCAGGCTGATATACGAGCGCATGCCGCATACCGAGCATACTTGTTGCTGAATTTGAAGCTTGCTCTTTAGATCGGCATTCTGAACGGCAAGGCAGTCCCCGCGCCGCTCACGTTCCGCTTCCCAGCAACGCATGTGGCTGCGGTAGATCATGGGATAGGTATAAACTGACGCACCTCGATTGCGATCATCCCGCAGCAAAACAGGCTTGAGGTTCAGAAGGGCTGAAACCAGGGGATCTTCACTCGCCCAGAGTGACGTGCGGAAACGCTCCAGAAAGGCTGCGTCGCAGTTCAAAGAAGCCGCCGGCTTGACCTCTCCGGTATCGAAATCCACTTCCACCACGGCGGCCCGCGGAAAGCCGAGGAAGACAATCTCCTCCAGGAGGATGGGAAGAATTTCTTCAGGACGCTCCGCCGCGATCAGACGTAGCGCGGACGACTCGCTGGATGACCTCACAAGCCTCATCCGCGGCGCGGCGCACGCCGGGGTGCGGGCGCGCGGGAGACGCGACGAGTCGTCTCTACTTCGAGTTCCGGAACTTCCTCGGCAGCCAGCGTTGGACGAGACACCAAACCCGTAAGTCCGACCGCGTCTGCATACTTCAAGTAGGTGTCAATCGAGGCCACGACCACGCGCGCTTCGACGGTGATCAGGTCAATGCCGACAAGTGAAATACGCACCCACGCATCAATTACGATGCCCTTGTCGAGGACCCGGTCAAGCACATCAATGAGGCTTGATCCACCCGATACTCGTTCGACCGCCATTGAATTTCCTCCTCTTTCGTCGCCAGCCTGGGGCTAGCGTCTGCCTCGTTTGCGGTTCTTCTTGCCAGCATTTTGCCGCCGTTCCCGGCCTGTTCCGTCAGGGATTGCAGGCATAGGCGAAGACGGCATGGTGAGATGAGGGTCGTATTTCCACCAGTTCAGCCCGATCTGCTCGGCCTTGTCCACCGAGCAAACCAGAAGCCGGATGCGAATGGTGAGCAGTTCCACATTCGCTAATGAGACCCGTATGTCTCCCGCAATAACCAGTCCTTTGTCAAGAACGCGGTCCAAAATATCTATTAAGTTTGTAGTTCCCGAGACTGCCGGCACTCGTTCCATCGGTGGCTTTCTTTGCAGAACAACGCCAAAAATCAGCGTTCTGAGGGCCTGATGCTAAATGCCCCGGCAATTCTGTGTCAATGAGCCAACCCGATTTTTTCGAGATAATCCGCGCTTCGGACTTCGCCGCATGTTTGGATTCAGAGCTGCGGGATGCTGTTGCCTGAAAAGTCAATCTTTGTCGAGCAAGTTCCCCAGCGGGCCCAAGTCGAGGTTCAGATCGGCGGGAGTAAGCCCGAAGCTCTCCGCCAATTCGTGGATCTTGGCCTCTAGCTTCATCAGCGCCTCGCCCATGCTCTCGACCTGGTTCTCGGAGAGCGAACCGCCTTCCATCCTGCGGATGGCCTGGCGTTCCAGTACCTGTCGCAACAGCTCAATCAAGCCGAGTACGAGCTTCGCTAGTCCCTGTTCAATGTTCTCCGGAGTACAGTCGATCCGGGACTCGGGCACACTTTCCGCCGGTTGAGATTGAGACTCTATCTCTGCAGGGTTTTTCATATCACATCTGATCTCGACGTAGTCTGATCCGCGCTTAGATCAAGGAACTCCGTGACCGGCCAAGGGCCGCTCAGTCTGGCGTCCAGTTCCAGGGGAACAGGAATGCCGGCCACTGTGTGCTTAAACCCGGCGGCTTCGCTGCGTTCAAGCAGGACAAATCCGCGAAATCCGTTATTTAAGCGTCGCTCGCGCCATTCGGCCCCGGCGGTGCGTGTTGCGAGCTCAAGGGCTGCGGAAAATTCTTCAAGCGTCTTCTGCCGCTTCTGCCTTTCCTGCAGAAACATGGTGCCGGAACCACTCCCCCGTGAATTCGGTGGAGCGAAACTTACCCGCAGTTCCAATTGCGCCTTATTGGCAAATTTTTGAAGGAGCGCGTTGTAATCATCCGCATGCTGGTCGATGTTTTCTGTGAGTGCCTTCTCGTCTTCCAAAATGGTCGGGAAGCGAAAAGGAACGATGGCTGTCGATTTGAAGATGTCCAAGAGCACTCGATGAAACTGCAATGCGGAGTCGCGCACCGGCGTGCGCAGCCACGGCTCCGGAGCTGAACTCTGCGAAAAAAATATTGCGAGATCGGAATAATCCAGACGAGAGAGCGGTATATCGGCCACTCCCGAGGGTGAAAAGTTCAGCAAATCGCCCGGCTTCGCAACGCAGTACAACAGGAGTGACATTCTACTTTTCCAGAGGAAGAACCGACGACGTCATGTGCCGCATGGCGGTTTCAACGGATGTGAGAATTACATCGAGGCCGACATAAACCAGGTCCACTCCCGCCAGCGAGATCACTAGATTGCCCCGTAATATGACGCCATGGTTCAAGACATGGTCCAGAATATCCAGCAAAGACGTCTCGTTCTCAACGTCATCTCCGGAAAAAATGATTTTGCCAGCCTGCTGCTCCATCATTAGTCGGACTCTTTCGCGGCCCGCGATACAAACGAGTACGGGGGCCAGGGACCTGTACATTCGATACGGCGCACCTCATCCCATCGTTTTGAAAATTTTCTAATTATCGACTCAAGCTTCTTGCGGTCTGCTTTTTTAACCAGCAGTGTGGTTTGGAATGCCAGCCCTCGCTGGCCACTGCTGACGCTTCCAGGCGTTGCCGTTTCCAGAGCAATTTCTTCCAACGCCTCTCCGAATTCGACCAGGGCGCTGCTCATTTCCGAAGTTGATTGCCGCTTGGGCACTAGCGCCGCCTTTGCCTGCAGATACTCTTTTCCACTGCGAATCTTAGACTTTGGAGGCGTGGCTGGTTTCAATGCAAAGACCTTGATTCCCCACTCATCCGCTCCCTGCACGCGCTTGAAGTCGCGTTTCAGCGTACCCAAACACTCGCGAACATGACTGGACAGAGAATCTTCATTGCGGAAGATCGTGTTCAGCCTGGCGGGAAGAATTTCCGTTTCACGCGCCACGGCAGCGATTGCGCCCTGATGGGCAACGCTCGCTCTGGTAAGCCAATCCAGGTTTTCAATGTTTCGAGCCAGATTTTCTTCAAACTCCAGCCTTGAAACCTTGCTGATCCAGCAGACAACTCCGTCACATTCGAGGGCTTCGATTCGGGCCCGCCCATCAATTCCTGGCTGGGTGGGAAGATCCGGCACACGTGACTGGGTTATCCCATAGAGATAAAGCACATGACGGTCGCCGGAAATCAGTTCAGCCGCCATAATTCACCGGTTAGTGAGCGCAATCCTTTCCTGCCAGCAATTTCGTTGTCGAAGTTTCGGACGACATAGATGTCTTTTTTCGGGTAGCGGCGCCTCAACTCAGAAAGAACATTCGCCTGCCCGCGCGCCGCCCACTGACAGCGCTGGCAGTTCGAAGCCGTTTCCGGAAAGATCACACGGTTGACAAATATCGTGTCAGCCGCCAACCCCAGATCTTGCAGTTCGCCCAGCAGCCGCTCGGTTTCGCGGTCGGGAAGAACCTCGGGCAGCATGACGGAAAATATCGCCACCTGCTTGCGACTCTTCAACGCCGCTGACAGCTGGCGAGCGTGCATTTCCAGCTCAGCAATCTTTACCGCCGCATTGCGAGCCAGCGCCAGTTTACGGTGGGCAGCCAGGCTTTTCAACAGCAGCCGCGACCAGGCGAGAATATTCCGTGGCATCCGCAGCAACTCCAGTGCGTGACCGGTAGGGGCCATATCAATGATGATTTTCCTAGCAGGCCCGTCAAGCATCTCAACGATCCGGAAAATCGCCAATACCTCGTCTAAGCCCGGTGGAACAATTTCCAACAATTCCGAGAACAGCCGTCGCTCGAAAGAGAGATCCACATGAACTCCGGAATAGTCGCCCGTGGTGGCGCCATGAATTTCATTCCGAATCTCTCCGATCCAGCTCTTGAAAAGCGAGACCGCGTCAAGCTCTGAGGCGCGAAATTTGGGGTCGCCGAGAACCGGCTTGGATCGATCGTTTATTTGAGTCAGAAAAATGTCGTCTAGTGATGGCGCAGGATCAACGGAACAGATCTCCACCGGCACATCAGACCTATCTCGGCAGCTAAAGCCCAGAGCCGCCGAGACGGTGGTCTTCCCGACTCCGCCTTTTCCAAGAACGAAAGAGAGTGGCGCTTGCAGTTTAGGCCACTCTACAGCAGTGAAAGTGAATTTCGATTTCGTCTTTGGCTTCGGAAAATACGGTCTCGCTTTGAACGCCGTTCCGGAAAATACATGTTCCGCAAATCTTCCCAGTAAGCTGGAGCCAAGAATGGGAAAGCCCGGATCCTTCGCAACATAAAGGCGAGCCGAGCCGTATTTGTTTTTTAATCGAGAGCGCGCGGTGTGTGCCGCCTTGGCCTTGCGATGACACGATGAGCAGCTTGCTGGATTGCTGATTACTCGATTAAGAATGACAGCGCCGAGCTTCACCCCTACATCTGCTTTCTTCAGTTCCTCCAAGCATCGCACCGATTCATTCAACGCGAATTTTTCAGCCGTTGTAACCAGGAACAACTGTGCGGCAGCGAAAGATCGTTGAAGTGTCTCTACCTTACTTTGCCACTCCTGCACGAAAGGGATAGTTGCGAACGACGATCGGCCCCCAAAATGCGCGGCCAGCACTTCGTCACGGCTGGCAGCAAGTTTCAGAAAGTTGAGCAGCTTGGCAAACTGCTCAGGAAGGCTGAACAGGCGGAGCGTATGCCCGAAGGGGGCCGTATCAACTACGATGGTCGAGTATTTCTCAGACTCAATTGCGTCCTGGATTGCCATCAGGGCCGCAATTTCAGACATGCCGGGCAACGTCGTGTCTAGCAGCGGTGAAATCTCTTCCGCCGTGAACAAGGAGCCGCGATCGACAATCTCCAGAATGTCGGGCTTATGGCGCCCGATAAAACTCCGAAATAACTTGGCCGAATTCATTTGCCACGCCAACAGCTTCGCTCCCGCTCGCAAGGGTATGTTCGCCGGCGAATCGCTGAGCTTGATTTGCAGAATGTCAGCAAGAGAATGGGCGGGATCTGTAGAAATCAGGATGGTCCGGCCGGTAGGGTCCTTCAGCGCCCTGCGAATTGCGTAGGCCGCAGAAAGCGTAGTCTTCCCCACGCCGCCTTTCCCAACAAAGAATGCGAGTTCAGGCACAAGGGGATTCTAAACTTCTGAGGCTGTTATGAAAGGAAAGGCGTAGCTAGCTAGATTTGGTTCCGAGTAACTGTTCCAGGCGGCTCAATAAGTATTGCGGGTCTTCCTCACCCTTCCGGATCCAGACGTCGGCCAGGCCCAGGCTTTCGTCGAGTAACTCGCCATAAGCCGAGAGAATGATGATCGGAAGCTTGGGATTGAGTTTTCGAATTTCCCGCGCTACGTTCAAGCCGTTCATGTCCGCCATCCAGTAGTCGAGCACGGCGGCGTCAATGGGCTCCGAAGCAAACATCTTTACGGCTTGAGCTCCCGATTTTGCAGCGAGGACTCGATAGCCTGCGGATTCAAGAAGAGTCCGTCTCAACTGCAGGGCGGTTTGCTCATCATCGACGCACAAAACTGTGGCAGGTTTTGTTTCCATTTGGCAGGCGAGCGCAGCCTCTGACAGCAGCTATTCGCGTTAGAATCCTACAGACCGGACGGTTGGTTCAATACAGTTCATTCTGTAGATGAACGTTCGGAATCATACCGGGCGAACTGCGGCCGTGGACTCGCGCACTACAATCTCCGGCTGGACAGCGATTTCCCGCGGCCACTCCCTTTCCCCTTCGATGCGGGCAACCAGTGTTTCGACCGCGATCTCGCCCATCCTTCGCAGCGGCTGACGTATGGTTGTAAGGCTCGGGTAATGAAATGCGGCACCCGGTATGTCGTCAAATCCGACAACAGAAATATCTCGTGGAACCTGCAGCCCGGCCTCCTGAAAAGCGCGTATTGCCCCAATTGCGGAGATATCGTTGTAAGCGAATAACGCAGTAAATGGGCGCTTTTTCTCAACAAGCTGCTTGCCACACGGATAACCAACGATAGGAGTCGAATCCTTGGACTCTATTTGGATGATTAGCTCCGGATCGAGCTCCACGCCCATCTCGCTGGCGACTGCCAGCACGGCATTCCAACGGGACTCCGAGTCGGCACTCTCCGGATGTCCGCGGAACACAGCGATGTGACGATGCCCCAGTCCCCAGAGATGTTTTAGCGCCAACTCCGCTGCCCGGTGATGGTCCAGCAGAATATTCGTCACACCTTCATTCAGCGTATGCCCGGGAATTGCGACTGCCGGAACCGGAAGCGAGTGTTCCAGATTGAAGTCCAGGGTAATGATTCCCTCAGCCCCGCGCTGGAGCAGCAGCCGGGAATAACGCTCGAAAAGCTCGCGATCGTGACGGTGGACTCCAGTAACAAAAAAATAATCCTTTTGGCGGGCGCAATTCTCGATCCCCGCGATCACTGTCGAACTGTATCCGTCGCCAATCTCGTACGCAATCACGCCGATGGTAAACGTGCGCTGTTTGCGAAGCGACCGTGCAAAAAAATTCGGGCGGTAGTCCAGTTTGCGGGCCGCCGCTACGATCCGCTCACGGGTGCCTTTCGGAATATGCTTGGCAGATGGAGCGTCGTTCAGGACGGCTGAGACCGTGCCGGGAGAAAGTCCCACATGCGCCGCAACGGCTTTGAGCGTTACCACTCGCTCATTCAGGTCGGCTACTTTCTTATTTTGACTCATTTCGGCCAAGACGCAGAAGGGCTCTTAACCGAGTTGAGCCCCATCGGGGTCTCTCATTATAGGCGACCCGTGGTTTCATGCAAACGCAACATTAGTCATTGGGGCGACAGAGAAGCCGTTTTCTGAGTCCGATCATTCCGCGCGCTCATACCTTTTGGATTTGTTTGATTGTCTGTTCATGTTCCGCAATGCGCGCTCGAAATTTGGCCGCTTCCTCTTTTCCTGACCGCCAGTGTAGTCGGTCCGAACTGGCGATCACGGGAATGTATTCAGCCCACTTTGCTGCCTCTTCCCATGCTTGACAATCTTTTTCGAGAAGCTGAATGAACATTTCAGTTGTCTTGTCCAATTACAAATCACCTTCCCTTCCACATCTCTCTCACAACTCATGCGCTTGCTAGCGGGCTCCGAAATTTTTGATCCTTCTGCTTGGCGTCAATTGACGCTTCTGTTCACGGCGTGAAGCCACGTAAAAACGGTTCTGCACGCGAGGAGCCTTCATAATGCGAACCGATGGCATCAACGATTCTAACTGGAAGGAACTCTACCGGAAGGCGATGCTGGAAACAGACCAGGCGAAGGCGTCGCAACACATTCATGAAGCTCGCAATGCCATTCTCGGCCGCGTCGAACAGCTACTTGTTGATCCGGTGAGCGGCGAACACAAGCGGTTGAAGGACGCGTTGCGGTTCCTACAGATTCTGCAGAACGAAATTTCCACCCACCAGAGATCAGCATAAGCTGGCCCGGCCTCTTGCTGTTTCAATGGACGGGAAACACCACAGGTGACGCATCGCGGTGGTAGCCTGTTTCGGTGGCGAAAGAAGCAGCCAGCGAGGTGCTCTCAATCGAGGGACGTGAAGTCCGGGTAACCCATCCTGACAAGCTGTATTTCTCGGTGCAGGCACGGATCTCGAAACTCGATCTCGTGCGTTACTACTTGTCGGTTGCGCCGGGCGCGCTCGGCGCAATTCAGGATCGTCCGATCGTTCTTAAGCGTTTCGTTAACGGCGCCGAAAGTGAGGCGTTTTACCAGAAGCGTGCGCCCGAGCAGCGGCCCTCCTGGTTACGAGCGGTAACGCTGTCATTCCCTTCGGGGCGCACTGCGGAAGAAGTAGTGGTTGATGATGCGGCTGGGCTCGCCTGGATCGTTAACCTGGGTTGCATAGAACTACACCCGCATCCTGTGCGATCCGGCGATCTTGATCACCCCGACGAATTGCGGATCGATCTCGATCCGGTTCC
>WNFR01006753.1_pt1 | contig 13565 bp, 13 predicted proteins | sample 5400221 | NCBI WGS metagenome assembly WNFR01 (sample SAMN13153357, study PRJNA577476) | soil metagenome | isolation source: 40 cm soil under Madrone tree | place: USA:California | collected 2016-06-14
CGATAAAACACATCGGTTGGGGACCCCGCACGCCAGCGATCCCAGTACCAGTTAGTTCACCAACTGCAGATTTAAGATCGTCTGCAAAACTGGCGCTACAGCGACTATGGACCATCCGACTATCGCTATTCGCGCGGCGGTCGTTATTACGAAACCAATCGTTATGGTGCGCAGATGCTGCAACAGGCAATCAACAGTGGTTATGCCGAAGGCTTTCAGGCCGGCCAGGCCGACCGCCAGGATGGTTGGGACTTTAGTCCGCAGGATGCCATTGGCTACGAAGACGCCAGCTATGGTTACAACGGTTACTACGTCGATGTAAATGAGTATCAGTACTACTTCCGCGAAGGCTTCCAACGTGGCTACGAGGATGGCTACTACAGCCGCAATCAGTATGGCCGTTATGCAAACGCCACTGGCAGCATCCTCGGCGCCATCCTGCAGCAGATCTTAAATCTGCAGTTGGTGAACTAACTGGTACTGGGATCGCTGGCGTGCGGGGTCCCCAACCGATGTGTTTTATCGGTTGGGGTGCTCGACTCGCCCGCAATGAGCGCGAAGCGCGAAGCAGACCTGGATCCGCAGTTGGTTAATTAACGATACTCACTACGGTGAGCCCAAAGGAGCGCCCAGTCTTGTTCCCCAGCAAGATTGGGTGCTTTTCTAGTCTTATCATACCTCGCTCATTACTCATCACTCAGTACTCAAATCAGCCTGCATCGCCGTTTGACACTTCCAGCCCAGCCAGCCTAAACTCCGTCCGTTTCTACAGATTGTAAGTGCGCGCAGAACCAGGGTGAATATCCCGAAACGATGTTCTGTGGTGGCTCGAAAGAATTAAGCCTTAAGGATATTTTTCCTCCCAGCTTCTCACGATCCACGGTCACAATCTTCTTAGACTAAATTCTGTTGGCGTTGAGATGTTTCTCGCCGGCATGCCGGTCGCCCCCAAACGACCTCCCACTCAACCAAACAAGGAGCCTCAAAATCATGACTAAAAGAAAATTTTGGCAAAAATCCAGATTAGGATTTCTCGCGATAACCTTTGCGTTAACACTAATGACCTTGGGAACCGTCGCGCTGGCAGCCGGTGTCTCATATTTCCAGGGATTTGAAACCAACACCTACGATTGGACTGGCGCCACGCGCGTTGCGTCTGGCACCAATGGCATTATCTCAGCGAGCGGAAGTTGGCATGCTGAGGTAGCCAATGGCGCCTTTACCAGGTGGGGCGGCTACGGCGGAATCGCCGGGTGCTCCGGCATTGGTTGCGCAGCGTCATTCCCGCAGCATGGTTACATTACTTCGATCGACATCTATCTCGATGCGGCAAGCGAGACACGCGCCAATGACACGCGCTTTGATTTCAGCTCGGCGATTAACGAGCCGTCGGGAATGTTTCGTCGGGACTTCGTTTTCAACGCCGGCTTTTACAACGACACTGACACGGACGGAAGCGGCCCACGCTTTGTGATAAGCGCGAGCAACAATGCCGGCCGAGACAGCTCATTCCCGAAAAATCCGGGCCGGGATCCGTTCATCATTGACATCGCAGGCTGGTATACATTTCAGCACACGTTTACCGACAATGGTTCGGGCACGCTGACGGTGGAATTGGCCATCAAAAATGCAGCCGGCGCCACGCTTCACACCTGGACGCTAAGCGATCCCAGCGACATCATCAACGTCACGGTGGGTGGAAACCGTTATGGCTGGTTTGTCAACCAGGAATTTTCACCTCTCGCGGTCGATAATGCCAGCAAGTTGGAAATCCAGAGCCAACCAACCGACAAGGACCAGTGCAAGAATGACGGCTGGAAGCTGCTAACCAATGGTGCGGGTGCGCCGTTCAAAAACCAGGGCCAGTGCGTCAAGTATGTAAACACTGGTAAGTAAGCTGTAACTTTCAATTGGGCGGAACGGGCGCCGAGTCTTGACCACTGCAAGGCTGGGCGCTCTTTCTTCTTAACAGCAATCGGCAATCGGCAATTGACGATCGGCAATCACGAGACCCACCCGGCTACCGCGAGGTGGTACTGACCTCGTTCCTCATCACCCACACTCCCTACTCATCACTCATCACTCATCACTCAGTACTCATCACTCAGTACTCAGTACTTGCTTAGGCCAACCCTACGTCCATATTTCTGCATCAACGTACTGAACGCCGGAAACGATCTACCTCTCCGACGCGCTTTCAGTACCAACTAGTCTCCTCTTACGCGGTCTCCCCTGCAAAACTCTCTCTCGCTGTAGGAGGCCACCACCATGAAACGCGTTCTACTGTTTGTACTGCTCTGCCTTTTTGTAATCGAACCTCAAGCCCAAACACGCCACACACGTCACGCATCAGCTCCGCGACCAATCGCTTTGCAAAGTTCGTCTCGCGAAATCACCAGCTCACCAGCCGGTCTGCCGATTCGCCGAGTCATTCTTTACAGCAACGGCGTTGCCTACATCGAACGCCGCGGCATGGTCAGTAATCACGCTGAGATTTCTCTTTCATTCAAGCAATCGCAGGTAGACGACGTCTTGAAATCGATGGTCGTACTCGATCTTGGCAAGGGTCGCATCGGCGCCGTGAGTTACAACTCTTCCGCGCCGCCTTCTGCGCACCTGGCTGAGATTCCTTTTGCCATCGCCGCGGCAACCGAAGGCAACAACGGCGGTCTCGCTGGTGTCTTGAGTCAGCTCCAGGGCGCGCGCGTAACAGTTGTCACCACCAGCCGCACAGTTACCGGCTCGGTGCTCAATGTCGAGACGCAGCATTCGCAGGTTGATTCAAACACGCCGCCAGTTACTATCAATCGCCTGGTCATCGCCTCAGACAACGGCGCACTGACGGCCTTTGATCTCGCTGAAGTTCGTTCAGTACAACTCGTGGACGAAGGTTCGCGCCGCGACCTGAGTGAGTTCGCACACGCAGCCGCGTCGGCGCGGCGGCGTGATGCCAAAACAATCGTGGTCACTTCCGACGGCCGCGGCGAGCGCGAGTTAGTGGTGAGTTACACGATTGCCGCGCCCATTTGGAAAACGACTTATCGCGTGCTGCTGGACACAACCGGAAAACCATTTTTCCAGGGCTGGGCCATCGTCGACAACGTCAGTGAAGAAGATTGGAACGGCATCGATCTTTCGCTTGTCTCCGGCACACCCGTGTCGTTCATTCAACCGATTCAAAATCCGGTCTATCGTTATCGCCCGGTTGTTCCGCTCCAGGAAGATCTAAATCTCAAGCCACAAACTTACGAGCCCGGCGAAGGCGGCGGCAGCACCGGCTCGTTGACGGGAAAAATCACCGATTCCAACGGGGCGGTTATTCCCGGTGCGAAAGTCACGATCACAAACTCGACGACGAACCAAAGCTTTGAAATTACTACCGACAACGAAGGCGTCTATCGCGCGCAGAATCTTCCGCCGGGCACATACACCTTGAATGCGGCTGCGCCAGGTTTCAAAAACTTTACCGCAACTAATCTAAACGTGCGGTCCGGCTTGCGTTCGAAGTTCAACGCGAACCTGGACGTTGGCGCCGTTTCAGAAACTGTCAATGTCACAGCCAGCGATGAGACTGACCTTTCAACTTCGGTAGACAGTCGTCAGGTGATCGAGTTGCCAAGCCAGTCAAGAAACTATTCGAGCATTGCCGCTCTAAGTGCGGGAGTCGGAGGCGGTGGTGGTGGCGGCAGGAACAGAGAGTCGCTGAGCAATCTCGTTTCTCGCCGTGAGTCCGGCGTAAAGGAGGAAACAACGGCCAGCGAGGTGGGCGATCTGTTTGAGTATCACATCGACCAACCCGTCACCGTGCCGCGCGATCGCTCGGCGCTGATTCCAATTCTGCAAACGCGCATGGAAGGCGAGCGCGTTTCCATCTTCAATGAACAGAGCCCGGCTCATCGTCCCATGAGCGGCATGCTGCTGAAAAACACTTCGCCGCTGACCCTCGAAGATGGTTCACTGACCGTGATCGATGGCGATGCCTATGCCGGCGAAGCTCTGCTCGAACGGCTGAAGCCGGAAGAGGAGCGGCTAATTTCTTTCGCAGTTGATCTGGGAACGCTGGTGAACCTGCGTGATGAGGACGAAGAGCGGCAGCCTGTGTTTCTGTTGCGCTCAGTTAACGGCGTCGTTCAGGCCCATTACTACAACATTCGCAAGAAAGTTTACACACTGGTCAATCAAACGGATCGTCCGCGCACGGTCTACCTCGAACACCCGCGCGACGAAGACGAAAATTGGGAGTTGACGGCAGACACTAATACGCCTGTCACTAAGACCGCCAATCACTATCGCTTTCGCGTAACGCTTACGGCCCATCAGACGCTGAATTTTCCTGTTAGCGAGCGCAACGAGGAATTTGATTCCTACGCGCTTACGAATTTCACTCGCGACCAATTGGAGTTATTCATCGCGCACCGGTACGTTGACGACAAAACTCGCGCAGCATTGGAAACGATCATTGCGTTGAAGGACAAGGTTGCGGCCGCCTCGTTACGCCTCCAGCTAATCGACAAAGAAGCCGCAGAGATTGCGCAAGATCAAGCGCGCCTGCGCGAAAACATCAAAGCACTGACATCGACCGCAGAAGCCAAACAACTGATCGCGCGCTACGTATCAAAGGCCAACGAGCAAGAAACTCGCATTGAGCAACTCGAAGCCGAGCGCCGCACCACCATTTCGGAACGCGCCCGCTTACAAACTGAATTAGATCTAGCAGTCCGCAGTCTCTCTCTCGACCGCAGGCTGTAACCCTGAGGAATAGGGCGTCTGGTTACGATCATCTTAGGAGGTGACGCCCTTTCTTTCTCAGTACTCACTCAGTACCGTTCACTTCTTCTCTTGCCTGTCACCCGTCACCCGTCACCGCGCTTTGCGCTGCCCTTCGCCCTTTGCTCTTCAAATCCGCAATCCGAATTCCGAAATTCGAAATTCCAACTTTCCCCTTGACTACAGCCGGAACCTGAACTAAAGTCCGGCCACCTCGCAAAGCCAATTAACCGTAAACGCCAGTTACCTCAAAGCTCTCGTAACAGCGCTTACCATTCACGATTCACCATTTACGATTGACGAATTTTTGAGTTCCTCTTTAACTCGAAACCCGGAACTCGAAACTCTAAACTTTTTCGCGGGTTCCTCTTATCTCTAAACTCGAAACCCGCAACTCGATATTCGAAACGATAGGAATGTTCCGAGCCTTGGTCTACCACGAAACTCCAAACCTCGGAACTTGAAACTTTTCTGACCGAATGGTCCTCAGACCTGCGAATCCACAACCGTCGAAACACGCCATGATCCTTCATCTCGAGGAGAACTCTTGCGATGTCTTCACAACTTACCGTAGACCAGGTCGCGAATCGCCTTAGCAACTTTCCGCTTGATCGGTATCTCTATATCGGTAGTTTTATGAGGAGTGTCGCCTGGGCGGCAGGCACTTACGTCCTTGTTGAGCTTTTAAGACACCCGAAGAAGTATTGGCCTCGGCTTCTGCCCTGGATGGTGTCGTTGCTCGCAACGATGGTCACTCTCATGACATGGGGACGAGGTGTCTTACTTACGAATTCTAGAGCAAATGTATGGGATTCAGTTCTTCCTACTCTAATGGGAATAGCCGAGGTCTGCCTCTTCGCCATTCTCGCACCCCAGTCAACTGAAGATTCGCCTGACTTCGGGTCGATACGCCAAGGCCCCCTGCCGAATCAGAATTCTCTGCGATGGTCCCTCGACAACAACTTTAGAGCCTGGCATCTGTGGTTCTTCATTCTCGGAATCCACGCGCTGTTGGCAGTCTTTTTAGTTGGCAACAGGATTGCCAATACTTTGATACTGAGCGACTTTGATCCGCAGCTCTATTCGTTAGCCGGTGAATACATGCAATGGATGCGCGACGACAAATTTGGAGCCACAATGGGCACTTTCGCGTCCATTATTTCGGCTGGTCTGATGGTCCTCTTTGTGCATCTCTCTAAGTCCACGGAAAAGAAAGGCGTCCGTACGCTTTGCATGGTCTTATACGTAGGCTTATTCATTCCACCAATTTGCCTGTTCCGCAACGTAATTCTGGACGCGGAGAGACAGCGGCAGAGAGCTGACGAGGTTGTGTTCGCTCTAGAAAAGAAGTCAGCCGAGTCTCCCAGAGACGAAGTGTCAACTGGCACGAAGTCGAGCCCATAAAACCCGCGCTGAACTCTTAGCTGCGAGTCTTAGGGTAGGGCATCTTCATCAGCGGTCGCCGAAACACCAGCGCCCATCCGTTGAAAGCATTGGACTCCACTGGCACCAAGTCTCCGGCGGGAAGATCGTAGTTGATGCCCTCTATTATGTCTGCTTGATAACCGTCTGCCTTGAGAAGTTCAACTGCGCGCTTCGCAGAGCCTAACGGATCATCGACCGCCACGGAAAGACCGTTACCGGTAAGATTCCGCGCCTTCTGAATATCAGAGTCGAGATAGTGGATTACCGTAAATCCATCCCACATCAATGTCTGATGTGTAGCGCCTGAATCAAAAGTGAAACGCTCTCTCAGCGGCGTCACTTGTTGCAGGACTCTCACTACTGCTGCTCGAGCTTTCTCATCCGGTACGCCATAAGCTCGATGGCCGTGATCGGGAAAAGGAAGCGGATTGCATATGTGCATTAGCGTTGCAGCTACTGCCCAAATCGTTGCGATGGTTGCCCAAATCAAAATCGCTTTGCGCATTTGTTACCTCAGTAGGTGGACTACCTTTCGGAATGGATGTTAACACGGTTCTATCTCGAGCCCACGGACGACCCAAGCATGTGCAGCAACCTATGAAACGGAGGCTTATACTGCTCCAGTGAGTACGCGGTGTTGAGCAGCCGCCCACGGATTAAATAATATCGGATTGCTCTGTTCCTTAGAGTTGGCCGCTCTTCTGAAATCAGAAGGGGCATCGCGCGCTTATAACTGAGCGCGCTTGTTCCAGACCAGACCTGACGCCGTCATCGCTCTGTTGATGGGTGCCCCGGTAAAAATGAGACTTATCGTGATTCTCGCCCACCGAAAGAAGACAGCTCCACGGCGCAAGTGCGAATCGTTCTAACCTCGGTTTCGCGAGCTCCAAAGATTGGCCCCGTAGATTTGACTGTTCGTTCTCTTTTTTTGACCCTTCGTACAATCCGATTCTCTTCGATTGGAGCATCCTAGATTGTCTTGATGACATCAAAGAACTATGGCAACTAGCTAACCGTTTTCGTGCATAAAAAAATCGCATTTGTAGCTAGTATACCCTTACGAATGTCATCCGAACTTTACATATATGCTTCTTATTTTACTGATAGAAAGCCTAAAGGCTTGTCACAGGGGAAGAATTCGAAATCTTTAGCGAGTAGTTTCGGTACAGCCGGACTTGACAGAGTTATTCTAGTTGACGAACAGGATAAGATGATTGGGATTGGTGAAAAGCTTAATGTGCACCTCAAAGGACAGTTACACCGCGCTTTTTCAGTTTTCATATTTGATGCATCAGGACGGTTGCTAATTCAGAAGAGAGCAGCCACAAAGTATCATTCGGGAGGTCTGTGGTCTAACACGTGTTGTGGACATCCCAGACCGGGTGAGGAGATAAGAGATGCTGCCCTCAGAAGATTACAAGAGGAAATGGGAATAGATTGCCCTATTGAAAAGAGTGTCACTTTTGTATATACCGTTATGGTGGATAACGGTTTGATTGAGCATGAATACGATCACGTTTTTATCGGTACGTTTGACGGTATTCCATCGCCAGATGCTAACGAAGTACAGGACTGGCAATGGGTAGAGTGGGATTCTCTAAAGGAAGACATGCTACAAAATCAGCGGAAATACACCCGCTGGCTTTCAATTGCTATTAAGAAGTTTGCAAACGAATATGGGATCGTTACGAAGAAACCTTGGGAAAAGTAGACGAAGCCGCTCCGAGCCTCGAGTTGAGATATGATCCGCAATAGCTTTTAAGCTCACATCGCTCTAATTCGCTTTTTTTGTGATACCGCCACAAAATGTGAATCAGATTCTTCAATTAGGCTTGCAGATCAGCTTTGTTAGTCTCGCGCAATTTCGACCTTGCCTCTCTTCGCATTACAGCCAACCACTGGAGGAAGCCCCAGAGTGATAAGAGGAGTAGAAGAAAGAACAGACAGGCGGAAACATAAAGACCTTGCTTGGGCAGTAGGTAGAAAGTATAGAGTAGGTCAACCGGGATCCAGAGGAGCCAATTCTCAATGTACTTGTAAGTCAGTAGATATTGTGCGGTTACGCTCATCACTGTTACCAATGCATCTGGGTATGTGAGTTGCGCGCTTGTATAGTGCATTAGGTAACCCAACGCCACAGCTAAAGGGAAGTTGATTCCGAGCCAAAAAAATCGCCTTGGAATTGTCAGTGAAGCAATGCGGAGGTCGTTGTCTCTTGTCGGTCCATGTCGTAGCCAGACATACCAACCGTAAAACTGCATTGGTAAATAATAAACGACCTGTAAGATCATACTTGAGTAGAGATGGGTCGTGTAAAAAACGTAGCCATACAAGACGACGCCGACGATGCCCCATGCCCAGCACCAAATATTGTTACGGGCTGTTAAATAGACATTAAGCGCAATCGCCAATACTGCTATGGCTTCTGTGGGGTTTATTTGTGATTCCAATATTCCGAGAAGCGCTTTCATAATAGAGTGCCTGCTGGTAGTTGATTGTTTCTATTTCTCACGACTCATCCGACACTGGATTTTGATAATATCGTATATTGTTTAAGGCCTTGGTAGGTACGGCAAATTTTTCTTTTGGGGGCTCCCTAATCACCGCTCTTCGAGAGTGTTTGCAAATGTGAAAGAGCGTCAACCTGTAACTCTGAACTGATGACGAGGAAAATGATGGATATCGGTGCATCTTGGAAATACGATCTCTCCTACGCCAAATATGGGGCCCAGGATCTAATCGGAAATCTCTACCAAATCGAGGACGAGTTAGTCGCCGATATTTTTAAAACGTGTCAGCGGTTCCTTGAGGAGAAAGGGGCCGTCGCAAGAGGTGATCTGTTCTTTCTGGAATCTCTCCCCTTAAACCTTTACTGCGCGTTTAATGAAATAGAAAGATCGCTCCTTGTCATGATCCTTCCCATGCGGCCAACTAAGTCTGAGATATTTACCACCTCAATAAAAATAGACGCTTTCGGCGCCATCCGAACAGTTGAATTCACCGCGCCCAAATCTCTCCGGCGACGAAAGATGAGAAGATTACCAGACGTGGTCCAACGGCAGATTAACCTCGCATATGATGCTCTCGAAAGCACCTTTAAGACTGGGTTGAAGCCTTTTGGTGCTTTTATTTTTGATAATCTTTACAATATTCTCAATAATGAGATAGAGCGAAGTAGTAAGGAAGGGCTTTTAGGCAAGGCCTTTTTTAATGTCACATTTAGGAAGAGTTCGAAGTTTCGCTACTTTTTTGACAGCGATAGACTGCAACTGCTTATCGACTTCTTTAAGGCGCACCAAGTGCCTTCATATAGCCCAATCGAGTTAGTGGCAACTTTAATGACCAGTGAAGCTAGGGATACTATGAATCTGATCATGGATCCTCAAACCAACCAGTTCTCACATCTACCGTCTGAAGCTTTTGTAACCTTGCAAGAGGATGTCAAATTCTGGTCCGCCGAAGCATTAATGCTTGAGTACCGGGACCTTGCTTCGTTTACCATAGACAAGAACGAAAAAATTGTGTTCCAGGTGAACTGTTTACGGGAGTTTGAACAGGAATTCTCAGGTATATTCACAAGGGCGAGGCCAGGTCTACAAAGACAATTTGTTGACAATGTGAAGAAGTACTCAAGGCATATTAAATATCTTTCACGAATTCCACGACCCAAAAGAGATCAATCAACGCTAAGAGCAGTTGCTGAGATCTTGATAGAACTGGCAGGAAAGTTTACTGGTCAAGTCATAAAAGAAAGTGTACATCCCTAAAGCGTTTTTGGGTTCTAAATGCGATCCAGTAATATAAGAGTTTAACTCGGTCCAGTAGTACACGAGATGGTTGAAGCATGACTCGCCTCTACCGAACAGCTTCAGGTACGTTAGATCCTCTTTATGGATCCTCGGATTCCCTCCCTCCTTGGTTCCAAGGTGCCTATAGAGGATTTCGTCGGATAATTCTGGGCTCAGATCCATTATTTCCGTGTTATTTTGCGCCGATTGCTGAACGGCACGGATCTTTGCTTTACTCATTCTTGAGTCGTAAAGAGGCTCTTGTGGATGGTGTCGTCTATTCAATCCTAGATGATTTCTTATTCTGCGCAGAAAAGTTAGAACCGTTCCCAGTCCTTGCGTTGTTTGTAGAGACAGAACGGATGACAATTGGGCTGAAAGATGACGAAGTGCTCTTTTGGAAGCTAGTTAACAGGATCAACCACACCCGTACCGATTGGGGGAGTTCCGAGTCGGATGCAACAAATCCACGGTGGCTATTAAAGTACAAGCAGACTCCAATATTCGTGACCGGGCATTCACCATATTATCGAACGAGGCTTAGTAGGTACGCTGATTATTGTCTAACACTGGTTATTCAGGAAAAGCAGAATTTAACAAAAATATCCCAAGACCCCGCTAAGCTAAAAGAAGTGATGAATAGGATCCGAAATCTCGTAGACAAGTATGACAAAGAGCCTCGTTGTCCGCTCTTGGGTTTTTACGGAAGCGAAAATGTTTTTGATTGGAAGCAGTTCTGGCTACCTGATTCTAACGAATTTAATGATCTCTCTTGTAAAATTGAAGGGCCTTAGCGACATCCAAATATATGCGAATCATATTAGGTGGGGGGGGCGACGCCGAACAATCGAAGGAGGTCGATAGTTTTTATGTATCATTGCTGTCTACTGACACCATTGCATATTTACCTCAAGCGGCAGTACCAAAATTGTGTACCCTTCAATATGCGGAGGCTTGGCTGAAGGATCGACCCCTCCTTCGTAAATTTCACATCAAATCTTTCCAAGATTTGACTGATCTCAATAAACTTGCGGACTACGAAACTTTGTTCATCTCCGGGGGGAACACATTCGACTTATTGTGGCAGTTTAGGCATTCAGGTTTTATTAAGGCGTTACCGGACTTATCAAACGCAGATAAGTGTATCTATGGGGTAAGTGCGGGAGCTATAGTGCTCGGCGACGATATACTCAGTGCGGGAATCGGCCCTGAAGCCGACTCGAATGAGACAAATCTCCAAAGTTTTCAAGGAGCCAGCTTACTTAAGGGGTATAACGTAATCACACACTATAAAGAAAGCTATTTCGAAATTGTAAAACGTTTCGTGGTCAAAACAAAAAAGCCAATCGTAGCGATCCCTGAAGAAGCCGGCGCCTTCTTCGATGGGTTGACATTCAAAAATGTTGGCTCGGTTGCCCTCTACCTGATTACGGAAAAAGGGAATACCATTCCACTTCCACCTAAGCAGTCTTTCGTGATCCCAAGCGATGCTGATATCAAATGATCTCACCTAGTTGCAAGTGGAGTGATACATGAGCAGGAGTGTCCCGCAGAACTAAAATATCAAGGGCATTAACCTGCGCTTATGATCGAAGGTACCCAATGAACTATCGGCTTTAGTGTTTCAAAGCTAAGGGAGACCGATTTGAAACCTCACGGTTCCATTCCTTCAGACTTCTTACTTGTCCTAGACCAGTGTACGCAATCGAGGTTGAAAGCAGATTGCCCAAAACTGCCGTTTCAGCAAAACTGCTCAACAGAAGCATTCTCAAAGATTCGGGAAACGCTCATAGATGCTCAGCTCCTAGCAAATATTCTGGGGGCCGGTGGCCGAGCTTTGGTTGACTATTTTGTCGCTTTGCGCTGTTTGAATGGTTATGTATACGCGCTCGATGAACGTGTTGAGGGCTATTCTGTAAATGGTGAGCGTCATTCCGCACTGGCTGATCGGTTTAGCATCAGCGTCGTCGAATGCCTCTCAACGTTTGATAGTCTTTCCACTTGGTTGGAAGAAATCAAAGCGTGGACTATAAGGCACAAAGACTACACCCTCAGGGAAATCGAAGGACAGGCACTTGTTCGCGCGAATGCCAGGTTTGAGGAGAACTATTTTACAGCATTATTCAAGTCGATGGATGTTGAGTATATAGATACCGGCTTTTATGGCCAACTACTTATGAGTATGTTTGGAACGCCGGCCTTGTGTGCTGGACCTACACTATTAATTTGGAATGTTCGATCCAGAACGCTGGATATATTTGATGGCTTGATCGATCTTGCGCAAGACGTTGCGAACCAAAATCTAAGCCCGGTAGGGCTCTATGTTTATGGTGTTGCTAGAGTGGAAGAAAAAAAAGTCATCTCAATGGCCTTTAAAAATAGCAGGTTTGAAGGTCAAGTACGTAAAGTGTTTCAGTTTTATTGTTCAGAACTCTTAACAACCTACAAAAGCCTTCTGTTAAATTTGACTAGTGACTCGTCACTCTCTACCGTTGCCAAACTTCGAACTCTCCGAATCATCGATATTATGGAAACGTTTCTGACTCAGCCGGAACTGGGTCCTGAGATCGAGAAGTACTATTTAGAGGAGACGCAATTAATCTTTGATCTGCAAGGGTGTCAGAATTAATGCTTGAGTATCAAGGTAGGCCCAGCGATTAGCGTGGCAAACCAAAAAGTCATAGCAATTGTCCGACTCACCTCTCAAGGAGACTTTGAGCAGCTTAAGCAGTGTGATTTGCCTATGGGCGAGCAAATTATGGTTGTGCCGACTGCAAAGGGCGTTGTCATCGTGATCGGCGATTTGAACGATGAGGATCTGTCGAGACTTGAGGATCTGCTTGAAAGGTTCGACTGAGGCTTTCTTTCCAGGCACTAATTTTTGCCGGTTCTCCGCCACCGTTTGCCTCAGTTTTTCAGAAGTCCCACGACATGTTTGAATTGTGTTAGAGGTCTACTCCAAGGGCCGCATGACCATAATACGCTCGCCCAGGCGATAATGACCTGCTAATCCCGATAGCGAGTGAAAATCTTAATGCTTGAATCTGCATCCACTTACAAGTTAGGCCTCGGGAATACTTCAAATAATAACCAAAGTAAATTCCGTCATCGCCCTTCTAGTGCTCCAGACCGTCTCAGATTCGTTAACCTCTATCTGTAAACCAACTTTGTTCTAATGGAAGACTGGGTGACTAACTCCATAAGATCATACGAGGATGTCGTTTCTAGGCTCAACGGAATTTACTTCCGAAAAAAGAGTCATTCTGGGTTCGGCACAAACGATACCCGGGGGTATTTTGGGGGGTACCTAGACTCAGAAGTCAGAAGTGGTCACTGAGGTATTCAGTGCCTGAGTCTCGCCACAACCGCGCTTAAGACCACTCGCCCACGCAGCTGGTTCTGATTGGGCCGCTCTTAGACCACCCGCTAACGACAGCGTCATCCTTACGTCTGGCCCGTTGCCTCAGGGGGAAACGCGTGTCTGATAGAATCCTGGCCCACGCCGTAAAGGCTTGATCGCCGAGTAGCTTCTGCTCACCCAGCGAGACGTAGAAGCCTTGGTGGTAAATCGTGAATCGTCAATCG
>WNFR01005012.1_pt1 | contig 13563 bp, 8 predicted proteins | sample 5400221 | NCBI WGS metagenome assembly WNFR01 (sample SAMN13153357, study PRJNA577476) | soil metagenome | isolation source: 40 cm soil under Madrone tree | place: USA:California | collected 2016-06-14
CACTCCTTCGCCGGGCGTAATACATCTCGTTGCAAGCGCTTGAGCATTCTTGCCCACGACGTGACGGGCAGTAGCATGACCTTTGATGTCGTCGTAGAAATAAACAATGCAAGTGTCGAAGGGAACTACGTGGCCTACCTTATCGACCAGGATTTCGAGCGTGTGCTCGACGTCGAGCGATGTGCCGAAAGTGCGGGCAATTTCATAAAGCGCATAAACTTCACGATGGGCATTTTTGATCTGATCGTAAGCCATGTAGGCACCCCGCTCCCTCGTTTGGGCGAGATCGGCTTCGCTTAGCTTAATCAGATCCTTGGGGTTGTTGGTTGTCGCTTGTTGCTGCAAACCACGCTCGGTGATTTGCTGATCAAACCGGGGCAGATGTTTGATGAAAAGATCGACTACGTGAGGATCAAAATGAACGCCGGAACCTCGCACCAACAAAGCGGTGCCCTCGTCTAGTGTCATGCCACGACGGAAAGGACGATCTTCACGCACCGAATCGAAACAATCGACTACTGAAAAGATTCGTGCGGTTATGGGTATCTGCTCTGCTTTTAATCTGTCGGGATAACCGTTGCCGTCCCATTGTTCGTGATGATGGCGGACGATAGGAATCACGGGATAGGGAAAGTCCACACGACTGAGCAACTGCGCTCCTACAACCGTGTGAATTTTCATCTTGTCGAATTCAGCCGGGGTTAATGGACTGGGCTTGTTGAGAATGTGCGGGGGGACAGCGAGCTTGCCGATGTCATGCAGCAGTGCGCCGGCTTTCAACGCATCTATTTCAGCTTTTGAAAGACCAAATACCTCTCCCATACCGGCCGCGTAGATCTGCACCCGTCTCACATGGCAATGGGTCGTCTGATCCTTGGCGTCGATGGCCGTCGCCAGCGCTTCGGCGGTAGCCAGATGGAGTCGGACAAGTGCTTCTGCTTCGTCACATTTTATGTTGAGCTGGGCAAAGGAAGCGCGATAGATCAGATAAGCGGCAAACAGGGACGTTGCCGTCAGGATGAAGATGGGCAGCAGATGTTTGAAAAATGCTCCGTAGAGCATTGCGACCGAAAGAGGAGCGATAAGCAGGCCCCATGAGATTCTTAGCTGATTATTTCGCCACCAGGCGGTAAGCGAAACGCGGAGACAGGAGTAAACCACAACAGAGTGGTTCGGTTCATCCTTACTGGATAAGTCCATTTATTCTCCGGCAAGACGCTTTTGGATTTGGGGACGTGATTTCTCTTGTGGCTCTCTGGACAATTCCAAAGTCGGAGAGAAAGCTGGGAGCAACTCAGCTTCTCTCCGGCTGTGGTTGGGCAAGTGGCAACTCCGATTTTCTTTGCGAGTTGCCGTGCTGGGTGAGATTCGGTTGAAACTAATCATGAACGCTGTGCTTAACCTGGATCCTAAAGTTTTGGCGGCCCGGACTCCGTGCGGAGAGTCCGTGAAGCTCGAAAGCCTCTGAGCCGCAGTGACATCATTCTCAACTCGTGTGCCGCTCCACAATTCTTGTCCAGCGCTTAGAAAAGTGCCTGTTCTGAGCGACCGTTATGTTTCGCAGTTAGAAACTCTATGTGAGGAGAATCATTTTGACAGGTCACATTGAAGTCTTCGGTCAGCCTGCTCGTGGAGCTGGTTTGACAACCTTCCGGCGCGCGTTGCACTCTCGTGGAGAATTAAGAGAGTTGGAATCATTTAGCGTGCACGACGACGCTCGTGAGGGTTCGTAGTGGCCCGTAACAATCACTCGTCATTATGAGATTCGAAAATCAATGAGGGCTTGACTAGTTGGCGAAAGTAAACAGCAAGAGCCTTGCACCTCACTCACCAGTCGGCTATGTAGACTTGCTACGTAGAAACCGAGGCTTCAGGCAGCTTTGGCTGGGTCAGGTAGTCAGCCAGATGGGCGACTGGTTCGACACCATTGCGCTCTACACGATAATCCTGAACCTCACCGGCTCAGGACGCGACGTCAGTCTTCTGCTGATAGCCCGATTTGTACCCAGCTTTCTCTTTGGAACACTTTCCGGTGTCGTCGCAGATCGATTCAGTCGGCGCACAATCATGATCGTCAGCGATTTGCTACGCGCCCTCGTAGTGCTCGGTTTCTTGTTCGTTCGCCGAGCTGATCAATTGTGGATCATCTATGTGCTTACTGTTCTTCAACTGGCTCTCTCAACCTTCTTTGAGCCGGCAAAGACCGCAGCCATTCCATCGCTCGTATCAGACCGCGAATTGGTGTCCGCAAACACGATTTCGTCAGTGACGTGGTCAGTAATGCTTACACTAGGGGCCGCAATAGGTGGACTAATAACGGGCTGGTTTGGAACCAATGCCGCATTCATTCTTGACGCACTTAGCTATCTGCTCTCCGCGGCTTTGATTGCCAGCGTCCATTTTCCCAAGCGGCCGCAACGCGAAAAGCAGAAATTGACAGTGGGCAGGGCTTTGGGAGTCACAGAAACAATCGAAGGCGTCAGGTATGTCAAACATCGTCCCCGGGTCCTTGCGTTACTACTCGTCAAGCCGGCCTGGGGACTTGGTGGCGGTATTCTGACTCTGCTTGCCGTATTTGGGGAAAGAATCTTTCCTGTCGGCAGAAGTGCGGCCACAGGAATCGGTGTACTTTTCGCCGCGCGCGGAATTGGCACAGCGATCGGGCCGATCGTGGCCCGGCGAATCTCAGGCGAAGGCAATAAGCGCATGCAAGCCTCCATTGGTATTGCCTTTCTGATTGGCGGAGCGTTCTATATTGCCTTTGGGAGCGCTACGAGTTTCATCGTTGCGCTTATTGTGCTGGGCATCGCGCATACCGGTGGAAGTATTCTTTGGGTCTTTTCCACCGTGCTTTTGCAACGGACGGTCGAAGATAACTTTCGGGGACGAGTCTTCGCTGCTGAATTGGGTTTGCTGACTCTAACAATGGCCGCTTCAAACTACGCTACCGGCGAACTGCTCGACCGCTTTGGCATTTCGGCGCGTTTAGTAACCATTGGCATTGGTATCTTCTTTCTTCTGCCCGGCATCATGTGGTTTTTGACCAGAAGGTGGTGGGACAAAGAAACAGACGAGAGGGCCGGGGAGATAAGACATGACAAACTGAGACAGGAATTACCTGCGCCCCAGCCTGGCATAGAGTGAGAGGTCGCACGAGAGTGAGGTCTAGCTTCCAGAATGAAAACTAAGGTCGGAGTAATGGGCTCGGCAGCCGGAAGCGGTAGGCCAGAGATCGCAAAAACCGTCACTGAGAAAGCCGAGGCATTGGGATGCGCTATCGCAAAGCGAGACGTTATTCTGCTCACCGGCGCCACCACGGGGGTTGTTTATCTCGTTGGAAAAACCGCTCACGACGCTGGAGTTTTCCACATTGGCATCTCACCGGCAATTAACGCCCAGGAACACCTCGCGGACTACAAACTGCCGCTTGATGCATGCGACACGATAATTTTCACTGGCTTCGGATTGAAGGGTCGAAACGTTGTGCTCGTGAGATCATGCGATATTGTTCTGTTCGTAGCCGGGGCTATGGGTTCGCTTAACGAATTCACTATTGCGCATGACGAAGGAAAGATCATCGGCTGCCTTACGGGTACCGGCGGAGTTGCGGACGAGACAGACTATCTGTTGCAAAAGTTTGCTAAAGGTACGCAGGCGCAGGTATTTCAGAACGCCGATCCTGAATCATTGCTTGATTCATGCATCAAGAGTCTGGGGTAACCGTGATGAGCACTGACTACAATTCAACGGGTGCCAAACTAGTCATTGCGCCGCATCTATCGTCTCCTTTACCGGTGGACGACCTGGATAGTTCCATCTGGGACGACGTCGAACCAATCAAGATCACTCATTACTGGTCTGGTCACGAGGCCCCCGATCAAAAGTATGCCCAAGCGCAAGTCTGCTGGTCTGAGGAGGCTCTACACGTTCGCTTTGTTTGCAATCAGCACGAACCGCTCGTCGTAAGTTCGAATCCAGTAACACACGAAAAGACAATTGGTTTGTGGGAACGTGACGTGTGTGAGATCTTCATTGCACCAGATCCGATGAACCCGAACAGGTATTTTGAGTTTGAAGCCGCACCGACGGGCGAATGGGTTGACCTGGGAATTCTTATCACACCCTCCGGAAAAGAAACGGATTGGAGTTTCCAATCAGGAATGTCAGTGGCAGCGCGTGTTCAGCGAGAGCGTGTGACTATCAGTATGAGAATTCCCTGGAGTGAAAAAATTCCCAAACCTCAACGAAGAGATCAATGGCGTGTAAATCTATTTCGGTGTGTGGGTCCGGAGTTGGAACAACGCTATCTGGCCTGGCAGCCAACAGAAACTTCGCAGCCTAATTTTCATGTACCTGAAGCGTTTGGTTGGCTCCGCTTTGATTGAGGTATTCTCTCATGGGCTGGCTGCCTGCCATGTAGCTGCGCAATGTATTCCTCGAAACGGGCGCGATGAACCTCACTCATCTGAGTGATTCGCGCTCCGATCACGTAACCACTTTCTATCTCGTCTTCTTCCAAACTTTCATAGCGAACCGGGACCATCCACATTTCAACGGGTCCATCCGGCAGTTCGAGCTTTACGCGTAGCCTTCGATCATCTCCAGTCAGGTAGTGCTCGCCTATCCGAATGGCGGGCACAACGAGGGCCATTCCTGTACTACTGATGTCGAGGGTGTGGCCGTCCAGGGAAGGCAGCTTCCGCGAACCATTCGAACTCGCTCTGGTACTGTCGAGTCCCACTGTGAAAGTTAGTTGCGCACTGGCACGCCTCGCCCGTCGCCGGTTTCCGAAAAAGCGACGCAACTGCGATGCTATTCTTCGAGGCAGTTCTGACATTTCTTTAGGGCCACAAAGTGTTTCGAACCTGTTGAGGAGGGACTCAGGAAGCAAGCCGGGCTAGTCGCAGTTCCATTCTAAAGAACCGGAGGAAGGGGTGCAACAGTTAATTTCCCCGGCCAACCCGGGTTGCTGCAAGCCTGGGCTTGATTTCCTCCACAACCGTGGCCAGGCGGGTAATGCACCGAGGACCAATATCCTCCCCGTTAGCACTCACTAAACGCTAATTCCTGAGCACCAGCGGTTTTCCTCCTGCGTCACCGCTTTTGACCCCATCCTTGTCCAAATAGAACGAAAGGCGTCCGGTGCGACCGTATTGGGCCGGTTCGGCCGTCGCACTCCAAGTCTTACCGTCTGCAGAGCGGATGACATGAAAACTATATCCGGTAGATTCCGTGGCTTCGAGATCTTTCGGCACGAGACCAGCAGTGATGAGTTCCGCCAAATTACCGTATTGCCCGTTATGCTGCTGGCTGTAGACGACCTGGGCCAGCGTTATTCGCTGCAAGATGTTCTGCACCTCACCATGGTGCGTGTCGATACGCGCGTTGAAAAAGAAATCTTTGCCAGCTTTCTTTACAATTGCCTCGTTCTCTTTGTCGCCGATGATCCAGTTGCCCTCGATACGAATCAACGAAATCGGCTGCGCTTGTTCCGGCGTGTCTTCCTCCTTAATCTTAATAAAAACTGTTGCCGCATCACCGCTTATCTGCTCGCCTGTGAGATCCACTTTCTCGGGAATGACAGCAGCCATCCTTTCAAAGTCCGGACGCAGATCTTCAAACTCCTGCGGCTTCAATCCGTCGATGGCTGGTTTGTAGATCGACATGCCAAAGGCCTCGCGAAATTTTTTCTCGCGCATCAACTTGTAAAACTCACGCACGGCATCAGAGGGGGAGCGTTGCGCATTCTGGGCAACGGTCGATGAAAGAGCTAACGTTATTATCGTCGCAATGAGCAAAGCCGAACGCGGTTTCTGAGTCACGATTCTATCGGCCATAAAACATCTACCCTCGATTAATCGAAGGCGCGCTCCGTGCTTAGCAGCGCGCCTTAGTTTTGGAAAAGTCTCAAGGTCTTTGAGAAATATCAACGTCGCTTCACAGTGGCCGGTTCACTGCTGAGGATCATCTCGCGCCCCACAAGATAGAGCAGCAACATCAGGACCAGGAAAGGAATCATGGACAACAAATCCGCATTGGCGCCTCCAAACAGCGGATTGCTTGCCGTCGCCCAGTCGCCGACTGACTTATTAAAGCGAGCCAATGAAGCATTGTCTACGCCCTGCAGGATTGCGATCACGATTGCCGCGAGCGCACCTCCGGCAATGTAGCCAGAAGCCATCAGCACACCGGGACTCTTGTCAGTCTCCGCCACGAGTTGATCTTCTGTAAGCTTCTTATCTTTCAGTTTGTTTCTCAGATAGCGATCAACCAACCAGCGAATTACTCCACCAAGAAAAATCGGACTCGAAGATGAAAGCGGTAGATAGACACCAACCGCAAAAGCCAGGGAAGGGATGCCGCTCATCTCCAGAACAATCGCGATCATGACACCCAACAACACTAACCCCCACGGCAACTGTCGATTCAAAATGCCTTTGATGATGTAAGACATGAGGGTCGCCTTTGGCGCGTCATACTTGGTAACTTCTGATCCGTCAGGCCTAACCTTGTGGATGCCGTTGATTCCAGGATCAGCAAGATACACGGGAATACCTTGATCGTTCACCAGGTAACGGCCGGCCGGACCACCGGCGGTATCAGTCTTGTGCCAGGATCTATAGGCGTGCGTGTCAGAATTTGCCTGTGGTCCTTTTAGTTTCTCCGGGCCGCTGGTTTGGGTTGGGTCAACTTTGAGAGTTGCAGGGAAGTTTTCCTCAACCTTATAAACAACCTTGCCTGTGCTATCTACCAAATACTCTCCAGGATCCAATCCAGCAACCGCCGCTCCACCAGCCTCGTTCTTCAGCACCCGATACTCGCCCGGCTTCGACGGTTTGTTCTGATCAGTAAAAGCGGGCAAAGAGCTTGCCTTGGTCAGATCCAGTTGCATTCCCTTTGTGGCAGGTTCAAAGCTAACGCGCGGCACATAGACCGTCGCCGAATCGTTCAGGGTAAGAAGAATTGGCCCCAACACCAGCGCTGACGCAGCTGCTCCTACCAGGATCGCGATCTGTTGGTACTTTGGAGTAGAGCCAACCAGGAAGCCTGTCTTAAGGTCCTGTGAAGTCGTTCCGCCATTCGAAGAGGCGATGCAGACGATGCCGCCGATTGAAAGGGCCGTAATGTAGTAAGTTGGACCAGTCCATCCGATGACCAGAAATACTAAACAGGTAAGTAGCAGAGTGGCTACTGTCATGCCGGAAATGGGATTCGACGAAGAACCGATCTCACCAGTGAGCCGCGATGAAACGGTAACAAACAGAAAGCCGAAAGCGATTATTAAAACCGCCCCCAGAAAAGCGACGAAGACGTTTACCTGAAGCCCGAGCTGCGGAAAGGCCATAATCATGCCGATCAACGCGATGATTCCACCGATCACAAATTTCATCGAAAGGTCCTGATCAGTTCGCGGTGCGTTTGCCGTAGCAGCTTGACCACCTCGGAGATCGGCGAGTCCACCCTTCAATCCACTCCAAATTGTGGGTAATGATCGAAAAAGACTGATGATGCCGCCTGCAGCAACTGCGCCGGCGCCGATGTAGAGCACATAGGCCCCGCGAATTTGACCGGGGCTCATTTCGCTGATGGGAACAGTGCCGGGCGGTAAGACGGTAGTCATTCCCTCGCCGAAGAATTTAATCGCGGGAATCAAGACCAGATAGGCCAGGACACCTCCGGCGCACATGATCGATGCGATGCGCGGGCCAATAATGTAGCCGACACCCAGTAGGGCCGGTGAGATCTCAGCCGAGACGGATCCTGCTTTGAAGGGAGCTCCAAAAACCTTCTCTGGAGTGTCTTTCCATCCCTTGAATGCGGCCATCAAGACTTGATAGAGAAAGCCCACACCCAATCCGGCGAAAATCGTTTTTGCTCCTGTCTGGGCTGATTCATCTGCTGCGCTCGCGTGTTCCGGCGATCCCTTCGCGGCTGCGGCTCGCGATTCATCGGAAGCGCCCGCCTTCAAAACTTCAGCGCACGCAGTGCCTTCCGGATATTTCAGGTAACCGTGCTGCGCAACAATCAAAGCGCGGCGCAAGGGGATCATCATCAGAATGCCGAGCAAGCCACCGAGCATGGCCACAAGCATTACTCGCGTGAACTCGAGGTCGAACCCCAGAATCATGATCGCGGGCATAGTTACGCCCACGCCGAATGCTATCGACTCACCGGCTGAACCGGCTGTCTGAACGATGTTGTTTTCGAGAATTGTGGCATCGCGCAACCCCAACTTCGAAAGAAGCTTGAACACGGTAATGGAGATGACGGCCACCGGAATCGAGGCGCTTACCGTCAGTCCGACTTTCAACACCAGATAAAGGGACGACGCGCCGAACACCATCCCCAGAAGCGTGCCAATAACCAGCGGCAAGGGTGTCAACTCCGGAAGGACGACATTGGCTGGAATGTAGGGGCGGAAGGAAGCCAGATAAGGATTGTCGATTTTAGTATCTGCGATTCCTACGATGTCCGGAAACTCATTCGCACCGATGCTTTCAGAAGCCATTCTGAAGAGACCTCCAATACCAGTTTCTAATTACAGGGAGAGCGCAGGTTTGAAACGTTACTCTACACGGGCCGACTGTGCTTCGGCAAGCAGGTTTGTCAGGTAAAAGCGCGTGATTGACGCTGGTTTGAACCGTTTTTGCACCCGGATGGTTACTTTGAAGGATCCTTAAATTCAGAGTAGCAAGAACCTTGGATGAATCACTCAACCTCTTCACGCGCTTCAATCTCAAGTGTTCTTGGTTTAGACTTCCCGTGCTTTTCCAAAATCTTCTGATTCCAGCCTAACCCCGATGCGTAAACACACATTTGCCCTACTGCTGCTCTTCGTCTCGTTAGTGTCGCCTTTCCTGGAAAGGCCCAATCCAGCTCAACCCATCGCTGCGGCGCAATCAAATATCCCGGCGCCCGAAGACGTCCTCGGTTTCCGGCCCGGCGACGATAGAAAACTCGCGAGTTGGGCCAAAGTCATCGAGTATTTTGAAAAACTCGACGCAGCCAGCGATCGAGTGAAGTTTGAAGAGCTTGGCAAATCAACAATGGGCGCGCCATTTGTCATGGCGACGATCAGCGCGCCGGAAAATCTCGCCAGGTTAGACGACTACAAGAAGATTCAAGAGTTGCTTGCTGACCCGCGCAAGCTCGGCAGTTTAAGTATCCGCGACCGCAAAGCCGCAGACCTATTAGCGCGCGGCAAGACAATCGTCCTTATTACCTGCGGTATTCATTCCGACGAAGTAGGTTCTTATCTATCCAGCATGCTCATCGCGCATCGTCTGGCGTCATCGAATGAACCAGAGATTCAAGACATCCTCAGGAACACGATCATTCTGCTGGTACCTTCGTTGAATCCCGACGGCGTGGACATCGTCAAGAACTGGTACGACAAAACACTGGGCACCGCTTACGAAGGAACAGATCCGCCGGAGCTTTATCACAAATACACCGGACACGATGATAATCGTGATTGGTACGCCTTCACACAGGTCGAGACGCAGATCACTGTCGATAAGATTCACAACGTCTGGCATCCGCAGATCGTCCATGACATACATCAACAAGGTGAGTACGGTTCGCGACTGTTTCTTCCACCTTACATGCAACCAGTCGAACCCAATGTGCCAAAGCAAATTGTCGCAGGCTATACGGAACTGGGAACCTTCATGGCGCAGGGTATGCGCGCCGCGGGATTTAAGGGTGTCACGACGAATTCAACTTACGACGCGTGGTCGCCGTCGCGCGCGTATTCCCACTATCACGGTGGCGTTCGCATTCTTTCAGAAACCGCTTCATGCAAGATCGCCACGCCGATCAATATTAAGTTTGACGAGTTGCGACCGGGACAAAACTACGACCCGCGCAAAGAGACCGCTAACTTTGGTCCCATTTGGCATGGCGGTGAGTGGCACCTTCGCGACATCACGACCAACATGACGACGGCGGCGTTTCTGTTGTTGAAACATGCTTCGCAGAATCGTGAGCAGTGGTTGCGAAGGTTTTATGAGATTGGGAACGAGGCGGTGCGACCAAGGAGAAAGGGTGAGTTGCAAGGATTCGTTATACCCATCGCATCGAGGTCCGGGCTAACTCTTCCTTCGACAAATGAGTACCGGCTTCTTTCAATCTTACAAAGAGGAGGGGTTGAGGCCGATCGCTTGGCTGCACCTCTAAAGTATCGTGGCGAAAGCTTTGAAGCGCTGTCGGCCATTATAAATCTGAACCAACCGTATGGCGCGTTCGCCAAGGCAATACTAGAGGCACAACACTATCCGGACCTGCGCGACTCCGCAGGTCATCCAATCGCCCCGTACGACGTTACTGCTCATAGTCTTTCAATGCTAATGGGTGTAAAGACCGTCGCCTTCGTGGAACCCCTCGCCTACCACAAGATGAAAGTAGGTCCAACGATTTTGGGCCGGTTTGATGACAAGGAATTCCATGTTGCGTTGTACAAGTCCTCAGTACCCACGATGGACGAAGGCTGGAGCAGGTGGTCTCTGGAAGATCAGCAAGTCAGGTATTCCGTTGTTCGCGATACTGAAATCCGATCCGGCAAATTTAGGCCAGGACTTCGCGGAATCGTCATTCCTGACCAACCCGCCCGCACCATTCTCAACGGCTATCGGTCCGGCACGATGCCACCGGAACTCACAGGCGGTCTTGGGCAGGATGGCGTCAAGGCATTGCGCGAGTTTGTTGAAGACGGCGGCACGCTGGTCTGTCTGAATCGTGCTTCGGATTTTGCCATCGAACAATTCAAGCTGCCGTTGCGCAACGTCGTAGCAGGACTACCACGCACGGAGTTTTACGTTCCAGGTTCAATATTGCGCATCGAACTCGACACCACAAACCCGATCGCCAAAGGAATGCCGAAGGAATCAATTGCGTGGGCGGAAGATTCGCCGGTATTTGAAGTGCTAACCACAGGAAGTCAGTTTAATGTCCCCGCGTCAAACGTCCACGTGATTGGCTGGTATAGCCGCGTCAAAGATCCGCTCTTGTCGGGTTGGCTGCTGGGAGGTAGCCGCATCAAAGGCAAAGCAGCGCTGGTGGAAGTGACCATGGGAAAGGGACGCATCATTCTCTTCGGCTTCCGTCCGCAATACCGCGCACAATCACTGGCAACCTACCCGCTACTTTTCAATGCCCTGAGCGGCGGATGAAATACACTGAGTGGCCGATGAAAGAGAAGCCAACGCCTTAAAACAACTCGCGCATGTACCCATCAAGCTCTTCACTGGGAGCGCGTTATCTCAAGCTAGCCTGGTGAACTGCGCGCAGTAAACGGCAGCGGTTTTGAGATTCTTGAACCTTTCCTGTCCGTCATCCGTATTACCAGTCATACGGCGACGGGACTTACGCAGCGGCAGCCGAGCGCCGGGCCGAAATGGTCACCTTTCTCATTACTTCCATTCTTCTACTTGGGTTATTCGCAATCTCCATTTATTTTTGGCAGAAACCTTCAAAATCCGTTGGCACAGCGGAGTTGCCGCCACCTGACCAGCCGCGCGGACTGTTTGACCACGACGGTTCTGATACACCAGCTCAACTCCCGGCGGTCACCGAGACAGATATCAGTGGCAAGAAAGAGGCTCTATTTGTGCGTGCCAACCAGGGAGATAAGAATGTCCTACAGGGAGCTTACCAACTTCGTGATAACGAGCTCTATATTGAAGTCCTGAGCGTTCTGGTTGATAAAGCGCAGTCGGCGCCACAACTGCTTTCGCTGGTTTCCTATGTGACGCAGCATGAACTGCCGGTAAGTGAAAAGTTGGCAGTTTCCTTCATAGAATCGTCGAAACAAGCACTAAACAGAGCTTCCACCGCGAAGATGCTGCATATTGCCGCCCGCTCTGACAATGCGGAAACGCTTAAGAGTGCTATGGATGTTGCACTTCGTTCGTGGCGAGAGGGAAACTTGCCGGACGTATCAGCAATCGAGCTGCAAGCTTTATTTAACAGCGAATTCTGGGTACTCTCATCACGCACTCGAAGCTCGGGCGCAGGTTTCTTGTTGAAGCGTACCCTCGCCTCTGCTCGCCGTGAACTCGACGCGGCTCCTAACAACTAACTAACAATTCATTACTCTCAATTGAACTGAAAGAGGATTTAACTCATGAACATCGACATCGCTCCTATGCTACCGGTCCTGTTTGTCGCGTTTATTCTCCTAATTGCGTTCCTCATTATAGTGAAGCGCATTTTTGTAAACGTAGGTGCGCGTGAAATCGCTATAAAAGAACGACGGTATCTCGGCGCAAAGATGCCTCCAGGAAGAGTTGTAGCGACGGAAGGTGAAGTAGGCATTCAAGCTGACGTACTCAAACCGGGTCTGCACTTGATCAAGTTTCCTTTTGAACGCATCGTGCGCAAGGTCCCACTGATTGAAATCGGCGCGGATGAACTCGGCATCGTCGAAGCTGTTGATGGTGAACCAATGCTTCCCGGACGCATCTTCGCCCCAGACCGCGCGCAAAACGCACACAACAATTTCCAGGACCCAATCGCCTTCATCAAGCAGGGTGGAGTGAAAGGTATTCAACTGCGAACGCTGCCACCCGGGTTGTGGCCAATCCATCCGTATCTCTTCCGGGTCGCTGTGGGAAACACTACTGTGATCCCGCAGGGAAAAGTCGGCGTAGTTATTGCGGCCGACGGAGCACCGCTCGATCCTGGCCGCCTCCTCGGCAAGGCCATCCAAGGCCATCTCAGCTTTCAGAACGCGGAGCTATTCGTAGCTTCAGGCGGACAGAGGGGCCCTCAGGTCGACATCCTCACGCCCGGCACCTATCGCATCCTTACGCAGTCGATCCCGCTCGAAGGCGGCACGGACGTGAAGCCAGGTTTGTTTGCCATTAAGCTTTATGACGCTACGGTAATCAACGAAAACGGAATTGGACTGGTCGAAGCACTTGACGGTGCTCCTCTCAATCCCGGCGACTATGTGGCGGAATCGATTCCGGGTCACGACAACTTCCAGGACGGCCACGAATTCATTGATAGCAGAGGACAACGCGGACCACAGAAGGACATCCTGCTGCCAGGCACGTACTACGTTAACCCACTGCTTTTTAAGGTCATCGCCGAAAGTGCGAAGGAAGTAAAACCTGGGGAGGTAGCGGTGATCGTTTCCAACACAGGCAAAGATCCTTCAGATGACATTCGCCGTCAGATGGCTGCGAAGGTGCGCGAACGCATGGAACGGGAAGAAAAAGAACAGGCAGAGCAAACCGCTGCACGGCTGGATAAGATCGACGACAAGCGTACTGCAGACGAGATCAAAGCCGAAATGATGACAGGCGATCCAGCGGACCGACGTCTTGATGAAGGCGCACACGAGGCCTACGTGGTCCCGGAAGGCTATCGTGGGATACAAGAAACTGTAGTTGGTCCAGGGCGTTACTACGTGAACACTCTGGCAATCACGCCGATCATTATTCCCACGACAAATCAGACTGTTGAGTGGACTTCGGGCGAAGTCGTCAACACTTTCAATCCATTCGAGGTGATCTCGAAAGACGGTTTCACCATGCAGTTGGAGGTGCGCGTTGTTTT
>WNFR01007580.1_pt1 | contig 13562 bp, 11 predicted proteins | sample 5400221 | NCBI WGS metagenome assembly WNFR01 (sample SAMN13153357, study PRJNA577476) | soil metagenome | isolation source: 40 cm soil under Madrone tree | place: USA:California | collected 2016-06-14
GATTCGAGTGACAACATCAAGCCGTTGCATGTTGCCGAGGCTGTTGGGTATCGGTCGCTGGATAGGACGTATTGGGCGTAGCTGCGCATGGTGGCCTGTTAATCACATTCCAGTTAACAAATTATGACTCACAATATTTACACCTTGTTGAGTGACGTGGAGGGTCAGGTCTATGTCCGGCTACTTGACCACTCTTTAGATTATTGTGACTCTTTTATCTTGGTGATTCGACACTCGATAGAAGCAAGTGCTTCTGCTATGGCCGTTCTTGATCGGCTAGAGCCTTATCTCGTTCGCGCCGAGGAAAGCAGCGAATGGCCGGGTACACAACTGCTTGGTAGCACGGCACGAGTATATAGATACAAGCTGACATCCGACACAATATTTATTCTTGGTGAAGTTGCGGAAAGACTTTTCGATTGGCAACAACCGGAGCTGCCCGAAGACTTATGTTTCATTAGACCAGATGGCAATCCCTGGCTCGTGACGATTGCCCACGAAGAAGATGCGTATCTCGTCCTTTCGAATGACGAGCTTGCTGCATTAATTGAGAGCATACCTATCTTGTCGTTAGAACTCGATAGAGGGACATGCCCAAAATCTGACTTCAGGCGAGACATCATTCAGGCTTTGCAGGACCGCTTTCTCTATATTTCGCCAAAGAGCGTTTCGCTGTGAAGGTGCATGTATGCCCAAACCCTCAAGAGCCTGTCCGCGGACGATGGAATTTTGATCCTGATTGTTGACACATTCGATCAGCGCTTTCAGTGGGGCATTGTTATTCAGTCTTAACATCCATGAAAGGGCATATGCAGCCGCTTCGCGGTGTTGAATAGTTTCAGCAGTGTTCAAGACTTTGATTATTTCTTTGACTGGCGGATTCGCGGACCTCGACAAGCGTTTTGCTGCTTCGAATGCATCGTCGATCTTGCCGGTTCTCAACGATTCAAGTAACGATTTTGTGCTCATTGAACTTTTGTGGCCGCCATCAGCCGGAACCCAACAATCCATTTCACTCTAATGTACTCGTCTTAGATCGTCGATGCGCTGTTGCAGCACTGCATTAGTCTTTTCGGTGGAGTCGACTGAATCCGACTTCACAACCTGGCCGCGAGTGTATCCGATGAAACTCAGCCATCCGGCTGACCGCTTCTCCCGCTGTTCTCGAATCAATTGCAACAATGGGTCTTGACCGATTCGGGCCGTCTCTTGTACCGGGTCGTCAATTCTAACGTTCATTCCAATGCCGCGTAAGAAGAGTTGTGCCATCAGAACATGACCGGCGGGCGAAGGATGAATGCCATCAGTGCTTAGATTGAAATTCGGATCCTTCACACGCTGTTGTCTCAGGTAGTTGCTAAGCTCGGTGTGCAGGTCAATGACCTGGGCATCGGATTTGGGCAGCCCGAGTTCCCAATGGCTATAATCTGCCAACACCTTGTCATAGTCTTCGTATGGCGCGCTGTAACCATAGTCTGGTGCACCGATCGGACGACACTTTTTGAGGATTGGTTTTGGGTCAAACGGCGGTGGGGTCAAAAGCAAAAGTCGCGCTTTCGCTGCTCTCACCGACGTAATCAGACTCCGGATTCCATCCTGAAATGCACGCATTCGTTCCGGGCTTTGCGGATGGTAGATACCGTCATTCATCCCATAACACGCAACAACTATCGTCGGTTTCACCAGCTCAATCGCACGCTGAAGTCGTTCATGGACATCAGGGCGGGGAAACGGATGGGTTTTCTCAGAGAGACCCGACACCGTTTCGCTCGACAGTCCTACGCTGACGATGTCGAATTTCTCGGACGGAAACTCCTTACTCAGGTAATACTCGATGAAAGTAACGTATTTGCCATCCTGAGTGATGCTGTCGCCCAGCCACAAAACCCGTTGATTGGCAAGTGCCGTTTTCGGGGCGCGCAAAGACCCGCCACGGGGTTTGTAATAGAGTTTCCTCGCGAGTGAGCCCTTTGCTGCGTTCGCGTGAACGATTGCTGGAGTACCTGCAATGCCCAACGAAACGAGGAGCATTGCAAAGCATAGGAGACCTGGCAGGGTGAACGAACGGATGACCGGATGCGTTTGTTTCTTCATGAGCACGATGACTGGATTAACCACAGGTCTCAGAGGGCGAAGTTGTAAATTATCACTCCCGAAACCCTGGCTGTTAGCACCCGAGCTTGCTGTCGCCTGTCACGTTTGAGTAATTACCAGTTCGGGCGCAGGAGTGTAGAATACTTTCTATACTTGAAAAGAGACTTTGACAAGGGTGGGTTCGACTTCCGGCTCGGCTAGGTGAATCGTTTTCCGATCCGAGATGTGTTTATCCAGCACGCGATGGTCTGCTTATTCCTTGCGTCGATTGAGTACCAGTTACGATTCAGTTCTGCCGTGAGTCGTTCAAATGACGAGTGCGCGAAATAGACCGCAAGCGAATATAACAGGAAGATACAGGACCAGGTTAGAGATCTAGCCAGGCCGAATGGAGTGCCGCGATGCAGTTTACAACCGACAGCACTGCAGCTTTAACGGCGATTGTGGAAGGAACCACGGATTCAATCTTTCTAAAGGATCTGCAGGGGCGCTATCTGCTTGTAAATTCTGCATGTGCCAAATTCATCGGCAGGTCTCTGGCCGAGATAATTGGCCGAAATGATTGGGAGCTTTACCCTCCTGAAACCGCCCGCCAGTTCGTGGTTGCGGACCAGCAAGTGCTGGCTTCCGGCGAGACCCGTGTTTTCGAAGGTGTCGCCACGAACCTCGGCGTATCTCAATACTTTCGTGTAACAAAGGGAGTAGTACGCGACAGCGAGGGAACGGTCGTCGGTATTTTTGGAATATCTCACGATATGACGGACCGCAACCGGGCAGAGGCCGATCGATTAACCCTCGCCCGCGAGCACGCCGCTCGCGAACAAGCCGAAGCTGCAGCGCAGGAAAAGGATCGTTTATTACGCGAACTGCGGGAGAGTGAAAGACGATTAAGCCTAGCCCTTTCTGCCGCTGAGGCCGGCCACTGGTATTTAGATGCGGGCGCTTCCGTTGGCTTTTGGTCCGCAGAATGCTGGCGTTTGTTTGGCCTCGAACCGCAATCCGAGGTGGTATCGCTCGCGCTATGGCTGTCGTTAATCGCCCCGGAAGATCGACAGCGTTGCGAAGAGGCGTTCCGATTGGCCGCTGAGGCACGCACAGAACTCAATATGGAATATCGCATCGTTCACCCCGAAAAGGGCGAACGGTGGCTGATCAGCGTTGGAAACGTCGTTAGCACTCCAGAAGAAAAATACGCAAGGATGACAGGCGTAACCCTTGACGTGACCAAACGCAAACAGGTTGAACATGAACTGCGCGAAACGGCCGAACGTTTGAGCCTCGCGATGGAATCAGCGCGAATGGGGGACTGGTCCTGGAGTGCGGCTACAGATCAAATTTCGCTGTCAGTGCGAGCACGCGAAATCTTCGGTATCGAGGCCGGAAGTGATGTGCAGTGGTCCGATTTACGGGCGAAGCTTCAGGCTGATGATCGAGAGCGTGCCTCACTGGAGGGGACTAGGGCAATAACCGAGCATACTGACTTCGACGTCGAATTCCGACTTCCGAAAAGTGAAGGGGGCTGGCGCTGGGTTTCGGCGAAAGGGCGAGCCACTTACCAACAGGGAAATCGCTTGACCGGTATGCATGGCGTGGTGCAGGACGTTTCCGAGCGAAAACGTGCCGAAGAGGGATTATCACGGTACCAATTGCTTTCGGATCGGGCACGAGACGTAATGCTCTTCGTAGGTCCTGATCGGCAAATCATAGAAGCCAACCAGGCAGCGGTTGAATCTTATGGTTACGATCACCAGACTTTGCTGACCATGCGGATTGACGATTTGCTAACGCCGGAGTCAAGAATCTCAATGGAAAGCAAATTTCGCGCTGCCGACCAGGGCGGAATCGTTTTCGAAAACGTTCACAAGCGTAGCGACGGTTCGACATTTCCGGCGGAGGTTAGTGCCATCGGATCAAATGTAGGTGGCGAGCATCTGTTCCTCAAAATTGTCAGAGATCTTACCGAACGGAAGAGGGCAGAACAATCGCTCGCTTCAATGGCTGCGATTATCGAGTCGACAGATGATGCCGTTATCAGCAAAACTCTCGATGGGATTATTACAACCTGGAATCCCGCGGCTGAACTTACTTATGGTTTCACCATGGAGGAGGCGCTTGGCAGTCCGATGTCAATTGTGACTCCACCGGAGCTTACAGGACAACTCCAGGAAATCCTTGACAGGCTACGAAGTGGCCATCAGGTCGAACACATCGAAACCGTCCGTATGCGAAAGGATGGCACGAGGCTGGACGTTTCGGTAACGATTTCGCCGATTCGCGACGAGGCGGGAGAGATCGTCGGCGCCTCGACCGTTGCTCGCGATATTACGGAACGCAAGCGCGCTGAGCGCGAACGCGAACTACTATTAATGCGCGAACAATCAGCCAGACTTCAGGCGGAGGAAGCAAATCGACTTAAAGACGAGTTTCTTGCGACCCTCTCTCATGAATTGAGGACACCTCTTACAGCAATTATCGGTTGGGCGCACATGTTGACGACCAGTCAGATGGACGATTCCAGTACCCGCCACGGTATCAGAATCATTGAGCGCAACGCGCATGCGCAAAAACAGTTGATTGAGGATGTCCTCGATGTTTCGCGTTTCATCACCGGCAAGCTGACAGTTGAAACTGAGCGCGTCGACCTCCTGGCGGTTGTCTATGCCGCAATGGATTCGGTGCGACCAGCGGCGGAGGCCAAGATGATCGCACTCAGTTGTTCGTTTGACCCGCGTTCGATAGATATTTACGGGGATGCCGCGCGACTCCAACAAGTGGTTTGGAATCTATTGTCGAATGCTGTGAAATTTACGCCGGAGGGCGGAATAGTAAAGGTCGAGATCGATCGAGTTGGTACGCGAACCCGCATCATCGTCCGAGACACGGGAAAGGGCATTGCGCCGGAGTTTCTCCCGTTCGTCTTCGACCGCTTTCGTCAGGGCGATGGATCTATAACCAGACAGCATGGCGGACTTGGTTTGGGTCTATCGATCGTGCGGCAGTTGGTCGAGGCGCACGGTGGGGCAGTGCACGCCGATAGCGCTGGTCTCGGGCACGGGTCGACATTCACGGTGGAACTCCCATTAGCAGCAAGCTCGGCTGTTACGAACGTTGCGCCGCCTTCAGGCACGTCCGAATTCGGTGTTGTTTCCCAGCCAACAACGACGTCCGTCTCTGCCGCCGAATCTTCACCACTCAGAGGCATGAGCATTCTCCTTGTAGACGACGATCTGGATGCCCTGGAAATGCTTGTGGTGTTTCTAAGACGGGGCGGCGGTCATATTACTGCGGTTTCTTCTGCTGCCGAGGCGTATCGTGTTCTACAACACATACGTCCTGACGTGATCGTTGCAGATATCGGCATGCCGGACGAAGACGGCTACGAATTGATGCGCAGAGTGCGCAAGTTAACAGTTGAACAGGGCGGGCAGACGCCGGCAATAGCTTTAACAGCATACGCCGGCGAAAACGACCAGGCGGAAGCATTTAGCGCGGGCTATCAGCGCTATTTGGCTAAGCCGACTGAACCAGGTGAGCTTATGGAAACGATCATCGCTTTGGCTGCGAATAACTGATCACGCGACTATATAGAATTTGACCACCAAGGCCATTTAAGCCAGACCCAACTGAACCGAATAAAAGCCGGAGAAGTATAAATGTCCCGGATGCAAAGGTGAATACCATTGCCATTCAGCCTGAATGGCCTAAAAGGTAAAGGTAGACTCTTGCAATGCCGGACAAGGCAGAATGAAGAACTTCAAGGAACGAATATGAAGAACCGGTCAATTGAAACTCTACAAAGGCAAGCGGATGAAGGAAATCCGCAGGCACAATATGAGCTTGCATACCGCATTGCCTCTCAAGAAGATGCTGAAAAGTACAGAAGAAAGTGCGTTCAATTACTTAGAGCATCATAAGAACAGGGCAATGCACCCGCGCAGGGTCTTCTTGGTAATTGGTATTATCACGGGATAGGGGTTCGCAAGAATTACAAAAGGGCTTATTCATATGTTTTAGAATCGGCCAAACGAGGACATCCGGTAGCTCAATGTGAAGTTGCTGGCTGCTTGTATCTAGGTGAAGGGATCAGCAAGAATTTTGTGCAAGCAACAAGTTGGTATCGCAGATCTGCCGAGCAGGGAGAAACCGAAGCACAGGCGGCACTTGGCTATATGTACTTAAATGGTATCGGCATCAAACGTGATTTTAAGATGGCGGTTTTCTGGTACAGGAAAGCCGCACAAAAGGGTGATCAAGATTCGCAATATGGTCTGGGCTACTGCTATGAACACGGGCTGGGTGTGAAGCAAAGCAAGCGATCGGCTGACTCGTGGTATCGGAAATTTGCAAATCATGATTATCCGGAGGCCCAAATCGCGCTCGACCAAATGCTAACAGAAGACGCCTCGAGAGTAGGACAGCAGCTCTTTTATGGCACCGGAAAACAAAAGAATTTCCGAAAGGCTTTCCCTTATCTGCTGAAGGCTGCAGAACTTGGTGACCCGCACTGCCAAAACATTGTCGGCCTTTGCTACACGTATGGGCGCGGCGTGGCAAAAGATCTTCAGTTCGCACTTTATTGGTTCGAACAGGGGACGAAGGGAAACGATAAGGATGCGATAGGCAACCTCGCACTTTCCTATGCGAAGGGACACGGTGTAAAGGCCGATCCAAAGAAGGCGTTCTCTTTGTACAAGAGGGCTGCCAACCTCGGCAGCCCTGGGCTCAGTGTCAACTGGGCGTTGCCTATTTTGACGGCGTTGGGACGAAGCAGAATTTAGACGAGGCTATCAGATGGACTCGCGAAGCAGCCCGGGGCGGTGACGACAAGGCACAGTACAACCTTGGTATCGCATACCTTGACGGGGAAGGAGTGTTGAAAAACAGAAGATATGCTCGTCTCTGGCTCGATAGGGCAGCAAAGCAAGGTCATAAAAAGGCATCTCGAGCGTTGAAGAGTCTGTAACCTTTGTGCATCGACAAACTCCTGGCCGCTCTTTATCGGTCAACCGAAGTCGAGGTTTCACCTCAATGATTTACCTGGTTCTGAAGGACGTTGAAATGCAAAACGAACCTGTAGGTTTCCAATTATGGCTTAGACAAGTCAGGAAGGTTGGCGAATGGATAGTGCTGCCAGCGATGGCGAGCGTTTTTCTTGCGGATAGACTGCTTTCAATATACTACCCGATCGGAGCGGTATATTCCCCGGAGAATCCCAGACCTTTAATGATCGAGTGGTGGGTGGGATGGCGCAACTTAAGCATTTTACTGATGTTGACTTGCAGCATAGTCTCCTTGCCTCGATGGCAGTCGCTGGTGGGGATTGCCGGGCTGGTCCTTGTTATCATGATGTTCGGTGGTGGGTAGATAAAGATCTTGCTTCTGATCTTATACCAGTGGCGTTAGCGCAAACGCGTTACTTGATTGTCGTCGCCGCAGGAGGATTTGTAGGCTGCAATAACCACCCAGGCGATTTTTTTCGGGTCTTTGGCGTAAAAGGAAAGTGCATAAGGACGGCTAACGACAACCATGTAGCTCACTAATTTCCCCCGTAATTTCCACTGGTAGACGAATCGACCCTGGGCCTGACGAGTTTGTCTCAATTCTGTAATTGAGTTCTCGTCGATTTTTAGAAGCCGAGCCAATGTTTGAGTCGCCACCCGTTTTGGATCACTAAACGCCCATTCTTGTACTCTGAGTTCAGCCTTCCGTTGCGCCTCAAGAAAGTCGTTAAACGGTCGGTCTCCCGTTAAAAAGGTATAGCCGCATCCTAATTGATCAGAGTCCGGTTGGTCCGCCGCCGCGCCGTAATCCAGGTCATCACGGTCGTGAGGTTCCACTGAAATGACCTGCTGAATCGCGAACAAGCTGCAACAACCCATGTGTCCGTAGCCATGCCAAAAAACACCTCGCGCTGTTTTCTGCTCTTTACCAGAAAAAAATCGCCCGACAATTGTCGCATAAACTATCGAATCCGGGCGGTGATGTATCAGTTTATCGAATTCTCGAAACTGCGGATCATCAACCAGCGGTATTGTCATTTGCTCGACCACGAGCGACTCTGGACGACTTCGATTTGCCGTCACGCCACAACAATACATTGTGCCGGAGGCGGCGGTCCCACCGTATTCAAGCCAAATACCTCCCCATGACGAACAAGTCGGATCAGAGATTGTGAAGTCTTCGAAGCCATGGGATACGAATCCTGTAATTTCAATCAATCTGTGGTTATAGGTAGCGGGTGCAGATGTAAGTTGACAGACCCCAACTTTCAACGGTTCTTCACGCTGTTTCGCTCCTAAACCGAATGAGTGATCCCATATTACCGGGGTTAGAAGGTTGAAGAGTATCTGATCCTGGAAGTTCTTTGATGGCTGCTTCAATTCATGTGTGACCTCAACAGATTTTTTCGTTGAATAGTGTGCGAGCGCGAAAACAGCGACGAACATTATGAAGAGCGCGAGCCCGTTCGTGAAGTGACGAAAGCTCATTTATTCTTCATCCCGTTTGGTCTGTGCCGGACTTTGTATAAGGATCCGCAACAGTTGACCTTCGTAAACGATATACAGTTTCGAATAAGACCATGAGCTACTTGCTGATAATCTCTCCGGTGGGAGAGATCATTGCTTTGGCCATATGCGCTTGGCTGTTCGCATAGCGAATGCGCGTAGTGAAATCTTCGGACCGCCACTTTAACACTGTGTCACCTTCGAAATTGAACAGGACCATTCTATGATCGGACAGGATTATCCACCGCGACCACTTACTACCGGCATAAATCTCGACAAAAGCGCTCTCGGGAATTCGGGCCTGAATATCTCTGGCCAATGGTTCTGCTTCCAGAGCTTTCATCGTCTCGAGGAAATAGTCGAAGGCTTTAGGGCTCATCGAACGATCAGTGACGAAACGTACCTCGATTTGCGTGTCAGGATGATCCGAAACATATTTGGACAGCCATGGCACCGACATGGGGAGGTCGACAAGCGGATCGATCTTATTGAGAAAAACGTCAAAATTTGTCAATTTATCGTTTTCGAATGGCAGGCTAACTCCGATGAACACATTCCTCGGCACATCATTTCTATAAAGTTCCGCATTCCAGCGCGGGAATGTCTCTCCAATCGTTCCAACATCGACAGACAATAGGCGGCTAATAGCGGTTTTCTTCACAGTGTACCGCCCTTCGAGTCGTTTCAATTCCGGCCCGATCCTGTTCCGAGTCTCCAGCCGGTTAAGTTCATCGTCGAACTCCAACATTACACGATCAGCGACGCGGCCCGACAATCGCTCGCCACTTAGGCGATCACGATTTGTAAAGCTGTCGGGAAGCAGCGCTGCAATCGCGCGGCTCAAGTTAGCGTTATAGCTGGTGCGAATATCGCCATTTTCGACGATCGCTAGCGGGATCATAAATACGCCTTGCATCTTCGACTTTATCTCGGTCAACGAGCCGTCTCGCTTTCGAATTCGCATCTCAAAACGGGGAAAATCATCAGTCCATCCTCCACCGATAATTTGCGGCAAGAGCCGACCAATCAAGTCGAGGTTCTTGTATGAAGTTACGTACAGATCCTTCTCATTCTGCTGGGCGTTCTTCAATCTGTTTGGGAGCGCACTTTCCGCAGTCGTCTGAAGCCATGATTCCGAGATCCCCAGATTCTGTAACGTTGGGGAATCTACTGATAAATGAAGCTCTTGCAGGAGATGATCGATTAATTCATTCTGGACTTGCTTGTCTTTGGAAAAGAATTTGTGTTTCTTTCGCTTGATTATGAGTCGTGATTCACCGGTCGGTCCAAGGCCGGTCCAAACGGACCTAACTTCTATCGCTTTGATCTCTTCCGATTGCGCAAGAGAGTCATCTGTGAACGAAAAGAGCAAGAGTGTGAGTAATACCAAAATGAAGACGAATTGTCTGTCATGATTATTATTCCTCGCACGAACACCTGAGCAAGTGTATGCCCGAAAATATCGTAGGTATGTCTTCATGCGCATATCCTGCAAATCTTCTTCGAGTTTAATATTGCTACGCTGGGGTTTCCCACGATATCTCCAAGGGGACGTTGTTGAAGTCCAGGTCTTCGAAATCGCCGCCGTGCCGCGCCACGTCCCCAAGAGGCAAGGATGCCATCTGAATTTCTCGCCCGTCTTCTATAAAACCGATTTGTCGATGGGAACAGACTTGGAGAGTGAAGCCATACGTTCAAATCCTGCAACTTCCGCGGACGAATTGGCGTATAATAAACTACCGAAGACGCCACGGCCAAGAGTGATTTGCCCGCCGGAGTCGGGTGATTGCACCGGGTGTCTCATGCGGCCAAAATGGTCATATTTCTCATAACCTTAATTGCTCAATCCTTTACTAACATTTCCGAATCATATCAACTGTTTTTCGGATCTGTACTTAGTCCGGGCCCAGGCGCACAAATGTTGAGCATGGCATCCCATTTTCTGGGTGATGATGGGTAAAGCACCTGAAAAGGCAACTAAGCGGAACTCATTAAGAGCACAATAGTTGATGTTTAGAGGTGAATTGTTGCGGCTAATGCTGTTGCACGGCTTCAGATTAGCTGCGTGTTTAACTGCGGGCGACGAGGGACAAAAATGGATCCAATGTTTTTCTTCTACCTAACGGGTGGAGCACTGTTGTTTTTGGTTGTCTCGATGTTGCTCGGCCACGGACACCATGGGGCGCACGGCCATCATGTTGGACACGGTACTGGACATGGTCATGGCGCCGGACATGGACACGGTGGGGGCGGGGGACACGGCACGGTGCACGTCGCCACTGCCGGCCATGGCGCCGCGTCAGCACATGGTGCAGCGCAAGGTCAAACAGGTGTGCGCAGTGGTGGTACCGGCAATCTGAACATCCTGTCATTCCAGATAGTCTTTCTATTCGTGGCTGGATTTGGGGTTGGTGGGTATTTCCCGGCGCTTGTGGGTTTTGGGACATTCGTGACGCTATTGTTCGGTGTCGCGGGCGGTGTTGCACTTGCTGCAATCGGCTATTTTGTCATCAATATTTTCTATAGCCGGCAATCAGATTCAAATATCAATTCGGAAGAGTATGTCGGGTTAACTGGAATCATCGTGACATCTATCAACGGCAACAGCGTCGGACGGGTAAGGTGCGAAATCGGTACCAGCAGGGATACGTTTCTTGCCAAATCCGCCGATGGTTCATCAGTTCCAGTCAATTCCGTAGTTCGAATCACCGCCATGGTTGGGTCGACGGCGGTTGTAGAAATCACTGACCCCACTCAGATCCCAGGAGATACCTGGAGGCAGCTTCAATGAATGTTCTTCTGTTTATTTTTCAAGACGCGCAACGTGGAGGCGGGTTGGATACCTTGCGTGATCATTTTATTCCAATCCTGATGGTTTTCTTTGCGGTCGTGATATTGGCGATCATATTGAGAAGCATCACCAGTCGCTACATGCGAATTCCCCCCGAGCAAGCGTTGGTAGTTTTCGGCGGCGGACAGACCGAGGTGGTTACCAGTGGCGCTCGAATTGTCTGGCCTTTCCTACAGGATTCGTATCCACTGGACTTAAAGGCGTTTCAGGTTCAACTGGCCCTTAAGGACGCGCCGAACGCGGACCGTATTCCGATCACCCTGATCGCAATGGCCACATGCAAGATCAGCAAGAAGCCGGAACTATTGTTGAAGGCGGCCGAGAACTTTGGCCGGTCAAAGTCGGAAGATATCGACAGCAAGATCGCTAATGTGCTTGAAGGACATTTGCGCGTGGTTGTTGGCCAGATTGATATGGACACGATTCTTTCAAAACGAGATGAGTTCAATGCTCGAATCTCGACTGAATCGGCGACTGAGTTAGAAAATCTCGGGGTCGAGATTATTGTGCTTAACATCCAGGAAGTATCTGACCCAAATGGTGTGATCCAGGCGTTGGGCGCGCCAAAGATTGCGCAGATCAAAGCGAACGCCGCGATTCGCGCAGCAGAGGAGACGCGCAGGCAAACCATCGAGACGACCAATGCCGAACGTGAAGGCGCAACGACAAGGGCACAAAATCAGACACAGATCGCCGAGGCCGAACGAAATCGCGATCTTCAGACCTCGCGGTACGATGCTGAGGTTGGCAAACAGAAGGCAATAACGTCGAAGGCCGGTCCTCTATCGGATGCAGAGGCACAAAAGGCCGTCGTAACGGCCGAAGTGGCAGTACAGGCTGCGCGCGCCGAAGCCGAGACTGGGCTGCAGGAAAAAGTCGGCGCCAGGAACGAGGCGGAATACAAGGCGACAATTCTCAAGAAGGCCGAGGCCGAACGACAGCAGACAATCATCATCGCGGAAGGCGCTGCGTCCGCTCGAACGACAAAAGCAGAAGCGGAACGTACTGCGCTGCAAGCCGAAGGCTCCGGACAGGCCGAGAAGGAAAAGGCGATTGGACTTGCCAAAGCGGAAGTTACCAAGCAAAGCGGTCTCGCTGAAGCTGACGTAGCGAAACAGAAAGGTCTCGCCGAAGCGGCATCAACAGAAGCCCGATTACTTGCGCAGGCTAGAGGTACAGAAGCAGAAGCTCTTGCGCGGGCCGCCGGTGTGCAGGCTGAACTATTGGCACAGGCCGAAGGTCGCTTAAAGCTGGTACAAGCTTACGCGGACATGGACGAGGAACAGCGCCGATTGTTTATTACGACGGTAATTCTCGACCGCCTGCCGGAGATCATCACTCAGTTGGGCGCCGCGGGTCAGCAGATAATGACACCGATTGCCGAATCGATAACGGCTTCGCTCGGACAGATTCAGAACCTCACGGTTTACGATTCGCCGCAAAATTCCAGTGGCGATGGGTCGGTGTCGCGAATGCTTAAACTCGGACCTGATGTGATGTTCCAGACGTTTCAGGCTTTGAAGAATACAGGCATGCTTCCGCTGATTTCGGGTGTTCTCGAAAAGTCTGGAGTAGATCTGTCGGCAATTCCCGGGTTCGAAGGTGAAGGGAGTCTACGGTCAAACGGTCATCAGACAACTCCAGAGCCTGTACTTGAGCTTCCCAAAGCCCCCGTTAATGAAGCCAGGTCCGGCAAAAAACAGTAGTCAGTGTCAGCTCCTTCGTTGATCCGCACAGACGCCAGGATTGCGCCAACAAGCATCAGTCGAGTTGGCCATCCTGGCGATTCTGCGGTCGGCGACAAGGCGAATTGCAGTTTCACAGCGGTCCATTATAATGGATTGTCTCCACCCTAATGATCCAATGACAAAATTCTGTTACTAGCATTTGAGGAACAATGAAGCCAAATCGCTTTTTCGGTGCTGCACTACTGTCCGTTTTATTCAGCGTCTCCGCGTTCGTTGTGATGGCGCAGGGGGCGACTGGCTCCGAGCAGTCAGCACTTGCCGACTATATAAAATCAAATTACACCAAGCGCGAAGTACAGATTCCAATGCGCGATGGAGTAAAGCTTTTTACTTCGATTTACGAGCCCAGGGATACTGCGCAAA
>WNFR01006475.1_pt1 | contig 13561 bp, 9 predicted proteins | sample 5400221 | NCBI WGS metagenome assembly WNFR01 (sample SAMN13153357, study PRJNA577476) | soil metagenome | isolation source: 40 cm soil under Madrone tree | place: USA:California | collected 2016-06-14
GCTACCCGACCGGCGTTATCGGTCTGTTGCGCCCGCTCGTCCAAGCCGGGCTCGTCCCACCCGACTACCCGATCACGATAAGTGCCGTCAGCGGCTATTCCGGCGGCGGCAGATCGATGATCGAGGCGCATGATCGCGAAGGCGGGCCGGCCTTCGAGCTTTACGCTCTCGATCTCGAACACAAGCACGTGCCGGAGACCGAGCGTTTCGCGGGCCTTTCGCGGCGGCCGATCTTCATGCCCTCGGTCGGGCATTTCCGGCAGGGCATGCTCGTTTCCGTACCGCTCTACCTCGACGACCTGCCGGGGAGGCCCACCGGCGCCGATTTACGCGAGGCGCTCCGCGCCTTTTACGAGGGCTCCGAACACGTGGCGGTCGCGGTCGGCAATGGGCAGAGCAAGCTCGAACCGGAGGCGCTCAATGGCACCGATCGGCTCGATCTCTATGTCTGCGCCAACGAGTCGCGCCGCCACGCCATGCTCGTCGCCCATCTCGACAATCTCGGCAAAGGAGCATCGGGTGCCGCGGTACAGAATTTGCGGCTGATGCTGGACCTTGACCCCGGACCCAACTAAAGCCTGAGTGGCGGCGCTGCATTTGGACTTTTACACTTTAGCGCGCTCAAGCGCCTGTCGGAATAATTTACACTGAGATTCACCAGCCTGCCCGGCGTCTTAGCGTGGTCGGGACACGTTTCGCCCCAGCTCGTGTCGGAAATCTTTACACTTCAGGCTTATGAAATTAACTAGTTAAGGAATTAATATTCCTTAATTTGTGCGGTTTTAACCGGCATTACCCCCTTTCGGGCGTGTCGGGAATCTTTACACTTCGACCGCCTGTCGCTGATTTCACATCCTCTAATGATCTGATTTATCGATAATAATGCCAACTGGTATGGATTTTGCGTAGCGCATTCTCGGCTTCGCCCGTGATTACGAGGGACACGATGCAGCGCTTGATTGTGAAGGCTTCCGGGACGGCTGCTTTGCTCGGGTTGCTGACTGCGCTTCCGGCATCTGCGACGCTGTTGTTCAGCACCGGCAATCCGGACGGAAAGATAGCGACAGCAACACGCCCGGCGAGCGCCGGCAAGTTTGAGATTGAGTCGGCCGACGATTTTGTTATTACCTCGCAGACCTCGATCACCAACGCGACCTTCACCGGCCTGATTACTGGCGGCTCGCCCTTGAGCAGTATTGGCCAGGTTCGGGTCGAGATTTACCGGGTATTCCCGTTTGATTCGGATGTTGCCCGCACGAGTGGACCGCCCACGTTCTCGACACCTCAGGTCCCGACGCGGGTCAATTCGCCGTCGGATGTGGAGCTCGAGGATCGCGACACCTCACCTCCCCCGGGCAATCTCTCCTTCACCACTACGGACCTGGGTAGCTTTTCCGCGCTCAATTCGGTCAAGCCCGGTGGTATCCATCCAATTCCAGATTTTCACACCGGCGGCAATGGACCGATAACGGGTGAAGAGGTCCAGTTCAATGTGACCTTCACCACGCCATTCTCACTTCCGGCGGACCATTATTTCTTCGTGCCGCAAGTCGAGATCACTAATCCCGCGGGCGATTTTTTCTGGCTTTCGGCTCCGAGACCGATCGTTCCACCCGGTACGCCGTTTCCCGCGGGCTTCACCGATCTGCAGTCATGGACTCGCGATCAAATGCTCGACCCGGATTGGCTACGCGTCGGGCAAGACATTGTCGGCGGCTCCCCATTCCCGACCTTCAACGCCGCCTTCACACTCGTCGGCGAAGTGTCCGAGCCCGCGAGCCTGTCGCTGCTCGGGGCGGCGCTTGTCGGAATGGGCCTCCTCGGGTGGCGGCGCCGTTGCCGCAATCAATCCGCAGCGCGCACGTTGACATAGGAGCCGGGCGCGTCTTCGATCGGTTTGAGCTTGCCGTCGCCGGGGTGGCGCGCCGGCACCTCGCCGGCGGCGTATTGCGCGACCCAGCGCTCCCACACGGGCCACCACGAATCGGGGACAGCAGTTGCGGTGGCGAGCCATTCCTCCGGCGTCGGCGGGTTCTTGTCGTTCTCCCAATGCCCGTATTTGCTGCCCGGCGGGTTGACGACGCCGGCTATGTGGCCAGAGGCAGAGAGCACAAATTTAACCGGCCCCTTGTAGAGCCGGGTGGCGGCATAGGTCGACCGCCAAGGCGCGGTGTGGTCCTCGCGCGTCGACAGCAGAAAAGCCGGCGTCCTGATCTTTCTGAGATCGATCGGAACGCCGTTGAGGGTGATGCCACCAGGCTTAACCAGTAAATTCTCCTGGTACATGTTGCGCAGATAAAAACTGTGCATCGCCGCCGGCATCCGCGTCGAATCGGCGTTCCAATAGAGCAGGTCGAACGGGAAGGGCGACTTGCCGAGCAGATAATTGTTGACGACAAACGACCAGATCAGATCGTTGGCGCGCAGCATGTTGAACGTCGTCGCCATGTCGCGGCCTTCGAGATAGCCCCTGGCGTTCATCCGTTCTTCGAGTGCCGCGAGCTGCTCTTCGTCGATAAAGACGGACAGCTCGCCGGCTTCGGCGAAATCGACCATCGTCACGAAATAGGTGGCGCTTTTAACCCTCGAGTCTCGCTTGACCGCCATGTAGGCGAGGGTGCTGGCGAGCAGGGTCCCGCCAAGGCAGTAGCCGATGACATTGGCTTCACGCTCTCCGGTAGCCTGCTCGATCGCGTCGAGTGACGCCAGTGGGCCTTCGCGCATGTAATCGGCAAACGTCTTTGTGGCGAGCTGCTCGTCGGGATTGACCCAGGAGATGACAAAGACCGTGTGGCCCTGGCTCACTGCCCAGCGGATGAAGGAATTTTCAGGGCGCAAATCGAGGATATAGAACTTGTTGATCCACGGCGGAATGATCAGAAGCGGCCGGCGCTTGACTGTGGCGGTCGTTGGTTCGTACTGGATCAACTGCAAGAGATCGTTCTGGTAGACGACTTTGCCCGGGCTCACCGCGATGTTCTCGCCGATCCGGAAGGCTTGCATGTCGGTCATCTTGATCGCCAGCCGCCCTTTGCCGCGCTCGAGATCGGCGAGCAGGTTCTTCAACCCGTTCAGCAGATTTTCACCGCGGCTTTCGATTGTCGCTCGCAGCACTTCCGGGTTGGTCATAACGAAGTTCGAGGGGGCGATCGCGTCGACGAACTGCCGGGTATAGAAATCGACCTTGCGTGCGGTGCGTTCATCGATGCCTTCGACATCCTTGACTGCCCCTTGCAACCAGCGCGCCGTCAGCAAATAGCTTTGCTTGATGAAGTCGAAGAGCGTGTTGTCGGTCCATGCCTTGTCGCGAAAGCGCCGGTCGCCGACAGACGGCTCGATCATCGGTTCGGCGCTGCCGCCGAGGAAGCGCTGAGCGGTGCGCTGCCAAAGCGTCATGTAGTCGTTCCACAGCGACAGCTGAGCCTGGACGAGGCGCGAAGGGTCAGACATCATGCGGGCCGTCATCTCGAAGAAGGCAGCGCCGATGCTCAACGGGTCGGCCATCCCGACCCCGTCGCCCGCGGCTTGGCGCTTGAGGAACTCGGCGACCAGATGTCGGCTCCTCTCGGCGATGTCGCTCATTTGCTCCGACAGCTCGGTGAGATCGGGCGACTGGTCCTTTCCGTGCGGCTCGGTCTCCGCGCCCCGCTTGTCCCGGGTCTTGTCCGTCATGACCGTTTCCCCAACGGCGCCGATACTCGTTGACCGGATCGCCGAGATTTTAGTACGCGGGGCATCACCCAATGCTTCGAGCGGTTCGTCCTTCATCCCATCAAATGTAGTGACGCGCTGCTGCCGATCTAATACATCGTGGGCCACAGAATGTGCACGGCTCTAGGGTGCGCCGGCGCGCGGCACCCGGCCAATCCGTCGGAAATTGCGGTCATGGTGCTCGGCAGCCCCCCCTCGCCCCTCAGCGGCGCTGACAGGAGTCCCAGACGTAAGGTGCCTCGGCTGGCGATGCTGGCGACGATGCTGGGGCTTGTTGCGTGCAATCCGGTCGAGACATGGCGTGATTGGAGCGGCGCCAGCAAGAACGACCCCGACCCCGAAACAGCGCGTAACACCCAAAATCTGGCGGCCGGCGAGGCGGCGGACTATCCCAACCTGGCGAGCGTGCCGCCGCCGCCAAACCGAGCGTTGACCGCGGCTGAGCGCGAGAAGCTGACGCAGAGCCTGATAGCGGACCGGACGAACGCAAAGTACAGCGATGAGCGCTTGCGCGCGGGCTTTCCGGCGGTGGCGGCGGCGGCGCCCCCACCCGCGCCGCCGCCAGTACCCGAGGTGGTCAACGCCGCACCGGGAAAGCCCGGCGAGAGCGCGGCCTCGCCGCCGGCACCGTTACCGGCTCCCGCACCCGCCCCGACGTCTGCTGAAGCCCCCGCGGCGCCGGCTCCTGCAGCAGGGCAAGGCTTGCGCAAATCCGGCGAGCCGCCGGAGCCGGGACCAATGGAGTCGAGCCTCGAAATGCCGAAGGTGCGCTCGACACCCAATCCCGAACAAGTTCAAGCAGCACCCCCGTCGCCATATCCGATGCCGGCACCCACCGCCACAAACGCCCCGCCCGTTACACCGCGTCTCCAATCGCCACCCGCTCCGGCCCCGCTGCCGGCAGCGCCCGACTCGACCGCCTACCAGGCGCCCCCGCCGGCACCGGTATTGGCGCCGCTCGCCGGTTCCGGCAGGGGCGTGCAGAAAGCACCCGCTCCAAACGCTGGCCCGGTGGCTGAGATCAGGTTCGCCGACGACTCGACGAGTCTGAGCGCGGAAGATCGCCAAACGATCGGGAAGATCGTGCCGCTGTACGAGCAGAATCCTGGAAGAGTACGTATTATCGGCTACGCCGGTGCCGGCAGTGGATCGGTCGAGCAGTTGAATAGTTTCCGCGCCGCACTCGATCGCGCCCAGGCTGTCGCCGCCGCTTTGACGCAGGCCGGGATCCCGTCCGACAGGATCGCGGTCGAGGCGGCGCCGTCGGGCTCAAATACCCCCGAAAACCGCGCCGAGGTGTTGCTCGAGCACTGAGCCCGATTCACCGCGGTCCCGGCATCGGGTAGGCAAAGCAAACAGTATATTCAGTCTTTGGGGCGAGGCTGCCGAGATTTTGTCGAAACTGTTCCCTGCGGAGGCTACCGTCATTGTCGTGAAATCGCCGTTGAAGATTGCTGTCGCGGGTCTCGGCACGGTCGGCGCCGGCACCTTGCAGCTGCTCGACCGGCAGGCCGATCTCCTGACGCAGCGCGCCGGTCGCAGGATGGTCGTCGTTGCGGTCTCCGCTCGCGACCGCCGCCGCGATCGCGGGATCGACCTCTCGGCGGTGCGCTGGTACGAGGATGCGGCGGCGATGGCCGCCGATCCCGAGATCGACGTCGTCGTCGAGCTGATCGGCGGCGCCGACGGCATAGCGCAGAAGGTGGTCGACACCGCCCTCGAACACGGCAAGCACGTCGTCACCGCCAACAAAGCGCTGATGGCGCACGACGGCACCAGGCTCGCCGCGCTAGCCGAGGATAAGGGTGTCGTCCTCTCCTTCGAGGCTTCCGTCGCCGGCGGCATTCCGGTGATCAAGACCCTGCGCGAGGGTCTTGCCGGAAACCGGCTCGCGCGCGTCTACGGCATTCTCAACGGGACCTCGAATTATATCCTGACGACGATGCGCGAGACCGCGCACGAATTTTCCGAAGTGCTCGCCGAGGCGCAAAAGCTCGGCTATGCCGAAGCCGATCCGAGCTTTGACATCGACGGCATCGATGCGGCGCACAAACTCGCCATTCTGGCGAGCGTCGGGTTTGGTCGCCCGGTCGACCTCGGGGGGGTCTATGCGGAGGGGATCCGCCACGTCTCGCGGCTCGACATCGACTTCGCCGAGGAACTCGGCTACCGCATCAAGCTTCTCGGGATTGCGCGGCTGACCGAGGAGGGGCTGGAGCAGCGCGTGCATCCTTGCATGGTGCTGCGGTCGACGCCGATCGCTGCGGTCGAGGGGGTTTTCAACGCGGTCGTCGCCGAGGGCGATTTCGTCGGCCGGGTGGTGCTGGAAGGTCGCGGCGCGGGTGCCCTGCCGACCGCCTCGGCCGTCGCCGCCGATCTCGTCGACATCGCCGCGGGGCGCCATGTCGCGCCATTCGGCGTCCCGACCGCCAATCTGCAGACCCTTCCGGGGGTGCCGATCGAGCGGCATCAAGGCGCCTACTATATACGCTTGATGGTGCTGGATCAGCCCGGGGTGATTGCCGATGTCGCCGCCGCGTTGCGCGACGAGCAGGTATCGATGGAAACGATGATTCAGCGCGGCCGCGCCCCGGGGGAGGCCGTGCCGGTGGTGCTGACGACCCACATTACGGTCGAGGCGGCGATGCGCCGGGCGCTAAAGAAGATCGAGGCGCTCGATACCGTGCTCGAGCCGCCGCACATGATCCGCATCGAGGATTTCTGAAAACAATCGCCGACGACAAGACAGGAGGAAAGCCGTGCCCGAGACCTCGAAAATGGATCGCAATCTCGCGCTCGAAGCCGTTCGCGTGACTGAAGCGGCCGCACTCTCCGCGTCGCGCTGGATGGGCCGCGGCGACGAGAAGGCGGCCGACCAAGCCGCGGTCGACGCGATGCGTGAGGCGCTGAATAGTCTGTCGATCGCAGGCACCGTCGTCATCGGCGAGGGCGAGCGCGACGAGGCGCCGATGCTCTTTATCGGCGAGAAGGTCGGCACCGGCAACGGCCCGCCGATCGATATCGCGCTCGATCCGCTCGAAGGCACGACGATCACCGCCAAGGGCGGCGCCAACGCGCTGGCGGTCATCGCGATGGCCGATGCCGGTGGCTTTCTCAACGCCCCGGACGTGTACATGGACAAGATCGCGGTCGGCGGCGGGTTGCCCGACGATCTGGTCGATCTCGACGAAGAGCCGGCGGTCAATCTCAAAAACCTGGCCCAAGCGAAGAAAGCCGAGATTGCGGATCTCGTCGTCTGCATCCTTGACCGGCCGCGCCACTCCGAGCTGATTGGCAAGGTCCGCGCGGCCGGTGCTCGCATCGCACTGATCGGGGATGGCGACGTCAGCGGCGTCATCGCGACATCGGATCCGGAAACCGGCATCGATATGTATGTCGGCTCGGGCGGTGCGCCCGAGGGGGTGCTGGCGGCCGCTGCGTTGCGCTGCATCGGCGGCCAGATGCAGGGGCGGCTGCTGTTCCGCAACGACGACGAGCGCGTCCGCGCTCACCGTCTCGGCCTCACCGATCTCGACCGCAAATACAAGCTCTTGGATCTCGCCTCGGGCGATGTGATGTTCGCCGCCACCGGGGTCACCCAGGGCACGATGCTGCGCGGGGTGCGGCGTTTTCCCGGCGGTGCATCGACGCACTCGGTGGTCATGCGGTCGAAATCTGGCACCGTCCGCTACGTCGAGGCGCGCCACGACTTCACGCGCAAGCAAAGCTTCGCACCGTTCGCAAGGTGAGCGACCTGCTTTGTGATTCTTCGCGAATCATCCTAACTCGTCATTCCCGCGCAAGCGGGAATCCAGGGACAGCAAGCGCCTACGCTGTAGCCCTGGACCCCCGCTTCCGCGGGGGTGACGATGGGGGCACTGTGAGGATGGGTTAGGCTCGGATATGGAGGACGGCGCGGGGGGCGCCGCCAGTTTTCTCGGGGTTGAGCGGTCGATCTGCGGCCGGCGCTGGCGTCTGCGCAGCGGCGATGCGCCGGAGGCGCAAGTTATCGCCGCGCGGCTGGCAGTGCCCGAAATCGTCGGCCGGCTGCTTGCCCAGCGCGGAATCGACTGCAGTCATGCGCCGGGTTTCCTTTCGCCGCGCCTGCGCGACCAGCTGCCCGACCCTTCGCATCTGCGCGATATGGACGCTGCCGTGGAACGCCTCGTGCGCGCAGTCCGCGACGGCGAGACCATCGCCGTCTTCGGCGACTACGACGTCGACGGTGCGACCTCGGCGGCGCTGTTGGCGCGTTTCTTCGCGGCTGTCGGGAGCCAAACCCGAATCTATGTACCGGACCGCCTGCGTGAGGGCTACGGCCCCAACGCTCCAGCCTTGCTGCGCCTGCGAGCGGAAGGGGCGCGGGTGGTGGTCACCGTCGATTGCGGCACGACCGCTCATTTGCCGCTTGCCGAAGCCGCTGAAGCCGGGCTCGACGTCATCGTCATCGATCATCACGTCGCCGAGCCGCTGCTGCCGGCCGCCATCGCGATCGTCAACCCGAACCGGCTCGACGAGGAGAGCCCGCATCGCAGCCTGGCGGCGGTCGGCGTCGCTTTTCTGCTCGTCGTCGCAGTCAATCGCGCGCTGCGGCAGGCCGGCTGGTACGCTAGGGGCCGCGTCGAACCCGACCTGATGGGCTGGCTCGATCTAGTGGCGCTCGGCACGGTGTGCGATGTCGTCCCGCTCTTTGGCATCAACCGTGCCTTGGTGGCGCAGGGAATCAAGATCGCGCGGCATAACGCCAACCCCGGCCTGGCGGCGCTGGCGGCGGTCGCCGGGGTCAGCGAGCCGCTCGACGCCTATCATCTCGGCTTCCTTCTCGGCCCCCGGGTCAACGCCGGAGGACGGGTCGGGGCCGCCGATCTCGGAGCCCGTCTCCTCGCCACCGACGATCCGGCACTCGCCGCCGAACTCGCCCACCGCCTCGACGGCTACAATATCGAACGCCGCGAAATCGAGGCGCGTACTCTGGAGGCGGCGATCGCGGCTGTTGAAGCCATCCCGCAATCGCCGGTGCTGGTCTTCGCCGCAGCCGAGAACTGGCACCCTGGGGTGATTGGCATCGTCGCGGCGCGGCTCAAGGAGCGGTACGAGCGTCCGGCCTGCGTCGTCGCACTCGCCCAAGGCACCGGAAGGGGCTCCGGCCGCTCGATCCCCGGCGTGCCGCTCGGTCCGGCGGTAATCGCGGCGCGCCAAGCCGGCCTGTTGATCAACGGCGGCGGCCATGCGATGGCGGCGGGGTTCACGGTTGCGGCGGAAAAGCTCGACGCCCTGCGGCAGTTTCTCTCCGAGCGCTTAGGCGATGGCCTCGATGGCGGGAAGCTGGTGCCGGAACTCAGCATCGACGCCGCGCTCTCACTTGCCGCAGCGCAGGGCGCGCTGATCGACCACATCACTCGGCTGGCGCCCTTCGGCGCCGGCAATCCCGAGCCGCGGTTCGCCTTTCCCGGTGCGCGGGTGATCCACGCCGAAGCGGTCGGGAGCGGGCATTTGCGCTGCACGCTGGCCGATCCGCTGGGTGAAGCGCGGCTGCGCGGGATTGCCTTTCGGGCTGCCGAAATGCCCCTCGGCCAATTCCTTGCTGGGACCCAGGGGGCGGCGATTCATGTCGCCGGCCATCTGCGCCGCGACAGCTGGCGCGGCGGTGAGGCGGTGCAGCTGTCGATCGACGATGCAGCGCCGGCCATCGGCTGACTTCACATTTCAATCGGAACGTATCGGATACATGAGGGAGTTCCGCCGAGGCTTCTCCGAGATCGCAATGTCGCGTCCGCGCGCCGACCTCTAGGAGACAGGCTACCAACCCAATCGCGGGCGGATCGGCCGAGATCAGAGGAGAATTTCGATGACCGGTGTCAGCACTGTAACGCAAATCGGCCGAGGCGTGGTAATGGCAGGAGCACTGGCGGCATTGATGCTGACGACAGCGCCAACACCAGCCCGTGCGGGTGGCCCTGGTGTGGGCGCAGCCATCGGATTGGGCATCCTAGGCGGTGTGATCGCCGGTGCAGCAGTCGCCTCCCAGCAGCCGTACTATGCCCCGCCGCCGTATTATTATCCGCCGCAGTACTACTACCAGCCGACGCCTGGTTATTACAGCGCGCCGTGGCCGTATTACGGACCATCCCCGTACGGCTACTACCAGCAATAAATCATCGGGCCGGCGGCGTTCGGCGCTTTTTCCACCGCCCTGTGCCCCCTGCTAGAAGTGTCCGGTCTCCTCCGCGGGACCGGATACTGCGTCATACCGACAGTTTGGCTAAGTTGCGCAGCTCTCATGTGAATTGATCGCGCGCCGCTTGGATGTCAGCATCGCAGGGTGATCAGGCGATGATGACGGAGGGGGCAAGTGGAAGCGACCGAAATTGCCGAGAAGATAGAGGAGGTACACGAGGGTCACAGCGCTGCAGAGGATGCGAGGTTCCGCAGGTTCACCGGCATCTATCTCGGGGTCATCGCGATGCTGCTCGCGATCACCTCGCTCGGCGGCTCGAACGCGATGAAGGTGATGCTGAGCGCCAACATCCAGGCCTCCGATACCTACGGCTTCTATCAATCCAGAAATATTCGTCAGACACTTTACCAGCTGACCGCCGAGCAGCTCGAAAGAGATCTCCTCGCTCAACCCGATATGCCGGAAGCGGCCCGGAAGAAGACCGAAGAGGCGATCAAGCGCTATCAGTCGCGGGTCGAGCGCTACGAAAGCGACCCGGCGACCGGCGAGGGCAAGAAGGAGCTGCTCGCCAAGGCCAAGGAATTGGAGGCCAAGCGCGATCATGCCACCGAGCGCGATCCGAATTTCGATTTCGCCGAAGCGCTGTTCCAGATCGCGATCGTGTTGGGGTCGGTCAGCATCGTCGCTGCCTCGCGCGCCCTCATCAGATTGAGCGGTGCCATTGCCGTCGTCGCATCGCTGTTGATGATCAACGGCTATTTTCTGCTGGTGCATCTGCCGCTCGAATGACGCTGATTTTGAAACCTGACCGTTAGTACCTATGGAATATTGAATTTAAACCCGGGATGCGCCGTCGACCTGAGCGGCTCGAGCAGCCTGGGTGCCCAAGTAGGGGTGACGATGCGCCGGCACCATGAGCTTCCTTTCGGAGCCGAGTTGGTCTCCGACGGGGTCCGCTTCCGCCTCTGGGCGCCGCGCGCCGGCTCGGTCGCGGTGCAATTTGGCGACACGGTCCTGCCGATGAGGCGCGAGGTCGAAGGCTGGTTTGGCTTGACCACCGACCGCGCCGGGCCAGGCGCGCGCTACCGTTATGTCGTCGACGGCAATGCGTATCCCGACCCGGCGTCGCGCTGCCAGCCGGAAGGCGTTCACGGTGCGAGCGAGGTCGTCGATCCCGGTGCGTATCTCTGGACGGCCTCCGAATGGCGCGGCCGTTCCTGGGAGGAGATCGTCTTATACGAACTCCATCTCGGCACCTTCTCGGAGACTGGCGATTTCGCCGGCGCGATCCGGCACCTCGACCATGTTCGTGACCTCGGCGCCACCGCGGTCGAGCTGATGCCGATCGCCGAGTTTCCCGGCACCCGCGGCTGGGGCTATGACGGCACCTATCTTTACGCACCGTCGTCGCGCTATGGCCGGCCCGACGACCTCAAACGGCTGGTCGAGGCCTGTCACGCGCGTGGCCTCGCCGTTTTTCTCGACGTCGTCTACAACCATTTCGGCCCGGAGGGAAATTATCTCCCGGCGATCGCGCCGGATTTCTTTACCGAGCGGCACCACACGCCATGGGGCGCAGCGCTCGATTTTGACGGACCGCTGAGCCGGCCGGTGCGCGACTTCATGATCCACAACGCGCTCTATTGGCTCGAAGAATATGGCTTCGACGGGCTCCGCCTCGATGCCGTCCACGCGATCCACGACGACAGCGAGCCCGACATCCTCAGCGAGCTGGCACGGGCGGTCCGCAGCCAAATCAACGACCGAGAAATCCATCTTGTTTTGGAAAACGACCGCAACCAGGCTCGCTACCTGTCACGTTCGGCCGGTCGGGCCGGCTGCTTCACGGCGCAGTGGAACGACGATCTGCACCATGCCCTGCATGTTTTGGTTACCGGCGAGCACGTTGGCTTTTACGCGGATTATGCGGCAGAGCCGGCGCGGCATCTCGGCCGCGCCTTGGCCGAAGGCTTTGCCTATCAGGGCGAGCCCTCGCCGTTTCGCGGCGGCAGACCGCGAGGCGAACCCTCGGCGGCGCTGCCTGCAACTGCCTTTGTCTCTTTTCTGCAAAATCACGATGCTGCGACGCGGCACTGCATGCCGGCATTGCGATCGTGCTGTTGTCGCCGCAAATCCCGCTGTTGTTCATGGGCGAGGAATGGGGTAGCGCGCGACCCTTCCTGTTCTTCTGCGATTTCGAGCCGGGTCTCGCAGATGCGGTGCGCGAGGGGAGACGCAGGGAATTCGCCCAATTCCCGGAATTCCGCGACGAGGCCGCCCGCCAGAACATCCCCGACCCGACCTTGGCCTCGACCTTCGAGGAGTCCAAGCTCGACTGGGCCGAGCCGATCCGGCAGACGCATGCGGGCTGGCTGGCACGCTACCGCCTGCTATTGGCGATCAGGCAACGTGAGATCATTCCCCGGCTGCGCGGGATAGGGGGATTTGCCGGTCGTTATCGAGTGCTCGGCGCGAACAGCGTTATTGTCGAGTGGCGGCTCGGCGACGGGTCGCAGCTCCGCCTGATCGCGAACTTTGCTGCAGAGCCGGTGTCGGCCCCTGATGTCCTCGAAGTTGGACGGATACTTTACACCTCGGCCGAAATACCCGGTGCGCCGCAGAGCGCCACCTTCGTTTTACTGCAACCATGACATGAGCGACCGGCCAGAGGGTGCCTCCGCAATACAGGCCACTTATCGGCTGCAATTTCATCGGGGTTTCACGTTTCGCGACGCGACCGGCCTCGTTCCCTACCTTTCAAAGCTCGGGATCAGCCATGTCTACGCTTCGCCGATCATGGAGGCGCGCCCAGGCTCGACCCACGGTTACGACATCACTAACCATGACCGACTTAATCCCGAGCTTGGCGGCGAGGAAGATTTCGGAGCATTCGTCGATGCGTTGCATCGCCACGATATGGGCCTCATCCTCGACTTCGTCCCCAACCACATGGCCGTCGGCGGCGCCGACAATGCCTGGTGGCTCGACGTTCTCGAATGGGGCCAGCGCTCGCCGTTCGCCGAATATTTCGACATCAATTGGGAGGCCATACGGCTCGATCTGAAGGGGCGTGTGCTGCTGCCGATCCTCGGCGATCAGTACGGCATCGTCCTCGAAAACGGCGAGATCGAGCTGCGCTTCGACCCTGAGTCGGGGAGCTTCAGTGCCTGGTATTTCGCGCATCGCCTTCCGATCTCACCACATGCCTATCCCTCGATCCTGGCGCAGGGCGGCGAACCTCTGGCAAAACTTGCTGCCGATTTTGCCACGCTTTCTCGCCGCCCAGCTGCGGCGGCGCGTGACCGCGCGGAAGAGCTGAAGCTGCGATTGGCCGAGAGCGCCTATGAACCGGCGGTTGCCGGGGCTATTGCCTCGGCGCTCGCGCGGTTTAACGGCCACAAGGGCAGGCCGGCGAGCTTTCGAAGCTTGCATCGCCTGCTCGAGGCCCAGGCGTACCGCATCGCCGATTGGCGCGTCGCCGCCGAGGAGATCAACTATCGCCGGTTCTTCAATATCAACGAGCTTGCCGGCTTGCGGATGGAGTTGCCGGAAGTGTTCGAGCGGACGCACCGGCTGGTGGGCAAATTGATCAAGCGCGGCGACGTGCAAGGGCTGCGGATCGATCACATCGACGGGCTGTTCGATCCGCGGGCCTATTGCGAGCGGCTGCAG
>WNFR01007698.1_pt1 | contig 13558 bp, 12 predicted proteins | sample 5400221 | NCBI WGS metagenome assembly WNFR01 (sample SAMN13153357, study PRJNA577476) | soil metagenome | isolation source: 40 cm soil under Madrone tree | place: USA:California | collected 2016-06-14
CAACTGGTTTCTTCTGTTTATGCTTTCCCAAGGAAAGGTAGAGATCAGTTGCTTTCGTATCGGGTCGACGATCTTTCTGGTGAGACGTTGGTTAGTTAAGGCGTTGTCCAGATCTGCGTCGGCATTAAGGTAGAGCTTAACTGCTAAATCTTTGCTTTGTTTGAATTCGTCCAGAAGTTTTCGCCAGGGATCGATTTCCTCTTTCGTCGAAAAGCTGTTCGGATCCAAGCGCTCCGGTTTCTCGAAATACGCAAATCGGTTACGCACATCTTTCTCCTGGTTCGTGATCCGAACCATCACTGTCTCTGCTGCTGCACCTATCCGCTCCTTGAGACCTTGTACCGCTTCCTCAAAGTCCTTCTGCGATAAGGAACCGCCTGGACTGGCCGAGCCGCTTGGCGTGGTTGAAGGGGATCCGCGCGCCTTGGATCCCGGCGACGGCGAACTCGGCGTCGGTCTTTGACCGAAAGTAATCGGGGTGGTCAGTAGCAGAGCGGAAAAGCAAAGAGCGGAGACGAGATACTTCATGAAATATAACTGAGGGGATATTTAATCGCGGATTGTGAATTTCGGATTTCACACTTTGCATTCCGCAATCAGATGCAGGTTTTATTCTTCGGACATGGCCTTGTATTGTTGATCCAGTTCCTTACCAGTGGCGATGATCTGATCGCGTAACTTCTGGAAGGTCACTGCCAAATGCGCATCTTGGAAAACCACGGTTCCACTGGCCGCTTTCCAACCCCCCCAATTTTTCTCATAAAAATCAAGGAGTTTCCCATGATCGGTGATGTATTCCGACATCAGCGCATTTTTTTTATGGATCGTATCCCAAGGAAAGCCATTGATGACTTCCTCTTTGAAGCGTGCGGCAATTTGTTCGTTTACCTTGGCATTGCGTAGGGCGATGTCGAGGTACTTTCCGAGATTGTTGTAAAGATCGGCCACCGATTCGGATCGCTGTTTCAGTTCGGCCAGCAGGATTCGCCACTGCGCAACCTCATCAACCGATTTAAAAGTACTTGGGTCGAGGCGGTCATCTTTCTCAAAATACCCCAATCGCGTATGAACGTCAGATTCCTCGGTTTGTATTCGATTCAAAACCTTGTTCGCGGCGTCTCCCAGCGCTTGTTGAGCCGCTTCGAGCATCGTTTTGTCGGGAGTGGCTTGCGCCCTTCCCTTGGTCGGTGAGGGAGTGGCAGACGATTTTGCCGCTGTCGGATCGGTGATCGGTGACTTCAGTTTAGATTTGGCATCTTGTGCGAGCAGCATTCCGGGACTGGAGACCGCAATCGTCGTGGCCAGTAGTGAGAATTTGGCTAGGGTCCAAAAGGGCGATTGAAGCGAGTGCATGGCGAAGGAAGCTTGCGGCGGTAGTAAAAATGCATCTACTGGAGAAGCGCAAGGCGAATTCGCTCGACGGATTCAATGCCGCCCGCTTCGATCTCCAGAATAGTGAGCACTCCTGCCAAGGTTCCTGATTCGCGGCCGCGCTGTGGATGGGCTACTACTGATGTCGGATACATCCGCTATCATGACACCGAGTGGGGACGCCCTTCCCGGGACGATCAGCACCTTTTCGAAATGCTGGTTCTAGAGAGCATGCAAAGCGGCTTAAGTTGGCTGACGATTCTACGAAAGCGCGAGAATTTCCGACGAGCGTTCTCCAATTTTGACATCAGCGCCGTAGCCAAATATAACGCAGCTAAAATCGAAAAGCTATTGGCCGATCCCGGCATCATTCGCAATCGAAAAAAAATCGAGGCGGCGGTAGCGAACGCCCAAGCGGCGCGCCGCGTTATCGCCGAGGTTGGATCACTAGCTGATTTCTTGTGGTCGATTGTTGGGAACCGTCCGTTGGTCAATCGCTGGAAATCACTATCACAGGTTCCGGCCGCTACCGATGAATCACGACGGCTCGCCGCCGAACTAAAAAAGCGCGGATTTCAATTTCTCGGTCCCACCACCTGCTACGCGTTCATGCAGGCAGTGGGAATGGTGAACGATCATTTGGTGGGATGCTTTCGCCATCGTGAGGTGGTAGGAAAGAAATAGCCGATGCAGACATGCTGTTTGTCTAAACGACTCTATCAACCAACGCTGTTCCAGCTTCGAAACGCCGCAAGTTTTCCACGAAATGTTTTACCAACCGCAACGCTTCGTTCTCGTGTCCACCGCTGGTATGAGGAGTAATGTGACAGTTGGGTAAGTTCCATAGCTCATGCTCGGGCGGAAGAGGTTCTGGGTCGGTCACGTCAAGATACGCTGCCGCCAGGTGACCAGTGGACAGCGCGCTGATCAACGCCGGTTGATCCGTGGTTGTTCCCCTCCCAATGGCGTAGTAACAGCTTCCGGTTTTCATCGATTGGAAGCGTGCGGTGTCAAAAAAATGGACCGAGTTCGGGCTAGCCGGAAGGACATTAACGACATGGTCCGCCGTCGCCAATACTGCTTCCAGCCGATCCGGTCCGATCACCTCGGCAAATTGATCTGGAGCTGGATTCCGGCGATAGCCAAAGACGGCGGCCGCGAACGGCCGGAGCAACTCAGCCAATCGATGGCCAATCGAACCGAATCCGGCGATCAGAATGGTCTGATCACCTAATAGGTGACACTTGCTTCGCATGTCGTTTTGCGGCCAGGCTCGATCGGTTAGTTGGTTGCGAAATGCCGGATAAAATTGCCGAGCTTCCGCGAGCAGCCAGCCGAGCGCATGTTGGGCACAAGGCTCAGAAAATACAGCCGAACTGTTGGTCAGAATTACCTGGCGTTTGCCAAAGGCGGCCCGTAATTCCGGTGTATCGTACCGAGTGTAACCAGCGCTCGATATATGGGCCCAGCGAAGTCGCGAGCTGTTTTGGAGATCCTCCGGGTTTGGTTGTCCGAACGCGATGTCAGAGTCCCGCAAACGGTGATCGATGGTCCCGACCTGCAGAACATCCTCGCCCGGCGGCGCGATGGTCAGTCGGTGGCCTTTAGTTTCCCGAATCAGGTATGCTTCCGCCTGATCGGACAATTGCAGATTTGTCCAGAGTGAAAAGCCCTCCATTCCCTAAATTCTCGCTGCCCCCCGAGAATGCCAGCGAAACATTTAAAGGCTTTTTCCTTTCACCCAGCGTACGGTGATTTCGGCGATCCGGCGGCCGTAAGCTTCCGCGGTCTCTAGGTCACCAATGGACGGAGCTTGTCCGGGTTCCAATCCGAAGCTCGATGCCATCGCTCCGATCGATGACGAACTTCGATTCCAGGCATCAGGTCCGGGTCCCTCAATTCTTTGCAAATACTCTGGTTTATTGGCAGTGGGGAGCATGCCCAGACTGACGTAGATCATGCCGTGTTGCATCGCGTTCACGATGAGACCGAAGAGCGTGTTCATCTTATCTCCGGAAAAGTTGCTCGAGTTGGTGAATGCACCGGCAATCTTATCTTTCCAGGCTTGGGTGAACCATTTGCTGGCGCTGGCCTCTACGAACTTCTTCATTTCCGCGGACATGCTACCCATATAAGTCGGGCAACCGAAAATCATCGCATCAGTCTGATCGAGATCGTTGATTCGGGAGATCGCTTCCTCGACAGTCCATAGATGGGTTTGCACTCCGCTCACCGAGGAAGCGCCGTGATGTACTGATTGGGCCTGGAGTTTGGTATGACCAAACCCGCTATGATAGATCGTGTGAAGAGTAGCCATAGAAGGTATATGGCTATCCGCTTGACGTCCAAATGCCAAGGCCGGACACGGCGATTGCTACAACGAATGAACTAAGAATTAGCTTAGGCAGTGGCCTGACGAAATAAGCTAAAGTTAGCGCGGTTCGGATTGCCTGTTTCCGTTGAACGCATAAGCTCGTCTTATGACCAATGGCTATCAACCGATTGAGAACTATGGCGTGATCGGCAATCTTGAGACGGTTGCGCTTATCGGGATAGACGGCTCGATCGATTTTTGCTGCTTTCCGCAATTCGATTCACCTTCCATCTTCGCCAGCCTCTTGGACGCAGACAAAGGTGGCCGATTTTCGATTGCACCGATCTTGCAAAATAGTCGGCCCAAACAGAGTTATGTGCCGAACACGAACATCCTGCTTACCCGTTTTTTGTCTCCGGATGGTGTGGCCGAGGTGGTGGATTTTATGCCGGTCCTCGGAATCGGCGTGGTGGGAGAGGGAGGCGACGAATGCCCAAGAATCGTCCGTCGGGCCAAGTGTATCCGAGGTGAAGTTCGCTTCCAAATGCTTTGTGAGCCGAAATTTGATTACGCCCGTGCCTCTCACCAGATTAAGCAAGTCTCGGAAACTGAAGTGCTGTTCCTCCCCGACAGCTCGCGAGTCTCTGCCTTGCGATTGCGTACGCAAGCGCCGCTCAGGTGTGAAGGAGATGGCGTAATGAGCGATTTTGTTTTGAAAGCGGGCGAGAAGGCTCTGTTCGTGCTCGAGCTTGAGCGCGCAGGAGTTGAGGAGGACCTTACCGCCCGCGAAAAGGAATCCTTTAAGGGAACCTTAAACTATTGGCAGGATTGGATCGGGCGATCGAACTACGCCGGCCGCTGGAGAGAAATAGTCGATCGGTCCGCTCTGGTTTTGAAGCTGCTCACCAGCCGGCGATATGGGTCGATCGTAGCGGCTCCGACCTTTGGTCTACCAGAGTTCATTGGGGGAGTCAGGAATTGGGATTACCGTTTCACTTGGATTCGCGATGCAAGTTTTACCCTCTATGCATTAAGCCGGTTGGGATTTACCGGCGAAGCACGTGCCTTTATGAAGTGGTTGGAGGCGCGCTGCGCCGAAGCCACACCGGAGCAGCCGCTCCAAATCATGTACGGGATTGATGGCCGTCACGAGCTGCCGGAAGAAGTACTTACTCACTTTGCCGGGTATCGAGGGAGCGCACCCGTCCGCATCGGAAATGGGGCCGCGAATCAACTCCAGTTAGATATTTACGGCGAACTGATGGACTCGATTTATATCTACGACAAATTCGGAGAGCAAATCAGTTACGATCTTTGGTGCGACGTCGTACGAATCATTAACTGGGTTTGCGAAAATTGGGATCGACCGGATGAAGGCATCTGGGAGGTTCGTGGTGGACAACAAGCGTTCTACTATAGCCGTCTCATGTGTTGGGTAGCGGTCGATCGGGCGATCCGACTCTCGATCAAGAGAAGCTATCCCGCGCCCCGACCCCGGTGGTTACAAACTAGAGATGAAATTCACAATCGGATTTATGGACAGTTCTGGAACGAAAAACTCCAGAGTTTTGTTCAGGTACAGGATGGTGATTGGTTGGACGCCGCGTGCTTGCTTTCGCCGTTGGTCCGATTCATTTCTCCGACCGATCCGCGTTGGCTTTCTAGCCTCCGAGCGATCGAAAATGCGTTGGTTGACGATTCTTTGCTTTATCGGTATCGAAGCCCGGATGGATTGATCGGAACCGAAGGAACCTTTTGCATGTGTTCTTTCTGGTTTATCGAATGTTTAGCCCGCAGCGGAGATGTACATAAGGCGCGCTTTCTTTTCGAGAAGATGCTGGGGTACGCGAACCACGTCGGTTTGTTTGCTGAGGAGCTAGGTCCTTCCGGGGAGCACCTGGGCAACTTTCCTCAAGCATTCACCCATATGGCACTCATCAGCGCGGCGTTTGAACTGAACCGGCGGTTGAACCGGCCAAGCACAATTTAGAAGCCAGGCACGGCGGGTAGGGCGAAACAGTCCGGCAAAACGGTGTGCTTCTTCACTGCGTCAGAATGGCGGACTGTGAGCCTCGCGCGGTCTTACTGTTGGCCAATACTTTGTCGCTATCGTCTTGCCCGCACGAATCGTAATTCCCTTCGCGATGGCTCGGCAGAAGTACCCGGCTCGCTGGCGCCAGCCCGGAGTTCTCAGTCGCTTACTGCTAGATCAGGTCGATCCAAAGATATTAAAAATCTTCCGACAGCCTAGCTTCGAAGATTCCCAGCCCATGAGTAGCTGCGCGCAAGATGCGAAACTTGCTTTGCAACGCGATGTCATACACTTCCGCGTGCGGGAAGCCTAGCCCAAACCGGTGCCATCTGCCGCCACCGTCAGTTGACGCGTATACGCCGATATCCGTTCCGGCGTAAAGGTGATTCGGAAATTTAGGATCAATCACTAAGCCGTTAACAGAAACATCGGGAATACCGGAACCTGCCAGTTCCCAGGTGGGAGCTTTGTTGGCATCCAACGCGCTCACCAGGTCCGTCGTTTTCCAGACTTGTTGACCGTGCGATAATCCATAGCCGTTAAATGCAACATAGGCGACGTTAGGATCACTGGGGCTGAGGACGATTCGGGTTACGAAGTTGCCCGGAAGTGGTCCGGTGATATCAACAAGGGTTGAAGAGCCTGTCACGGTTGCAAAAACTTTACCCGTCCGAAGCCCGACCATGCGGATATTATCATTCAAAGGAGAGATGCCGATCGCACTGACGGTAACCCCCTGCGACGCTCCGGCGGCGAGAGGAAGTATGGGAGCCTGACTTGTGAGTGGCATCGTATTGCCACGGTCGACGGAACGATAAAGCCGGTCAGTGCCAAAATAAACGGTATTTGGTGTACCCGGTCCCAGGGCCATCGGCGCATAGAAGTCGACGTTATCGGTGATGCTGATCCCGTTGAATGTGTCAGTGCTTCCGTCGCAGTAGACAAAAGTGCTAACCGGCCCGGGGTAGATCCCGTGAAACGACCATTCTCCCTCACCTCCCAAGGGTGGGGTACCGCAGGATACGCTTAGCACACGACCAAACCCGATCAGGTTGCCGGTCTGATTGAAATAGGTGTGATACATCGTCACATGCTCGGTGTCAGTCGCACTCTGATCGATCAGTGCATAGCCGCCATCACCGAAATCAGCTCGGACGAAGCTGCCGTCCGGTCTCCGCAAAATCGTGCCGTTGTCCTGAGTTCCACCAAGGGTGAACTGTGGATCGGTCGGATGCACTACTACACTTTGAAACTGCGTTGCTAAGAAACCGAACGTGTTGATATCCTTCCAGGTGCGACCACCATCGGTAGACTTCCAGACACCGCCATCATTGCCAGTGTAGACAACGTTCGGCGATGAGGGCGCGATCGCGATCGCGTGGCTATCAGCGTGAAGGGTATCTACGCTTGGGACAAAGGTCGTTCCTCCGTCATTGGAGTATTGAAACGTTCCGCCACCGTTGAAAGGTCCGATGCCGTCGACTGGATCGGTCACCGGATCAGATGGTTTCGGAACGGGAATCGCGACGCCATCGTCGTAAATGAAATTGAGACCGCCTGCGTCGGGATCGAGGCCCGTGGAGCTCACGGTGCCCGCTAAGTAAATATTCGCGGGGTTCTTTTGATCAATCGCAATTGCGATGTTGTAGAAGCCCTGCCCACCAGCAAATCCATTTGCATCCGGCAACGTGGTTGAAAACGTGGCCCCGCCATCAGTCGATTTCCGTACGACGCCCTGGTCAATATATTGGAAAGGTTTTCCGGTTTTCGGATCAATTGTGGTCGTATTGGCAAACTCGCTGGTCGCCGCGAGCAAGATGATCGCTCCGGATACCGGATCCTCCGCGACAGCCAGTTTCACATTCGTAAGCGGCGACAGGTTTTGATCATTGGTATCCGTAATGATTGCCCGAGTGAAGGTAGGTACGGGATCGAGCGCATTGTTAGTATAGTAAATGCCACCGGTTGGATCGGTGTTAGTCGGCGGACCACCGACTAGCCCATCAAGGTTGAGGACCAAATGATTGGGATTGTCTGGATCAAGAACTGCGCTGGTCGCTCTGGTGTCGGTTCCGGGCCCGACCTGTAGGCGCACAAAAGTGGGATGGCCGCTGCGAAAATTCTTCGAACGGTAAAGACCTCGAGGCGGTGGAGAAGCGGCCACTTTCGCACCGAGACCCCCGACAGAAGAGGACGTTGTGCAGAACAGAATGTTATCGTCTTTTGGATCGACGAGCACTTGGGTAATAGATCGTTTGCCAAGTACGTTGTCGCCATTCGGGTCAAGGCCAAACGGCCCTTTCAACTTTGGGTACCATGAGGTTGATTCCTCGATAACGTAGATGCCGACCCCAAAATGGCTATCGCCGGACAAATTGCCCTCTCCAGTTCCGACAATAACTGTATCATGATCCTTTGGGTCAATGGTGATTGAGCCGACCGCAAAATTCTTCGCTCCCAAAAAAAGAGATCTCCAAGTCTGACCGCCGTCGAGCGAGCGAAACACTCCCCCTTGGGCTGGACCGACGTACACAATATTCGGATTGGTCGGATCCACCGCAATCGCGCTTATCCGCTGATACTGGCCGGCTCCAGAACCCAGGACGGACAGGTCCGGCGATATCTCTCAAAGGCTCACAGATCCCGCTTTCGCCGGATCTGTTTCGCCCTACCACCACGCTATTCGCCGTCACTTCGGCTATCTGCTATTGATCGATGGTCGGTTGGGCGTCCCGTCCAAGATTGTCTCCTGGGCGCTTTCCTACTCGTTGAATGACGGGGCCCTGGGACAAGATTTGCTGGACTTCGGCCCGGCTTGTAAACACTTGGGTGGCCATGAACTTCGCTCCTCCGTCGTCCTTCTCTATCAGCCCGATTGCAATGGCTTCCTGACCGGCACTCGGGAAAGCCACTTGGCTTCCAGCTCGGATAGTCGCCGTCAAGGATCCCGCATTCCTGCGCGGCGTGCTACTACCTGATTTAGAATCGACGAGAGTGAACGTCTTATGCTCTGGAGTGACCTTATTGACGACGCCATGGATCGCTAAAGTCAGTCCTCGATATTGATCGGGATTGGTTAGGACCTGACTAACCTCTGCGATCTGAAGTTTCGACTGAGCAGACATCGGACTCGTGCCAATCATAGTGGCTGCAACGAGGATTAGTATTTCTGCCTTCATCGTTTTCTTCTCCCAAATAGACAGGATACGCTCGGTCCGTGTTCAACTCGGAGCCTTTTCGAGATCGCTGCTTACTGCGCGTTGCACTTCGGTTCGGCTTTGTTCGCCGGCCAGGTGAAGGATAATATCGGTTTTGGAAATGCTGCCAATCAGCCGCTGCGAAGTCAAATTGTCGACAACCGGCAAACGTTCCGAACGCGTTTCCGAAAACTTCTTGAGGGCATCCGTCATGCTGTGTAGTGGCGAAACGCGAGGAAAGTTTTCATCCATGATATCGGCGGCGATAACCACAGTCTCCAATTCCGGTCGATCCAGGAACGCTTTCACGTCGTGTAGCGAGACCGCTCCCAGGAGCCTGCGGTCATCATCTATGATGTAGACATGTTGGAATTGGTGTTGGACAAAGGTCTGGGCGATCTGCGCGAAAGTTGCGTTCTGCGGCAACGTGAGGGGGTCCCGCTTGATTAAATCAACCAGGTCTACTTCGGCCAGTTGGCTATTGAAGAAGGCCGCACCTTTGCGCTCTAACGATTCACCGTACATGAATCGGCGTTCGAAGAAACTGCTACAATAATAACCCAACACGCAAGCAACCATTAAGAATGGAACAATCGCGTAACTGAGCGTGAGTTCGAATACCATTAGAATAGCCATTAACGGTGCGCCGGTCGTAGCGGCCAGGAAAGAGCCCATACCCATTAAACCATACATGGTGGGATCAGGGCGAAGCTGGGGAGCGAGATAGAGCACTGCCTGGCCGTAAAGCACGCCGATGGCGGATCCGATGAAGAGCGTCGGCGTAAAGACACCGCCCACCGCTCCGGATCCGAATGTGGCCGAGGTAGCAATCAGCTTGACGATGAGGAGGAATAGAATCGTTTCAAAATCCCAGTTTTGATGGAAAAGGGAGGTAACTAGTCCTTGTCCGTTACCGCAGACCTGAGGATAAAACATTGCCAGCAGCCCAACCACAGCTCCACCTAAGCCGAGCTTGGCTGGTACCGGCAAATCCAGCTTCGCAAAAAGCGATTCGGTCCGGCGCAGGACCCGTAAATAGAGAGGCGCCAGAAGTCCTAGGAAGATACCGATCGCGCAAAGCGGCACAATCTCCCATCGCGTATGGAGACCGAGGTCGGGCGATTGGTAAAGTGGACCCTCCCCGTGAAATGCTCGAGTTACGAAAGTGGCGGCAACGGACGCCAGGATCAACGGTCCAAGGGATTCGACCACGACCGTTCCGAGCACGATTTCAGCCACAAAAAACGAGCCGGCGATGGGAGCATTGTAGGCACTAGCTATTCCGGCTGCTGCTCCACACGCGACGAGATGTCGTCGCTGCGGTATAGGGGAATTGCGCAACCGTCCAATTAACGAAGCGAGAAGTGAAGAAAGCTGAACGAGCGGTCCCTCTCGCCCAATCGAAGCGCCGGTGCTAATGGAGAAAAGGGCCGAAATCGTTTTGACTAGGCTGGCTCGGAGCGAAATGATTCCGTTGCCCACCACTACCGCTTCCATGTAGTCGGTGGTCGATTTCTGACGCACCGCGGCGATCAGGCGATTACCGATCCACAGTGTCAGTCCAGCCAGGACGCCGCCGGCTACCGGCACCAGAAACCGCTGCCAAAGTGGCAGGCGCTCGAAGCTGGTAATGATCGAGGCCTCCGATCCGGTAAAGAGCCAGTGGAGAATGTCAGTAGCGCGCCGGAAACATTCTGCAGCCAATGCTCCCAAAATGCCAATCACTGCCGCCCAGACCAGCGTTACCTGTCGCTCACCGAGGCGAAATCTCTCAATTATCCAGACCTTGAGGATGAGAAGCCGGCGCAAAAGCGGTGAAAGACGCTGCCGTTTCTCCTCTGTATCCATAAGTCTACAGTTCGGCGAAGGTTTCCAGGAATTCGGACATATTGGTAGCCTCCATTAGTCGATCAATCACCGGTCGATTGCGCAGGTGTCGAGCCAGAAAAGAGGTGAGATCCAGGTATTCCGCGATAGCACCTTTCGGTACGCCGATCAGTAATATCAGGCGGACAGGCGTATCACCAAAAGGTACCAATCGCCAGAACCAATGCGCGGACGCTATCGGTTCGGGCATGGGGGAAAGCGACTCCCATGGGGAGTATCGGAGGATCCACCTTTTGGCGTTGCAGCACGGCGGTTCGCAGTGCGTTTGCGTCGATCACATCCGGCTGATTGCGCAGCGACGCGAGAAGTTCGTCAATCGCCTCGGTCTCAGTCCTGGCCCGAACCGGATTAACAAATACCGCCGAGCGCAAGCGGGCGACTGTTTGGCTATTAATCACTGGAACCTCCGTATTGCGTGAGCCGAGCAATTCGCCGAAAACGTGCTCTTTAGCTGAAAAAAAAGTGGTTCAGATACAACCGTCATGTTTCGGTGCCCTGAAATTCTCATAGCAGAAAAGGGCCTCGAAAGCGAATCGGCATAGTCGTCCCCAGAGTACAAACAGAACAGAACGCAGGTTTAGATGGGCAAGCATAATGACGTATCGGCGTATCGGCATGAGTCATGGGCCCTATGCGACCCGACGCCTCATTTTTCCAAATCGATCGCACGCACAAGTGAGCCCAAACTGGGAAAGCCGTCGTGATACCAATCGAGGGCGGGCTCCTGCATTTGGCCGATTGGACAAATGCGTTGTGCGCCAAACTGAATTGCCAAATCAATCGATTCCGGAACTACCGGATGGATCCCGATGGTGCTGATATACTTTCGCAACAGCTCGATGCTTGGTTCCAAACTGGCGGCAAAAGGTTTGATGACGAAGGTGCGATAGGATGGCTGCCGAGGAAATTCTCTCCCTGGATCAAAGAGAACGGTCCAAGCGAGCGAATTGTCCGGGCTTTCCCAGAGCCGGGTAGCTGGATCATTGGCGCTTCGAAACCTCCAATCTTCACGAAATGCGCGAACAGCCGCGGCTGCTTCCAAAGGCATCGCAACCTGCGAAGAAGCCTTAAGTTGCCCCGCGAGTTGTTCAGCGAAATGGTTTGCCTGTTCTTTGACCAGAAAGAATTGCGGTGAGAGGCAACCTAGTTGATCGAAGGCAGAGCCATCCTGGATAGCGCCTAAGATCTCGGTCTTGGTCCACTCTCCTAAAAGCATCGCGAAACTGACTTTATGCCCGTGTGGCACGAATCGCTGCCATGGTCGCACCTGGCTCGCAAACTGTTGAATAGTGCGATCAGAGCCGAAAACCACCACCGTAGCAGCGCTTTCCAGCCAACCGGGCAATAGTCGTTGGGAAAGTTTTGGTTGAATCGCTTTCGGCAATGAGTCCACAAAAGTGCGGACCTCGACTAGATCAGTCGAAGGCAGTTTAATCCAATTTTCGGATCCAACCAGAATACCACGTATCAGACTCTGAAGCGCGGCATGCGGAGTTAGTCCCGAGACGATATGAAGAATGGGGGAGCAAGGAATTAACCGACGAAACCGGTTACCGTTCTGTATCCAGGAAGAGGTTGCGAACTCGACTCCGAGTTCACGCGCTACCCAGTCGCACAAAAGCTGTGACGTGATCTCTCCTAGCCACGGAAAGGCTCGGGCTGAATCGGCAATCGCCTGAACTCGTTCCGGAAATTTCATCGACCGAGGATTTCATCTACCGCCCGGGAGCATCCTCGCGGCAGCGCATTTGGATCGCGTCCAATCAAACGAAAATCTCCGTTCGATCCGCTCCAAGCCAGGTCCTGGGTCTGAATCGCAAGGACAGACCAGATGTTGGCCAGGTCAATGATCCGGATCATTCCGGTCTGACCGGGCAAAGCTTCTCGGTTTGTGGCCGGGTCGATCACGACGACGCGAGCCCAAGGCGGCCCATTGTGCGGGTGATCAACGCCAGAACTATAAAATTGCGAGCTCAACTCCGTCATTCCGTACTCATTCCAAATGCCACCGATCGGAATCGCGAAGTGATTCGATAGGTCGCGGTACAAGTCACTTTTTTCGATTGTTCGATGGCTTCCCTTGAATCCTCCGGTTTCCATTATTAGGCTGCCTTCCGGGAGGGAAATCGGCTTTCCTGCCGCAGTTTCCAAAATATCCAGGAAGGCTAAGGCGGTTCCGAAAAGAACAACCGGTCCTCGCTGACCCGAGACGAAATTGCAGAGGCTCTCCCGATCGAGACGTCCGGGTACTTTCCAAAAGTGCTGGTGCTCCCGATTTCCGGTCAAAAAGGCTCCCATTTGCGCCAACGAAGAATGAGGATTTTGGGCTGGGCTCGGCATCAGTAAACCGATTGGGAAATCGGGCAGCCGGGCGTGATCCCAGCCGCGAATCACGGCTGTTCTGTATAAGTCGAGCGACGGCAAAAAATGGCGGCCATATCCTTCTCCCGTTGTGCCGCTAGTCCGAAATTCGAAATGGGTTTCATGCGCCGGGAAGCTTCGAACTTCTGAGTGTTTGAATGCTTGCTGGGGCAGTCCTGGAATCTCTTTCCAGGAAGAGACGGAAACGCCGAGAGCACGGCAATACAAATCGTAGGGGCGATTTTGCTTTCGCTGAACTTCGAACAATTGAAGCGCCAGTTCTTCAAACCGTTCCGGTTGCGGTTGCTCCAAAAAGGAAAGAATCTCTTTTTCCAGGTTCATTCACCAATGATCTTTACCAGAACACGTTTGCGACGTTTTCCATCAAATTCACCG
>WNFR01016506.1_pt1 | contig 13558 bp, 20 predicted proteins | sample 5400221 | NCBI WGS metagenome assembly WNFR01 (sample SAMN13153357, study PRJNA577476) | soil metagenome | isolation source: 40 cm soil under Madrone tree | place: USA:California | collected 2016-06-14
GCTACTTCATCGTAATTTTGTAAACCGCTTAGTGGTGCGGGAGGAGGTCGTAGGTGCCACCCTGGGTCTAGTCCGGCGTCGCTCTGAGAAACAGGCTGGGGTGCTAATCAGCTGCGCGGTAAAGAATATACACGCATGCTAAAGACAGCCGACGCACACTGGAGGGAGCGTTGGAGGATGAAGACGGTGTGCTGACCGAACGGGATCTACTAGACCTACCGCCACGACTGGTCCCGGTTGACGGCTGAGGGGGAAATTGAGAGTCCTTATCCATAAAGAGATGAAAAAGCAAGGTAATTCTGGACGTCCAGTTTAGTGGAAACACGAGTGGGGGTTCGGCTTGTTTATACGGGTAGCTAGCGCACAGGTTTACATTTGACCAGCGAGCAAGTGTAAAGAAAGCTGTACCTTGTAGGTAGAACCAGGGAATCGGTAGCCGCTTAGAGCAAGAGATTTCGCCGAGCTCGTGTGAGCCATGATGCATGACGAGATTGAAAGAGAGTGTCATGGATTCGCAATATGTACCCAAGATTGCGACACCATTAGAAAAGGCAATAATACCACCGGTGCGATTTCCCACTGCCCATCTTATCAATCTCTCAGGCCCACGTTTGTTTCCTTGACGCTCGAGCTCGAGGCTGACAAAACTTCCGTAGTCCTATCATGATAATAAGTAGAAGTGGGCTTGCAGCAGACTTCTGTCAATGACGCGTCCCTGTAGCAAGGTGCCTCGCCGAGAGAATAGTGATATGCGGCCGTTTGGTAATGATAATGAAACTTGATAATTGGTTTTGTCCGGTTTGATTACAGCTTGGCCAGGCGTCTTAACGCCTGGCCAAGTCGTGTCGCGGCGGTGTTGATAATGGTAATGTGGCATCATCACGTGTCATGACGCGTCCTTCCTCTTAGCCATGGTGCGTACTTTCCTCGTCAATATCGCGCGAACGTCTCCGTAAGATGCATCCAGCTAGTAAGAATTAGATCTAGGGACGGAAACTTTCGCTTCGAGCTACAACCTACGTCCGACATATCTGTGCTTGTGGCCAAGGTATGCGTTGCTCTCTTGCTCTGTGTACTTGGCAAGGTGACCCCCCATCAGATACTAGAAACTACAGAGAATGCCGATCCAGAGACACTTGCAATATCTAACCAACCACGAGGAAACGAGACCCTAGTTTCCACTCTGCGTGGAAGGTCCTTGAAGTCTTTGGGTATCAGGTAAGCGGGGGGATCGCTCATCGACGTGTTTCCATCTGACAGGAGCACTTTAGGCACGGCGAACTTGTATTTGTCTCTTATACTAAGCAATCTTTGTCGACCATATCTCAAGAGTGCGTCCCCGAGAAACCACTCGCACATACAGCAGCTAGTCGACCTTGGGAGACTGTCCAAGAAGACACCGTAGATCAATATTGGAGGACAAAAGATGGAAAAATTTACAGAAGTAGAGATATCAACTTCTGCAAGCACGGGGCCAATGCCATGTGCGACTATTGCATGCCACTGGAGCCCCATGACCGGAAATATCACCAGGATCATAACATCAAGCACCTCTCCTATCACGCACATCTCCGCCAACTTACCCCAAAGACTTCTTCCGCTGCAGCGGCTGCTTTGCCACCATTGGTAGAGCCAGATTACCGTGTCAAGGACCCGTGTCCAACAGGTGGACATCCCAACTGGCCCGCAGGTATATGTACGGCCTGCCAGCCCTCCGCGATCACCCTTCAGAGCCAGCCCTTTCGCATGGTAGACCACCTAGAGATTGCTTCGACGGACATCATCGATCGCTTCTTGGAGGCGTGGCGCTCGACGGGCCTGCAGCGCTTCGGCTGGCTCATTGGACGGTACGAGCCCTACGAGGAAGTGCCGATGGGTGTTAAGGCTGTCGTGGAGGCTATCCACGAACCTCCACAGGAAGGTGAGCTTGATGGACTCTCACTCGGACTACCATGGGAAGACGAAGCCCGCGTGCGAGCCCTGGCCGCATATGCTTCGACGCCGCTCACAATTGTCGGCTACGTCTTCACGGACCTCGATCCGACACCTGAGGACCGCACAAAGAACGTATACAAGCGCCATCCCGCCTCCTTTTTCCTCTCTTCCCTCGAGGTCCTCTTTTCATCTCACCTGCAGTCACAATATCGCACAACGTCACGCAGCTCGCCCTCCGGGTACTTTGCGTCCCGCCTCGTGACAGCGGTGCTCACCGCGACCAAGGACGGCGCCGTGGATATTGCAGCGTATCAAGTGTCCGAGCAGGCCGTCGGGATGATGCAAGCGGACATGATCGAAGCCAGCGTTTCCCCTGGCGTCATGCGCGTAAAGGAGGAGAGCCGCGGGGAGGACGGCGGAATAGCGCGATACGTACCCGACGTCTTCTTTCGTTATCGCAATGAGTACGGCATCGAAGTCAAAAAGAGCGCCAAGCCGGCGTTTCCAGTCGAGTATCTGCTCGTCAACGTACGTTCTCTGTCACTTTCTACTCTTCATCACTCATCGATGAATAACAACGCCGTGATGAATGTAGGTCACGCATGGCTTTCCGCAAAATCCATCGCCTGCCTTCCGTTCACATCACTTTGCGATCGAGAATCGACCGGGGCTCGAAGACCAGTCGATCGAGCAGGTACTGCGCTCCCTTAACGAACTCGGCGCAACAGACGTGCAAGTCAGTCGGCAAGATTCTAACGCTAACCGCCGGATCGAGCTCGCTAAATGGCTTAGCGATTGGCACCTCATCGCCTTCCTTGGTACTTCAGGGCTCCTTTCCGAGGTATGTTTCCACGCACCAGTCACGTTTATCTCCCATTCTTACTTACTCTGTAAATTAGGCTGACATAATCGTCTTCATTCGTATCGCGACTGCGTTGAACCTAGACGACGCCACTGGGGTGGACTCGCTATTGATGACAGAAAGCTGGCAAACGCTCATGACGTTTGCACGCGAAAGCGCACGTACGCTCCTTCATATGTCGCCTAGTCTCAGTCGCTATTTGTGCTCACAGTCACTTTTACATCTATCTAACTGCAGCGCCACGACGTCCTACACAACCTGCACCAGATGGCCCACGGGCCAGTTTACTAGACGAGAACAAGGATATACCGCCCGAATTGTTCGACGAGATTGCCGCCTCCACACGTGGAGGAAGCGACATTGGGGGAACTACTGGTGGACGTGTGTGTCCCCACTGTACGTTTGAGAACACCCACAGCGGAAATGACTGCGAAGTCTGCGGATTACCTCTGTGAAACTTGAATGCAGAATAAGTGGGGAACGTGTATCATTCGTAGAAACAAGTAGCGTAGCATTGTTGTATGTATTGAAACCCAGGTTAGAAAAATGTCACCTGAGCCTTGTAAGCTCGAGCTAAGAATGCTTTACATGGGGGAAGTCCGGGGAGCGATGACATCAAAAATACTGACACGGAAAATGAATAGAGTTGGACATAGGATAAGACTTAACAATGTGGAGAAACGCGTGGAGAAACGCCGGTCAAGAGAAATATTGTTGTAGCCAAGTTAATTTGGGGCGCCCGCGTCGCTCTTGCCAAGGCTGTCGCTTGTCTTTCATCGAAGCATCCACCAGACACCAAGAGCAACCCCACAGAGCACGCCAATGGCGCGCAAAATGAGCACGACGATAAGTGCCTTGCGAACGGCAGCATAAAAAGTCGTCAGCGCCGCACCTGTCCAATTGACTCTGGATACGATCAGACGGGTAGTAAATAATCATGTGTGTACAATGGCGTAGTAACTGACCGTGTGTCATTTACGCCACCTACACGGAGAGAAGCTTCCCAACTACGGATGACCTGACGGTAACGTTTCCCAAATACCCTACATGAACAAGGATACAATGGTCAGAGTGTATGTAAAAAAAGGATGACTTGGCCAGAGTGACGGTAGGCGTACCAAATCCAAAAGTTGACGTCCGGATAGGAAAACCGAGGAAAGACACTCGTCAAACTAGGAGGTGCGTTGATCCTCCCTTTTACGCCCTTGTGTTTATTCTTCTCATCCCAGTCCTCTTCTAAGACACCTTCCACTCCCATAAGTTCATCCGCATCCCACGGGGTAAGAGGAACGCCAGGAGAAGAGGACATATAAGACAGGAGGTCAAGTGTCATTCCGAGTGACAGCCCCCAAAGTTTAAGGTCCTGGGATTCAACGCCCTTGACATATGGGTAGAGCGATGCAGAAGCATGTAGGGCAGGATTGAGCACGCCGCCTTCCGCTGGTCGACGACGCAAAATCTTTTCGTCGAGTGATCCCGAGTTAGATGGATCGGAAGAGAGGACAAGAGCGGGGAATTGCATGGTGCCTACGAGGACGTGCATGAGGGGACGAAGGATGCGGGAATGTCTGTGTGTAAGCCGAGACGCAGTATCAACTGTAACGGTTGACCAGAGAGGTTGAGAGACGGTGTCTGAACCAGTGCGCTCTGGATAAAGTGAATTTAATGGCACCCAATGAAGACTAGTTTCTGGGACAGGTTCGGTAGGTGTTTCAGTTGGAGTGAGCTGTAGGAATACTGAGCGATGTAAACAGAAAGACGACAACCGGATGAGACACATTGGAACTGACCGAAGGGCGAAAGGATCATTAGAAGTCGTTTGCCAAGGGAGGTAGTTATTTCTCTGTCGTCAAGCTGCCCCACACAGGTATAGACATTCTCAGCGAGATCAAGGCCGATTTCTTCCCAGGTTTGGCGCATAGCTAGAGGAGCCAGAAAATTGGTCAGCTTGGGAGGGGAAGAGAATATAATAATAATAACACAGTACCTGTGTACAGACTGCCTTCGTCCCCTTCCTCCGTACGACCCCCGGGAAACGCAACGTGGGCATCACGGGTGTTCTCGTTGGTCTCAGCATTATCTGGTTTCTGACGACGGACAAATAGGATCTCTGGACGGGCGGCAGGATGTTTTACCCATTCAAGGTCAAAAAATTGAGTCAGAGAAGGAAACGTGACAGATTTTGAAGGGAGCTGAAAATTGTGCGGAGGGACGACGCGAAGGATGAGAGCTACCGCAGCGCGCCTCGGTTCTGATAGAAAATGATGAGCACTGGAAAGAAAAAAGAAATGGAAAAGAGACGTTACGAGTTGGAGGAGAGGTGATGATCCTTGGAGGAGTAGAACGAAGTCGATGAAGAGCACGAGAAAGGAGACTTGTTGAATAGTTTGTATTATCAGACGACGACATTGTCGTTTGGAGAGGGCGGATGTATGCGTGCGCGCGTCTGTGTATATGCTATATGCTAATAAGTTGGGGCTATGACATCATCATCTATCGCTATAACTCAGCCCAGCCTGTCTCATCCCCATCCCCGGTGAGTATCCCCAGAACAAAGACGATGGCACCTGCTGCCAGTCTCACACCGAGGCCCCGATACAGCTGTCCTAATCCTGTCTTTCGCCACATGCTCACATGTTCATCTTTCCTTTCATGTCGAACGGGTAAGTCCGATCGTTCCTCTGTGAGAATATGCCATAATGCGTCCACGACCCCATTATATGGCACCGGCCGTTTCTCTACGCACGTCTTCAGTGCCTGCGCGCGTCCTCGTACCTGTACTTGAAGTCGTCGGCGCACTGTCTCAAATGGTAGTGTCACCAGTAAACCGATGCAGCTGCTCGTGAATTCAACCACCCCCCACGCCACTGGACTATTCTCCATCGAAACCAGTGTTCCTGGGAACAGTCGTGCAGCGAGCACAGGTGGCAACCCTAGCGACATTAATGGCCGCATCGTGTTGTCCAGCAATGTCGGGATAAGCAAGTGTGGGTGCAGGTACAGACCCCGTAGCCCCCCTTCGTCCCGTATGATTTTCCGTAACGCGTCAATTGGCCCTGCATACGTTCTGTGTTGTGGGTCAAATGACTGAACGATGAGACGCGTCCGAACGAGATCCAGAGGTGACAGAATAAAGCCGGTGATAAGATGAGAAGCCACCGGGATGAGAAGTGAGGAAAAAGTTCCAGGGAATATGTACGGCGAGGTTACGCTTTGCAATGCATTGTGGATCAACGGCTGCATCGTTAAGGAAATCATGTCGGTGATACACTCGGTGAGCAGCCCTTTTCGATTGAGTACCATTGGTTAGAGCTTAGGCGTGGCGCTCATGCAGACGAGATGCTCGGAACACAGACCTTTCCATAGCGCAAGCCAGCCTTCGCCGCGAAAACGACCGAGGGTCTTCATCATAGCCCATACTCCGTCCGCACTCACATAGTCTGGGCGCGTACTCTCCTCCATGACGTCCTTGCGCACAACATACCCACGCTCGTCCGCCGGACGTGGTACAGGATAACGCGATGGTCCGGAGGTGAGCGGATCAGCGAAGTACGACTCTTCACCAAATTCATCGTCGCTTAGCTGCAGACGATGGTCTATGAAAGAGAGAGTAGTGTGAATGCTTCATAACATACCTCTTCTGCAACTTCCTCCGTTGCGAGCTCGACTTGGTCCATCTGACTGGCATCTCTTGGAACCCACTGTACTTGCAAAAGACACTTGCCAACTTCCCATGGCATTGCGATTACTGTGGTTGTGTATTCTAGTACGGCACTGGTAACGAGGGTTTTGAGTAGTAGACCCGTATCTAACCCTCCTGGCTCTGCGAGCCCCGGGGAGAGCTCAAAGACTGAGTTTTGTATCGGGCGTGAAGAGAAAGTGTGAGGGGGAATGCTGGAGGATGACGGGGGTGGTGGACGGGTCGAGTTGGAAGGTGTAGCAAAAGACCATGTCGGTGGATTGATACTGTAGAGATCTCGAAGAGAGGACGGGTTGTTGTTCATATGAGAGATGGAAATAACCTTCAATGTTTATTTTGGATTGTTTGTTGGCGTGAAGGTTTGGGTGGCTCGAAATCGGACATGACATCAACGGGGCGGGTGGAGCGCACAACAGGCATGCTCGGTCTGTCTCCGTGTCAGACTCTCTTTCTTTCCCTTTCCCCCTCAATCAATGGCCTCCTCTTTACCCCCAAATGGCCCACCCTCCACTGTCCAGGCGTATGCTCAAGCCCATGACATCCTTCAAAAGGACGCCGCCAGAGGAAATATCCCCGTTCATTCCTTTAATCCAGATGCCTCCCCTGCAGAAAAAGCTGCAGCCGCCGGCAAAGCAAGAACACAGCTGAACAGCACAATCACCCCAAACTCGAATGGTGGTGGTCGAGGTCCGTCTATCTCCTATTAGGCTTCTCTCTTCATATCGACTCACCTTTTCCAGAGGTTCCTGTCGACACCGGTAATGCTAGTCCACTCCCAACCATCACTATCCAAGACATGGATAAGGAACAGCCTAAAGATGTCCCTCCACAGCTTCCGGGCTCTCTTCCTACTTCTGAGGCCGCCAGGATTCCCGACTGGTACAAAGTCGGTTGGCGAGCGTTCACAGATCTCGATGCACCCTTAGAGGATGAAGATCAGAAGCAACTTCGTCTCATGAAGTCCTGGATCTCCCAGCAGTATTACGGTGAATGGTATTACAACGCTGCGGTCATCATCTGTGTATGTCACTCTTGCGTACATTCTCTTAGCCAGCTCATGATCCCCTCTCCTTGGTCCATACTAGGCCGTACTCACATCTCATTTTATGACTCTCTTCAACCTCGGGTGGGGCTGGCTCTTTATCCTTCTAGCTTCGTGTAGCACATATTACACCACCTCCATGGCTCGTATACGACAACGCGCACGTGATGACATTCAACGAGAGCTCGTCAAGACCAGGCTGGCGTCCGAGCACGAGTCCGCAGATTGGTTGAACAATTTTTTGGATCGCTTCTGGCTCATTTACGAACCTGTCCTCTCTGCAACAATCGTCGGGTTCGCTGACCAAATTCTAAGCACAAATTGCCCAGCATTCCTTGAATCTCTGCGTCTCACTGAATTCACATTTGGAAATAAGGCTCCGAGGATCGATAGGGTCCGCACATTCCCAAGGACGGTAGACGATGAGGTCTTGATGGATTGGAGCTTCTCATTTACCCCTAATGATGTGTCTGACCTGACCCCACGCCAACTAGCCACGAAGAGTAATCCCAGAATTGTTCTCAGCATTCGAGTTGGCAAGGGCCCTGCCTCGGCCAAGTTCCCAGTCTTAGTAGAAGACATGACTTTATCAGGGCTGTTGCGCATTCGACTCAAACTTATGAGCAGCTTCCCCCATGTCCAAGTCGTGGATGTTTGCTTTCTCGGAAAGCCTCATATCGACTATGTTCTTAAGCCCATAGGAGGCGAGACCTTTGGCTTTGACATGATGAACGTACGCGCGCGGGGGCACCTTCCGCTATCAGATCTTCGCTTTCCATGTCTGATCTTATATACACGCAGATTCCCGGCCTGTCTTCCTTCATTCGTGACATGATCCACTCAATTCTTAGCCCCATGATGTATGAACCCAACGTCTTTACCCTCAATCTTGAACAGCTTCTTTCTGGGGCTCCAGTCGACACGGCGATTGGCGTCATCAAAGTCACTGTATACAACGCGCGTAATATCAAGGCGAGCAAGATTGGTGGTGGAACTCCTGACCCATATGTTAGCTTCAGTATAAACAACCGTGCTGAGTTGACAAAAACCAAGTACAAAGACAGCACGTAGGTCTCCTGGCGGTGAATTCACTCCTGAAATGTTCATAGTTGTTTCCCTAGGTACAACCCGACATGGAATGAGAGCAAATTCTTGCTTATCAATAGTCTCACGGACAGCCTCGTCCTTACGGTCATGGATTATAATGATCACCGAAAGGATACTGAACTCGGTGCGAGTATGTTCGAGCTTGGCAAACTTGATGAGGACGCCACTCAAGAAGACTTGTCCCTCCCAATTCTGAAGGACGGCAAGGAAAAGGGAGAGCTTCGCTTTGACGTTTCATACTTCCCAGTGCTTAAGCCTCAGGCCAACGAGTCTGGGGTTGAAGAGCTACCTGAATCCAGTACGTCGCCTTCGTTCTTCGTTCTTTGCTTATCTTTGATGTGGTGAGCAGGCGTTGGCATCGTGCGGTTTACAATTCATCAGGCCAAGGAACTCGATACAACCAAGCCACGTACTCTTGATTTGAACCCTTATGCCAAGGTCTTCGTTGGTAATTCCGGCGTGCCAATACACACCACTCCTCGTGTAAAGCACACCACGACACCCATCTGGGAATCAGCGACCGAATTCCTTTGCACCGACCGCGCGTCTTCGGTTATTACTGTCAACGTAATTGACGACCGTGACTTTCTAAAGGATCCTGTCGTAGGGTCCTTGTCAGTACGCCTCGAGGATCTCTTGGATGCACGCAAAGAGGCAGGACGTGACTGGTGGCCGCTGAGTGGATGTAAATGTGGTCGTGTGCGCCTGTCGGTTGAATGGAAACCATTGAACATGGCAGGAAGTCTTTATGGCGCAGATCAATATGTCCCTCCCATAGGAGCCGTACGATTATGGTTGAAAAAGGCAACAGATGTCAAGAATGTCGAGGCAGCTCTTGGTGGCAAGGTGCGCCTTGAAATTCCGGGATTTTACTGCCCTTCCGCTCACGTGTTACCTCTAGAGTGATCCGTACGTCCGTGTAATGATCAACAATACTGTTGAAGCACGAACAGAGGTCATCAATAACGGTGCGCCACTTATTGACGCAGTATCCGAAATTGATGGCTCATCGAACTCGTTAGACCTCAACCCCGAGTGGGACCAGATCATCTACACACCAGTACACTCGCTCAGGGAAAACCTTCTTCTCGAAGTAATGGATTATCAACATCTCACAAGAGATCGTTCTCTTGGCATTGTTGAGCTCAAAGTTAGTGAGCTCGCTCGGGAGACCAAAGACGCAAGCGATCCTAGTTTCGCATTCGAATCCACCGGCAAGGTGGAAAAGGCCGACCCTATCTGGCTTGATCAAAGTAAACTCTACAAAGGCCAGCTGCACTACATTGCCGAGTTTCTACCTGCATTCGCACTGCAAGGTCTGAAATTCGACGCCGGTCAGAATGAGCTCCCATCAGCGGTCGGAGATATGAATCATGGTAGCGACGTCGAGGACGAGGACGCTTCGTCGTCGTCGGACCGTTCGAGCGAGGAGCAAATGGTCACTAGAACAATCACAGCCACCCGGCCAGTCGGTGCGCCGAACGGTCACACGAAGAACCAACAATCACAGGACTCGGCGTTTACAGCAGTATCAAGCAACGCTACTGAGACCACACCGAGCAAGATAGAGTCTATCAATAGAAAAGATGATGGGAAGCACGAGAAAGAAGGCATTAAGATGTCAAAGGATGAGCTTCTTGTACATCGTAAGTGATGGTCGTTTATGTTTGAGCCCATTCTTCTGATTTCGGCTCGCAAGAGTCTGGAGTTATCGTGTTTCATGTCAAGTCTGGCGAGCTGTCCAAGAAAGGCCGTCTAGAAGTTCTCCTCGACGATGGCTACTGGCCCGTTTTCAGTACTATGCGCGCTACTGGTCATCGTGCGTCGTGGCAACACGTCGGCGAAGGCTTCCTCAAAGAGCTTGATTTTGGACGGGTGTGGCTCAGGCTGAACGAAGCTGACGATGGAGAAAAGGATGACGTTTTTGGCGAGTGGAAGGGTGATGCGAAACCGTTCCTGTCCCAAACTTTAGTGCGCCATCCTTATACCTGTCCGCCAAGCTATAGGTGAGAGCCTGAACAATGCTTTTAGGGTACTCCGGCGAGGTTCCAGCTAGTCAATCAAGACGACCGAGTGACGGGCACGGTGGAGATAGAGACTCGTTACATTCCAGTGCCCACGGTGTTAGAGGCACGCGAGAGTATTAATAGTATGTTGTTTATTTTATGCGATGTCCACTTAACTTTCCCTTCGCAGACCAAGGCTCTCTTCGTGTGACCTTGCTGAGCGGTCATGATATCCATGCGGTCGACCGAGGGGGCAAATCTGACCCCTTCGCAGTTTTTACTCTTAACGGCGAGCGTGTATATAAATCCCAAATTAAGAAAAAGACACTCAATCCCGAGTGGAACGAGGATTTCCCCATTTCTGTGGTAAGTCCCTCACGTCAAGTCGTTGAATAAATAGTAACTGCAGGTGCATGTCGTGTGCAGTCATCACGAGTCGGCGCCAATTTCCAGGTTGAGTTATTTGATTGGAATCAAATAGATCAGTCAAAATCTCTTGGAAGTGCAAAGATCAATTTGGAAGATATCGAACCCTTCATTGCCACGGAACGCACACTCATGCTGTCCTCAGAAAAGCGTGGCAACAAAGGTCAACTCCAGATCAGCATGGTGTTTCAACCCGGAATCATCGCCAAGTCCCGAAAAAACACTTCGACATTCTCTGCGGCCGGGCGCACCATGACTGCCTTCGGAAGCGCACCTATCAACGCAGGGAAAGGCGTGTTCCATGGTGTCGCCGGCGTTTTCAAGCGTGGGAAGGATAGTGACGATGACCTCAATGTCTTTGGAGTACACCCAGGACCCAAAGCTGTCATCCCAGACAATCCCGGAACCCAAGCATCTCAGCCTCCTGTGGACGGTGAACATTTGGGAGTTCTGCCCGTCGCCTCTTCGGGAATGATTGGGCATAGTACACCCTTGGAGCCTGGTACTTTGAAAGTACTGGTCCATGACGCTAGTGACTTGACTGGCGGCCCGGATGTCAAGCCCTACGCTATTGTACGTATTGGCGACAAGGAACACAAAACAAAGCACGCTGGGAAAACTGTTTTCCCTGAATGGTACGTACGCCCCTTTATTTGTTGTTTGAGCTTTAATGATTCTTCATTCGTCCTAGGAACGAGACCTTTGACTTTCCTGTTGGGCCCACTACTTCCAAGCTCTATGTCTCCATCTTCGACCACAAGACCCTCGGCAAAGATAAATCTTTAGGAAACGCCGAAGTCGATGCAAGTATATTACCTTTTGACGCACTCGTTTAAACCTGAATCGCTTTCCCGTAGATCTTGCAATATGTTCAATCAGCAAGCAACTCTGCCGCTGACGTTTCCGTCGAGATCAAGAATGGTTCAGGAGCTATGAACCTACGTCTCGATTTTAGGCCTGAACCCCCTCCCGTCGGGCGTAAATCCAGTGTTTCTTCGCCGGATCACGGCGTCGCCGGCGCTACACTCACATCACCTTCACGATTCAGCTTGAGAGGTCGGCGGCCTGTCCAAGACAAAGAGGAATAGACCTATTCCTCTTATTCATCCGATATCTTTTCGAGATTTACAAACGTCCCTTATCTAGGATGGATAGTCTTACTAGTAAATAAGGTGTGGTATTCGCTACTTTAATGACTTGATTCATATCTACACTCCCGTTGTACTACAAGTTTATTCGTGTCCCACATGCCTTTTATCTGACCATTTCAATGACATGTTTCTACCGCGAAATCCGTAGGACAAAAAGGTGCTCGCAGCCGGCTCGGCGCTGCAACACAATCTAGCTTTCTGGGTTCAAGAGTGTATGACCAGGAAAGGAGATAAGCATTACCTCACTCCGCAGAGAAAATACGTTTTCCATGAACTCCTGAATTTGAGGTACATTATTCTGTTTTACAGCCACCAAGTAAAATCGTCCACGAGGTGAGAGGAGACCCTAAAACGTAACGGGGGTCATACATGTCCGTCGAGTTACTCGGTTCAGAGAATTACCCACGTCGACTTGTCCGAGGAGGGCATTCGTGACCTCCATTCCATCGACGCCACCAGCCCAGGACCCGGCAATGCCGGAACCACGCTGTGCGACACCCATCTCGTCACTGTATGTTGGCACGTATGGAGGGTTAAAGACGAGGATATCGACTGCGTGCGCAAGGCGGCTCGTCAATGGACGAGTGAGCGATGCGACGACTGGGTCAAGCGGAATCTTATAATGTACACCGAAAGGTTGAAGGCCTCAAAATGTGAAAAAGTTATTTTGAGGGCGTTACCTGATCGGTTTGTTGAACAGTCAGTATACTTGATACCAGGTGGTGTGAATTACCTTATTTTGGGAACCAGTACGCGACGTACATGTCGCTGCATGCGGGTTAATGTCCGTACAAAGAAAGACTAGATGTTTTTGAGGGTATATAGAATTCAAAACGGAACAATCAGAGTAGTCCCCGTATCCCATAGAGCACGGACAAGAGTTGGACACGCCGACGATCTGCCCGAGAAAGCTCGAGACAACACCGGTTCCCGATCTTGAGATAGGCGTGAGGAAAAAGTGCAAGTGGGCGATGCAACCAAGAAGGCCCACCCTATTTCAAGGCAGACACGAGGAGCGAGGCTGCGGATGATGTCGGCTTCTGCTTCAAGAGCGTCCAGGAGGATAAATGTATCTTCTGTCGGTTCGAGTTCAAAACGAGAACTGTGGGGGTGGGGCCAGTGGCAGGGATCTCACCTGCTGGTTCGTAGATCATATCATAATCACGCTTCGTCAGGTGTGAAAGATCGGGTGTTGGAATCATCAGCGTATCAAAGGAGACGGGCTAGAGTCAGAGTAAGTTCTAGAGTAAGTACAGCGAACGTGCTAGGGCTATCCACTTCCTCGTCCCATCCGCCGGATACCCTTCCCGCTCTCAGACTTTGCAAGTT
>WNFR01005015.1_pt1 | contig 13556 bp, 8 predicted proteins | sample 5400221 | NCBI WGS metagenome assembly WNFR01 (sample SAMN13153357, study PRJNA577476) | soil metagenome | isolation source: 40 cm soil under Madrone tree | place: USA:California | collected 2016-06-14
TGCCAGCGCCGCCGGAGCCTTGATACGCAGGGAAATGCTACAAGGCAAGGGCAATGTCGTTAGACGCATGTTTGCCGACGTGGACGCAGATGCGTATGTTATGGCGGACGGCGATTCGACATACGACCCTGGCTACGCTGTCCATATGGTGAATCGGCTATTCGAAGAACGCCTCGATATGGTCGTTGGGACCCGAGTCGCCTCGCACATTGCTGCCTACCCGCCAGGCCATCGATTCGGCAATCGCTTGCTCACACTCGCTGTCGCGAATCTGTTTGGCGAGCGATTCTCCGACATACTTTCAGGATACCGAGTGTTTTCGCGCCGCTTCGTGAAGTCGTTCCCCGCCATGTCGAGCGGTTTTGAGATTGAGACCGAGCTTACCATTCACGCATTGGAACTCCAGCTGCCGGTCGCCGAGGTTGCGACGCCCTACCGGATTCGGGTGACCGGGTCTACCAGCAAGCTTCGCACGTATGTAGATGGCCTGAAAATAGTTCGCTTGATAGTGGTTCTCTACAAAAACGAACGCCCGGTTCGATTCTTTTCCGCGATCGCGGGCGCTTTCATCGCAGTTGCGCTGGCCCTCGGCATCCCTCTAGTTGTAACTTTCATCGAGACCGGCCTGGTGCCGCGCCAGCCAACTGCCATTCTAGCGACGGGTTTGGTTCTATTATCCGCCCTTAGCTTCATCGCTGGACTGATCCTCGACACCGTGACGAGAGGGCGTCGAGAAATGCGCCGTCTCGCCTATCTGGCCGTGCCGCCGCCGGACCCCTAAGTGGCCTCGAACTCGCTGCGCCGGGGCTCTTGTGTTCGATCAATGCCACACTAGCCGCCTACTGTGCCGTTTCCCGAAGCCGGTGCACGGGGGTCTCCCAAAATGCTGCAAATGAAGGACTTGCGAATGCCGCCTCGTGCATAATACAAAGTTTACACAAGACCTCCGGTAATGCGTTCGTCGAACCCCGGGTTTCAATCGAAATTCGCCACCCTTTCCCTTGCCCTGATGCTGGTGACGCTTTGGTTGGCTCTGCATGGCTACCACGGCCTCACGGACGACGGGCAGATCTATGCATTTCAGGCGTTCGCGAGGCTCCATCCCCAGCTCACGGCCGATCTCTATCTGCGAAACACCTCGCAGGATCAATTCACATTGTTTTCGCCTCTCTATGCGTGGTGTATCGGGATACTGGGGTTGGAGAATGCGGCTCGACTGCTCACGCTGGTTTTTAGTGTTTGGTTCTTGGCAGCGGCTTGGAGTTTTGCTTCTGCCGTCACCGGCCGCGACACCGCTTGGCTGGCGGTCGCATTTCTATTGATCGTCGCTGGAGGCTATGGTGCGTCCGGCGTGTTCCGTATTTTCGATCCATTTTTAACAGCACGCTTACCGGCCGAAGCATTGACCATTACCGCGCTTGGCTGCCACGTCCGTGGGATGAAAGGGATGGGCTTATTGCTGGCGTTGGGAGCATTATTTATCCACCCACTGATGGCGCTGCCCGGATTGTTCTTGGTTGTTTGCCTATGGCTGCCGGTTCGGGTGGGCGTCATTGGCGCGATCGGCGGCGTGTTAGCTACACTCGCCGTTGCGCTCGTTGCTGTCAACCTGCCGACGGCTCCGCATGCGTTGACGGTTATGGATGCCCCGTGGTTGGACGTGGTGCGGGAACGCTCGCAATTTCTATTCTTGGAACTCTGGTCAATTCACGATTGGGACGTAAACGCGCAACCGTTCATTTGCTTGGGGTTCACGGCAATCGCGGTGTCGGACGAACGGATACGCAAACTCTGCGTGGCGGGAGCGCTCGTGGGAACCACCGGTTTGGCAGTGGCGTTCATCGGCAGTCTCTTCGGCCCGGTCGCGTTCCTGGTGCAAGGTCAGGCCTGGCGGTGGGTTTGGATTAGCGTGTTCATCGGCGCTGCGTTAGTTCCCTTCACGGCTCTGCAAGTGTGGCGCGATGAAAAGTGTGGGCCGCTTTGCGCACTCTTACTGGTGTCGGGTTGGACATTGCCCGGCGTCGATGGGACGGCATGTGTGACGCTGGCATTGATTTTCTGGTTGACCCGGGCGCATATCAGCTCTCGTCTAACCACCTATTTTCGATGGGCATCCGCTGCGATCGGTGCTTCCATCGTGGTGTGGATTTTGGCGAAATGCTGGGCGATCGCCTCGCCCCCAACTCCTCCATTGGGATACGCGTCATTGGGCGTGGTGCAAATACAAAACATGTTCGCGTTGAGGATCCCGGCCGTGCTGCTCGGCGCGCTGGTCTGGTGGGGGATCAGGGCCAGCCGGACGACTCGGGTGCCCATATTTCTCTCAGCGATGCTCGCGGCATTCTCAATACTCATTTTCCCGGCAGCATTCAAGCAGCCCCGCACTCTGGCCGCCGCCGCGGACATCCATGAATTCGCGGATTGGGCAAACGTCATTCCGCCGACCAGCACGGTCCTCGTCGCGCCGCCGCATGACGTGGGCGCGTTCGTGTGGTTCACTCTGGCTCGCCCGAATTACCTGGCTCTGGATCAATCCGCCGGCGTGGTCTTTTCACGCACAACCGCGCTTGAGGTTCGGCGCCGATCGGAAGTACTGCTTCCGCTCATGGATCCTAGCTGGAAGATATTGACCAGTCTGCGCGCCAAGTCGAGCGGTGGGCGCAATAACGAGGCCACACGTCCGCTAACATCTAAGAATTTGATCCAAGTCTGCGCGGATCCGCAGCTTGGATTTGTCATTTCGCCGGTAAAGGTGGGATTCGATCCCTTGCGCCACGAACACGCCGGAGCTTGGAAGGATTGGAATCTCTATGACTGCCGAAAAGTAAGATCGGCGCTCTCGGCGACATGAAGATCGTGATTCAAGAAGCTTTCAGGTACGCTGCCGTGTCCGCGTGCGCGTTCCTGATCGATTTCTCACTCTTGTTTATCTTGGTCCACTATCTCTCCTGGTGGTATGTCGCGGCTGCGACTACGTCCTTCCTCGTGGGTTTACTCGTCGGCTATATGCTGTCGGTCACCCTGGTGTTCAGGTATCGACGGCTCAATGACAAGCGCGTCGAGTTTGCAAGCTTCGCGGGTATCGGAGTGGTTGGGCTTCCGATCAACGCCGCCGTCATATCCTTCGGCGTCCAAATCTTGGGCGTGCACTACCTCATCGCCAAATGCGGGGCGGCCAGCTTTACCTTTGCTTGGAATTTTGTGGCACGCCGCCAGTTACTTTTCGTCCGGCGCCACAGGGTTTGAATGGTATTTACCGTGCCTCCCATCGACAAACGGCAGAAAGTTGCAGTCATAGCCGGCGCAGGGCCTGCCGGCCTGACGGCCGCCCTTGAACTTTTGAGGCGGTCCGATATCACACCCATCGTCATCGAGGCCGACGCCCAAGTGGGCGGTATTTCCAAGACGATCAACTACCGCGGCAATCGAATGGATCTCGGCGGTCACCGATTTTTTTCTAAGTCTGATTGGGTCATGCGGTGGTGGCAGGAGATCCTGCCGGTGGCCGAGGGACAAACGCAGCCATCGAGCGCGCTGCGCATCCATTACCAAGGCCAATCACGCGGTCTGACGCCCAAGGGACTTGCGCCGGCGTCTTCCGATGCCGTCATGCTGGTTCGTCAACGTATTTCCCGAATTCTCTATCGGCGCCGGTTCTTCGACTACCCGCTGACACTGAATGCAAACACGGTCAAGAATCTAGGGCTCGTCGAAGCGTTCAAGATCGGATTGAGCTACAGCCGGGCGCAGCTCAAGTCCCGATCGCCTGAGATAACCTTGGAAGATTTTCTCATCAACCGTTTCGGAACCCAACTGTACCGAACCTTCTTCAAGGACTACACCGAGAAGGTTTGGGGCGTCCCGTGCGAGGAGATTTCCGCGGAATGGGGTGCGCAGCGCATCAAAGGTTTGTCGGTTGCGAAGGTCATTGCGAACGCACTCGCGATCCCGTTTCGCGACTCGTCCGACGCCGCCCAGAAGGGGACGGAGACCAGTCTGATAGAGCGATTCCTGTATCCCAAATTCGGACCTGGTCAGATGTGGGAGGAAGTTTCCCGGCGCGTAACCAGACTTGGGGGAGCGATTCACCTGCGGCAGCGCGTGGTCGCCATGGAGCGTGTAGCCGACAAAGTCGTCAGCGTCGATGTGTTTGATGAGACTGCGGGCGCTGTGCGGCGCGTACCTTGCGACTATTTCCTCTCCACGATGCCTGTCAAAGATCTGATCGCGATGTTGAAGCCTGACGACACACTCATCGCACAGATTGCTGCCGACCTTCCCTACCGAAGTTTCATGACGGCTGGCCTGCTTCTGCGAAGTATGCGAGGCCGCCCGACTCCGTCCGACAACTGGGTCTACATACAGGAACCCGATGTGCGCATCGGACGGCTGCAAATCTTCAATAATTGGAGCCCTGCGCTGGTTGCTGACCCAAGAACCGTCTGGCTGGGTCTGGAGTATTTCTGCGATCAGGGCGACGATTTGTGGGCCATGGAGGATGAAAAATTTCTGGACTTCGCAATCGGTGAACTCGAGAAAATCGGTCTCATTGAACGCAAAGATGTGATCGGCGGCACGCTTGTGCGGGTTCCCAGCGCATATCCTGCTTACTTTGGCGCCTACAATCAATTCAGCGACTTGCGCAACTATCTAGACCGGTTCTCCAACCTATATCCGATCGGTAGAAATGGAATGCACCGATACAATAACCAGGACCACTCTATGCTGACCGCCAGCGCCGCGGTTGACTCGATCGCACAAAAGGCACCGAAGGAGGAAATCTGGAATATCAACGCGGAAGAGTCTTATCACGAAGAAACGATCGCCGCCGATGAAGTTCGCCATGCCTCCGCACATTCGTGATGTCGTCTGAAGCTGTGCAACCAACTGCAATTCCAGCCACTGCTCGTTTCACTCCCATAGGCAAAGAAGCGGCACCCTATCGAACGTACGTGTACGCCGCGTGCACGGTTTTGGCAGTTGCCTTGAACTATGTCTTCGGAAAGGAAATGGCATGGGACCTGCTGCAATACCACTTCTATTCGGGGTTCAGCGCGCTCAACGATCGGTTTGAGCAAGATTACTTTGCGGCGGGGCCCCAATCATATTTCAACCCGTACGCCTACGTCCCATTCTATGTCCTGGTAAAACTGGGTCTGCCAGGACTTGCGGTAGGCACTGTATTGGCGATGGTTCACAGCGTGGTCCTGTGGCTCACTTATGAACTCGCATGCAGAGTTTGTCCGTCGGAGGACCGTAAGGAGCGCTTTTTCTTTGGTTTGTGCGCCACCATTCTGGCGTTCATGAACCCCATTCTTCTGCAACAAATCGGCTCGAGTTTTGCGGACATCACCACCACCGGTTTGGTACTCGGCGGATGGCTCCTTTTGGTTCAAGCCGTTCTAAGCCCGCGTATGAAGTTGGTGATTTTCGCCGCCATCCTGCTAGGGCTTGCGACAGCACTAAAACCGACAAACAGCGTCCACGCACTCGCTGGATTTTTCCTGGTGGCCTTCGTGCCTCTGCCGTCTCTCGGACGAATTCGCAACCTGTTCTATTTTGGCGCGGCGCTCGGGACCAGTTTTGTGGTCGCGGCCGCGCCATGGTCTTATCGGCTGGCAAGAATGTTCGGAAACCCGATGTTTCCGCTGCTGAACAACGTATTCAAATCTCCCGAAATTACAACTGCGTCGATAAAAGCCTACCGCTTCATCCCCGATTCACTGACCGAAGCCCTTCTGCGTCCATTCGCAATGTCAGGCACGGGGGACATGATTCACGAGGAACTGTCGTCTCCGGATATTCGTTACGCCCTGCTGCTCTTGGTATTTCTGATTTTCGTTATCGCTTGGTTCTGGCAGTCCATCAGGCGCACTTCGACTCCTGTCGCAGTTCCGCACTCTGAATCGGCAACTCGCGCGCTCGCCGCGCTTGGGTGCGGCTGCGCCGCCGATTGGACCGTATGGCTGAGTGGTTCAGGGAATAGCCGATATTTCATCCCAATGGCATGCGTCGCCGCCGTGCTCGCAGTCGCTCTATTGTTTCGACTGTTGGCCAATCATACGCTAGGCCGCAATGGCATATTGTTCGCCTTGTTTGTCGCCCAAGGGGCCCAGCTTGCTCTGGGAACTGAGTATCGCTGGAATCAGGCGCCCTGGGATGGGCGATGGTTCAATGTGGAATCTCCGGCAAGCTTGGCAAGCCAGCCGAGCCTTTATTTATCGATCGGCATGCAGTCCAATTCCTTCATCGTTCCTTTCCTCGCAAAAGGATCAGGCGTCGTTAATTTTGCCGGTGGGTACGCGCTCGGCCCTGACGGTGCAACTGCATCGCGCGTTCGTGCCCTGATAGCGCGCAGCGCGCCGCACCTGCGCGTTCTAGTTAGCGGGGATCGCATTTTCGAGGATTCAGCGCTACGCGAGCCGCGTCAATCGGACGTTGACGATGCCCTGCGTACGTTTGCCCTCCGCGTTGACATGAGCGATTGCGAAACAATTACAGTGCAGGGGTTACGGCCGATGGTTTGGCGGCCGTTGGGAAGTACTATCCCGGCACGGATAACACCCCCGGGCAAGCTTCGGTACACGAGTCATCTTGCAAGTTGCCACCTCGTGGCCGACACCGGTGACAGATCGCGGGAAATGGCGGCGCGTCGAGCCGTCGACATTGTACTGAATCGTTTGGAAGATGCTTGCCCGGCTTTGTTTCAACCTCCTCGTTCTCAGACTGAACACATAAATCAATTGTGGCTGCGAACGTATGGGGCGACTGACTTGACAGCCTGGGTCGGCAAGGGAGAAGTCAATTTCATCGACGCGACCCGCAGCCCTCACGACATTTTTGTTGGGCGCGAGGAAGCATGGGCTAGAGGAACGCTGCCGCTTGAATGCGGACGCCGGCATGGCATCTACTTTGCTAGATTGAAGCAGGCCGGACAATGAAGATCGCCGCAATACAAGGTGTTGACGCACCCTACCGGCTTCCAGTCTACGTGGCGTGCACCATACTGGCACTGGTCACCAATTACCTCCTCGGTAAGGACATGGCGTCGGACACACTGAGCTATCACCTTTATGCGGGGTTTAGTGCAGTCAACGACCGTTTCGCTCAAGACTATTTCGCGGCCGGGCCACAGTCGTACTTCAATCCTTACGTCTACGTTCCATTTTACTGCCTGGTCAAAATCGGTTTTTCGTCGCTCGCCATCAGTTCCATCCTGGCCATAGTGCACAGCGCCATGCTCTGGCTTACCTACGAGCTTACCGTCACTGTTTGCCCGTGGGACGACAAGCATCAGCGCTTGATGTTCGGCCTTTGCGGGGTCGCGTTCGCACTCATGAATCCGATCCTATGGCAGCAGATAGGATCGGATTTTGCAGACATCACGACCGGCGAATTGGCGCTTGCGGGATGGCTACTGCTCGCCCTAGCGGTGCGCGCACCCGGCATGGGTCGGGTCGTCTGCGCCGGACTACTGTGTGGCCTGGCCACCGGACTCAAGCTGACCAACGCGATACACGCGGTCTCGGGCTTTGCCGTCTTGATCTGGTTGACTCTGGCCCTGCGAAGCCGAATCCGTCTGTGTCTTGCCTATGGCGTCTCCCTTGGACTTGGCTTTGCGGTCGTGGCTGCACCTTGGGCGTATCGCCTCGAAGGGCGATTCGGCAATCCCTTCTTCCCCCTGATGAACAACATATTCCGATCACCGGAATTCACGACCGAGTCGGCGGGCGCTTCCCGTTTCATTCCAGCGACGATTAGCGAGGCCCTCTGGCGACCGTTCGCGATGATCGATCCCCTGACCATGGTGCATGAAGAACTGCGGGCTCCGGATGTCCGGTACGCCGTGCTGCTGATATTGGTTGGTGCCTTTTTCTGTCGCTGGCTGTGGCAGCGTCGGGCAGCATCTTCGAGTCCCCGGGTGATGAGCGCCGATGCGGCTTCCGCGCGCACACTGACGGCCCTTGGCTGCGGCCTCGCCGTGGATTGGGTCGCTTGGCTGAACGGTTCCGGCAATAGCCGCTATTTCCTGCCCATGTCCAGTGTGGCCGCGGCTGTGATCGTGGCGTCGCTATATCGATTATTTTCAGATCGACTGAAAGCTCGCAACTATGTGCTCGCGGGCGTTATCGGGGTTCAGTGTACGCAGCTCTGCATGGGCGCCGAGTATCGCTGGAATCAGGCGCCCTGGGATGACCATTGGATCAGCATTTCGGTGCCGGCCAAGCTCAAGTCGGAACCCAATCTGTACCTGACCATAGGTACCCAGACGAATTCCTTTGTGGCTCCCTATCTGGCTCCCGGTGCCGGACTGATCAATTTTTCGGGCCTCTACACACTCGGTCCAGATGGAGCCACTGGGGCCCGTATCGATTCACTGATCAAGCGATACGCACCCAACATACGCATGCTGATCCGCGGTGAAAAGCTCTACGGTGACGATGAGCGATCCACGCCGCATCGCGCCAAAATCGATGACGCTCTGGAGCCGTTCAGCCTCCGTGTCGACGACAGCGACTGCGCGACGATTTCCGTGCATGGCCTGACTCCCGATCTAGATATCACCATGACGACCTCTCAGCCAGCGGTGCCGCAATCGCACGACACCACCTACCTCGTGAGTTGTCGAGTGGTTCTGGATAAAACCGACCATTCCGCCGAGCTGCCTGCACACCGCGCTCTAGACCTTGCGCTCGACCACCTCGAAGATGCCTGTCCGGCTCTTTTTCAGCCGCGCCGTCCGCGCACGGAATACAGCGGCAAAGGTGGATTAAGGCGTTACGCCGGTACCGATTTGACCGCATGGGTCAGCCACGGCGGGGTGAAGTTTCTGCAGCCGACCGTAGGGGGAGATGCGATTTATCTGGGCCATGAAAATGACTGGATAAAGGCATCCATTCCGATTCACTGCGGCCGTCACAATGGGCGATATTTTGCGATTGCGTTGGCATCGACTGAAAAACGTTAGCCGTCCGGAGACCACTGCTGAGACTGGGTGTGCATTCCGCCCATGCGCTCCTTGCACGCTACAATAGACCTATGCCGAAACCCACTGTCCTGGTAGTCGACGACGAGCCCGATCTTTGCGAGTTGCTGTCAATCACGTTGCAGCGCATGGACCTTGATCCTCGAACGGCGAATAGCGTCGCGGACGCGCAGCGTTTGCTGAAGACCGAGCAGCTCGATTTATGTCTGACCGACATGCAGCTGCCAGACGGCGACGGCTTGGAGCTGGTCAAATGGATACAGCAGTACTCGCCGAGCGTACCGGTGGCGGTGATCACCGCTCATGGCAATATGGAGACTGCGGTGCGCGCGCTCAAACTGGGCGCCTTCGATTTTGTGTCCAAGCCTCTGGATCTCGCGGGACTGCGCAAGTTGGTGGCGAGCGCCATCAAGCTTTCGGGAACCCAGGACACCGACACCAGCGTTTTTGGTCCGCGTTTGCTCGGGACGTCCGCAGCGATGCAACACATGCGCGAAATGATCGGGCGCGTTGCGCGCAGCCAGGCGCCGGTGCACATTTTCGGTGAATCCGGAACGGGCAAGGAATTGGTGGCGAAACTCATCCACGAGTCGGGTCCGCGGCGCGACGGCCCCTTTGTGCCCGTGAATTGCGGCGCTATTCCGACGGAACTCATGGAGAGCGAGCTATTCGGTCATAAACGCGGCAGCTTCACCGGAGCGGTGAGCGACAAGCGAGGCCTCATTCAATCCGCTGAAGGCGGCACGCTGTTTCTGGATGAGATCGCCGACTTGCCTCTGCATATGCAGGTCAAGCTACTGCGTGTCATCCAGGAAAAGGCGGTGCGGCCGGTTGGCGAGCAGACGGAGGTCGGCGTCGATGTGCGCATCCTGTCGGCCACGCACAAGAACCTCTCGACGCTGGTGGCCGAGGGAAAATTCCGCGAAGACCTGTTCTATCGGGTGAATGTCATCGAGTTACGCGTACCGTCGCTTCGCGAACGGCGGGAAGATGTGCCGGAACTTGCTGAGGCGATACTGCGGCGGCTGGGACGACGCACGAAGATTACGCCGCCGATGCTGGGCGCGGACGCGCTGGCTGCGTTCGACAGCTACGCCTTTCCCGGTAACGTGCGCGAACTCGAAAACATCCTCGAACGCGCGATTACTATGAGTACCAGCCGAGAAATTAGCGCCAACGACATTCAATTGCGGCCAACCCGTGGCGACTCGCCCACCGCCGCCAATACCCAAAGCGGTGGAGCGCTGGGGAATCATCTGGAAGATATTGAGCGTGACGCCATTCGGAAGGCGCTGGAACAGACTCGATATAACAAGACGGCGGCGGCCAAGGTTCTGGGCATGTCGTTCCGGGCGTTGCGGTATCGGATAAAGAAGCTAGGAATCGAATAGCACTTTCGTGACTCAAAGCACGAAGAGGGATATCGTGATTATGTAATAGTCAGCCCCGACGCCTATCTTGTCCTTCGGGACGCATTTTTGTGAGCCGGTGATGGAATTGATCATTTTGACGCCCTGCCTAAACGAGGCGTTTACCGTCGAAATCCGCATGGATACTGCACGATGATTTTCGAGTGGCTAAACGGGCGTGAAGCCGCCGAAATCGGCGCCGCTTTGGCCGACGAATTTGCGCCACGACCGGAATCCGCCGGCACGCGAGGATCATCGCCACGTGACCCCTCCGACTCGATGGAGCAACTGCTGCGGCGTGCTGACAGCGAGGTGCGCCCGCTACACCTTAACTTCTATAAGAGGGCGAAATTCGCAAACTCCTTCAAGTGGCGGCTGATCGAGAACGGCGTTGCGCGAGAGACTGCTGATAGTCTAACTCAGTTGATGGTGGTGCACCTTTCGCAGGGTCAAGCTCCGTCGCCCGGTCAGCAGCGGGCGGACGTACCCGCCAATCGCCCTGATCGGGCCAAAGCGCAACAACTCTTTCACCGGGGCAACAAATTCTTTGCACAGGGAAACTACGCCGAGGCCGCTGCCCTTTATGAGGAAGGGATTGAGCTTGACTCCTCGCATGCGGAGGCGCTCAACAACCTGGGGTCATCGCTGTCCCACTTGGGCCGCTACGAAGAGGCGGAGCGGTGCTTTCGCGAGGCCATGGCGGTTAAGCCGAATTTCTCGGATCCGCACGCCAATCTTGGGGTCTTGTTGCGACAGAAGAGCTATCTTGTCGATTCGGAAATTCTATTGCGGCGCGCGCTCAAGTTGAGGCCGACCGACCTCGATGCGAGGATTAACCTCGGATTGACTCTCGTGGTTCTGGGGCGCCTGCGCGATGCCAGAGCGTGCTTTGCAAAGGTGCTGAAAACCAACTCGCGCAATGTCCTCGCGTTGTTCGGGATGGGACAAATTGCCGCTTTGGACGGCCGATTCGAAGAAGCCGAAACGACCTACAGGCGCATTATCGAATTCAGTCCCAAGATGACGAATGCCTGGGCCGCGCTGCCCCTCACTCGCAAGATGACGAATAACGATGGCGAGTGGTTAAAGGGCGCGACGGAAATCGCGGCCAGCGCGATCCACCCCATGGAAGAGGCGAATTTGCGCTTTGCCATGGGCAAGTATTGCGACGACGTCAACGATTTTGCACTGGCTTTCCAGAATTTCAAGCGCGGCAACGAGCTATTGAAGACCGCCGCGGAGGACTACGATCGGAAGGAGCGCTCGAGTTTCATTAGCAAATTGATTCGGGTTTATTCCCGGGAGACGATATCGACAATTGGACCCCCAGGATCCTCCTCGGCGAAGCCTGTCTTTGTGGTGGGGCTGCCGCGTTCGGGCACCTCGCTCGCCGAGCAAATCATCGCTTCACATCCGGCGGCGTACGGGGCCGGAGAATTGAATTTTTGGGCAGCTCTGATCGAGAGGGATGAGGGAGTCACGCACGCTGTCTTGAGCGAATCGGCCCGGCCTAGAGTGGCCGAAGAGTACTTGCGCATTCTGGAGGGTTTCTCGGCGAATGCGTTGCGGGTGATCGACAAGGCGCCCGTGAACTCCGATTTTCTGGGATTGATCTACTCGGTTTTCCCCAATGCGCGTGTCATCTACATGCAGCGCGACCCCATTGATACCTGTCTTTCCTGCTATTTCCAGCAGTTCCTGACGGGCCTCAACTTCACATTCGATTTGTCCGACCTCGCCCACTACTATGGCGAACACCAGAGGATCATGGCGCATTGGCGCGCGGTGCTGCCGCCTGGGTTTATCCTTGACGTGCCCTACGAGGAGCTGGTCGCCGATCAAGAGACCTGGTCGCGCAAGATGCTGGCCTTCATCGGTCTCGAATGGGATCCACGGTGCCTGGAGTTCCATACGAACAAGCGGCAGGTGAACACTGCGAGCGCCTGGCAGGTGCGGCAGAAGGTGTACAAGAGTTCAGTGGCTCGCTGGCGCAACTACGAGAAATTCATCGGTCCCCTGAAGACTCTGTCCAAGTGAGCCAATCCACTTCGACGACGCCCCTCGCGAACGATCACAGGTGACAGATTTCGTCACTAATTGCCGTCGCGCGTCAGCCATGACGCCGGCTCACGACGCATATATGTCAACATTTCTGTGGGTGGTCACCATATTTCTCAGTCAATTCATATGTTTAAGCCACCCTGAAAGGGCTTGGCACGACGCATGCTTGTCCTCCCGGTACTGGCGCAAGCCGTGGTTCGATCAAGATTTATTTCGTGTTCATCACCAGGAGTCAAAATGTTTAAGAAAATGCAACAGGGCTTCACGCTCATCGAATTGATGATCGTGGTGGCCATCATCGGTATCTTGGCCGCGATCGCCATCCCGGCGTATCAGGACTACACCATCCGCGCGAAGGTGACGGAAGGCCTGAATCTGGCGGACTCGGCGAAGACGGCGGTTGCCGAATCGTGGCAGTCCGGCGGTGTAACGGGTCTCAACGCGGCCGCAACTTCTTGGAACGCCAGCTTCGTCTCCGCCGGGAAGACCAAGTATGTTTCACTAATTGCGGTAGACGTACTCACAGGGGCAATCACAGTTACTTACAGCGTAGCTGCGATCCCACAGTTGGGAACCGGCGTCAATCTGATCCTTACACCGTACATAGCAACGGTTCCGTTAGGCGCCGCCAACACCCTTTCGGGCAATATTGACTGGGCCTGCACTTCGTCCGGCAACTCAACTGCGGCCGCGCAGTCCTTGGCCGCGGCTATCTCTGCGACCGGTGTCCAGACCAAGTTCGTGCCGACCAACTGCAAGTAATGACGATGAGCTGCCGGCGGTCGATCCGCTGGGCAAGCACCCGAAGCCCCTCTCAGGAGGGGCTTCTTTTTTTAGCCCCTTTAACGCGCAACTCCCTCGGGAGGGCTCATTTTGCGATCAATGTCACGAGCGCTACAGCGCTAATGTGCGACCATCCGTCGATGATTTGACAATTGCTCAGCTAGCTACCGATGGTAGACTAGAAGCAACGGCGTGGGGTTTACTGTAAGTCCATGAATGATAACGCAATAGCGGTAGTTGGTGGCACCAGTCGCGCGGCATTGGGCGGCCTTGCGCAACGCCTGGTGCAAGACGGGCTGTTGGACGAACGGGCCATG
>WNFR01005526.1_pt1 | contig 13556 bp, 13 predicted proteins | sample 5400221 | NCBI WGS metagenome assembly WNFR01 (sample SAMN13153357, study PRJNA577476) | soil metagenome | isolation source: 40 cm soil under Madrone tree | place: USA:California | collected 2016-06-14
GAAGGCCAGCCGCGCCCGGCTCCGCGCCTCGCGCGGCCCGTGGTCGCGGAAGATCAGCGCGATCGTCGCGCAGACCTCGGCGGCGTCCTCCGGGCGGACGAAGGCGTCGAGCGACGCGGCGAGCGTCGGCCCGCCCGAGCCCTGCTTGCCGCCGACGGCGAGGTTGAAGCCGGCGACGTCGCCCGCGAGGGCCGGCGTCATCGAGATGTCCTGCGTCTCGCCCCCCGTGCAGTGCTCGAGGCATCCCGTGATCGTCACGTTGAACTTGCGCGGCAGGTTCGTGAACTCGCGGTTGCCGAGAAAGAGCGACTGGAAGGCGGCCGCGATGCCGGAGGTGTCGAGCAGCTCACGCGGCGTCAGCCCCGTGGCCGGGCAGCCCACGATTCCACGGACGTTGTCCATGCCCGTCTGCAGCGTGGAGAGTCCCGCCGCCTCCAGCCGCGCGACGATCGCCGGCACGCGCTCGAGCGTCACCCAGCGCAGCTGGATCTGCTGGCGCGTGGTGACGTCGGCGATCGGCCGGCCGGACGCGCGGCCCGCCTCGAGCGTGATCTCGCCGAGCAGGCGCGCCTGCGCCGCGGTCACGATGCCGTTCGGCATGCGGACGCGCATCATGAAGTGGCCCGGCGTGGGCCGGCGGTGGAACACGCCCACCCACTTGAGCCGCTCCTTGTCGTCGTCACCGAGCGTCTTCCAGCCCTCGCGCGCGAACCGCACGAGATCCTCCTGCGCGTCGAGACCGTCGCGCTCGGCCTTCATCGCCTCGATGCGGTTCATGACGCCACCCGCCGCAGCCGTACCGCGCATGCCTTGAGCTCCGGCTGGCGCGAGAGTGGGTCGCGCGCGGAGAGCGTGAGGTTGTTGGCGCTCTTGTAGAAACCCAGGCGCCGCCCCCAGTGAAACGGCGCGAAGCAGACGCCCTCGCGGATGGCCGAGGTCACGCGGCACTGCGCGATCAGCTTGCCGCGCCGCGAGGCGATCTCGACGAAGTCGCCGTCCTGGATCCCCGCGCGCAGCGCATCGGCCACGTTGATCTCGACCACCGGCTCCGGCGTGCGCGCGCGCAGCGCGGGCGCCTGCCCGGTGCGCGTCAGCGTGTGCCAATGGTCGCGCACGCGGCCGGTGGTCAGGATCAGGGGAAACGCGTGATCGGGCGGCTCGGCAGGCTCGCCGTGGACGACGGCGAGGAAGCGCGCGCGGCCGTCGGCCGCGGGGAACGCGCCGTCGACGTAGAGCCGCGCGGTGCCGGGATGCTCGGGCGTGGGCACGGGCCACTGCAGCGACCCGGCGCGTAGCCGCGAATGGCTCAGTCCCGAGTAGTCACAGGGTCGACCGGCGGTGAGCGCCGCGAACTCGCCGAAGATCTCCGCGGCGCTCTCGTAGGCGAACGACGCCTTGAAGCCCATGGCGGCCGCGACGCGCGTGATGATCTCGGCGTCGGGCAGCGCCTCGCCCGGGGGCGGCACGAGCCGCGGCAGATACGTCAGCCGCCGCTCGGAATTCGTCATCACGCCGTCCTTCTCCGGCCACTGCGCGGCCGGCAGCAGGACGTCGGCGAAGCGCGTCGTCTCTGTCGGATGATACGCGTCCTGGACGATCACGAGGTCCGCCTGGCGGAGCGCGCGTTCGACCAGGTCGGTGTCGGGCATCGACGCCGCCGGGTTCGTGCCGAGGATCCAGACCGCGCGCACCTCGCCCGTGGTCAGGCCCTCGAAGATCTCGAGCGCCGCGCGCCCCGGCCGCGGCTGGATCGTCCCCGGCTCGACGCCCCAGTGCGCCTCGACGGCCGCGCGCGCGTCCCGATCGCCGACCGCGCGATAGCCCGGCAGCAGATGCGCGAGCCCCCCCGTCTCGCGGCCGCCCATGGCGTTCGGCTGGCCCGTCAGCGAGAAGGGGCCGGCGCCCGGGCGCCCGATCTGGCCCGTCGCCAGGTGCAGGTTGAGGATCGCCGCCGTCTTGTCGGTGCCGCTGCGGCTCTGGTTCACGCCCATGCTCCAGAGCGTGAGCGCGCGGCGCGCGCGGCCGAACCGGAGCGCGGCGGCGACGATCGACTCCGCCGAGAGCCCGGTCAGCTGCGCCGCGCGCTCCGGCGGATAGTCGGCGATCGCGCGCGCGACCGCGTCCCAGTCGCTCGTGCGCGCGACGATGAAGTCGCGGTCGACGAGGCGCTCGCGCGCGAGGACGTGCAGCATCCCGTTCAGGAGCGCGACGTCCGAGCCCGGGCGCAGCGCCAGGTGCAGGTCCGCGAGGTCCGCGGTCTCGGTCCAGCGAGGATCGACGACGATGACGCCCACGTCGCCCGGCGCGGCGGCCTTGCGGCGGCGCAGCCGCTTGAAGAGCACGGGATGGCAATCGGCAACGTTGGCGCCGATCAGCACGAAGCAGTCGGCGGCGTCGATGTCCTCGTAGGAGCACGGAGGTCCGTCGGCGCCGAACGTGCGCGTGTAGCCGACGGCGGCCGAGGCCATGCAGAGGCGCGAGTTGGTGTCGAAGTTGTTCGTGCGCAGGAAGCCCCTGGCGAGCTTGCCGGCGACGTAATACTCCTCGGTGGTCAGCTGGCCCGAGGCGTAGATCGCGACGGCGTCCGGCCCGTGAGCGGCGATGATCTCGCCGAGCCGCTCGGCGACGGTGCGCAGCGCCGGCGCCCACGGCACGCGCGACAGCACGCCGTCGCGGCGCGCGCGCACGTGCGGGTACAGCAGCCGGTCGTCGGTCCGCAGCGTGGGCGGCAGGTGCACGGCCTTGGCGCAGACGTCGCCGAGGCTCGAGGGGTGCGCGGGATCCCCGCGCACGCGCGCGACGCGCCCCTCGCGCACCTCGACGAGAAGGCCGCAGCCCACGCCGCAGTACGGGCACAGCGTCGCCGATTCAGGCATGGACGGGCTGCGCCTCGAGGAAGCCGAGCACCCGGTCGCGCAGCCAGAAGTAATCCGGCCGCGACAGGATCTCTTCCCGCACGCGCGGGCGCGGGAACTCCACGCTCAGGACCTGGCCGATGGTCGCGGCGGGGCCGCTCGTCATCAGCACGATGCGGTCGGCGAGCAGCAGCGCCTCGTCGACGTCGTGAGTGACCATGATGACCGTCCGCCGCGTGCGCTGCCAGAGCGCCATCAGCAAATCCTGACAATCCATGCGGGTGAGCGCATCGAGCAGCGAGAACGGCTCGTCGAGCAGCAGCAACCGCGGCTCCAGCGAGAACGCGCGCGCGATGCCCACGCGCTGCTGCATGCCGGCGGACAGCTCGCGCGGCAGACGATCCCCGAGGCCCCCGAGGCCCACCGCCTCCAGATAGGCCTCGGCGTCGCGAGCGCCGGCGGCTCGGCGCACCTGGTCGAGCGCCAGCCGCACGTTGTTGCGCACGGACATCCACGGCAGGAGCGTGGCCGACTGGAAGACGACGCCGCGGTCGGTGCCCGGGCCCTCGATCTCGCGGCCGCCGATGACGACACCGCCCGTCGTCGCCTGGTTGAGACCCATGAGGATCGAGAGCACGGTGGACTTGCCGCAGCCGGAGTGGCCGAGCAGGCAGACGAACTCGCCCTCGCTCACATAGAGGCTGAAGTCGCGCACGATCTCCGCGGGACCGGACGGTGTCAGGTACGTCTTGCCGAGCGCGGCGATCTCGACGAACGCGCGCACGTCAGGCGCCCCGGCGGCACGCGCGCAGGAACTCCACGATCCCCTGCCGGGCCTTCTGGTACGCCGGCGCCAGGCTCATGTGGCGGCGCCGGCGCGGGCGCGGCAAGCCGACCTCGAGCGGCGGGCCGAGCACCGCGCCCGGGCCCGGCGTCATCGGGTAGATGCGATCGGCCAGCAAGATCGCCTCGTCGACGTCGTTCGTCACGAGCACGACGGTCGTACGGCGCGCGTTCCAGATCGCCAGCAGCTCGTCCTGGAGCCGGGCGCGCGTGAGCGCGTCGAGCGCGCTGAACGGCTCGTCCATCAACAGGACTTTGGGCCGCATGGCCAGCCCGCGCGCGACGGCCACGCGCTGGCGCATCCCCCCCGACAGCTCGCGCGGGCGCTTGGCGGCGGCCGCCGTGAGGCCGACCAGCGCGACGAGCTCGTCGGTGCGCCGGCGACGCTCGGCCCTGGGCAGCGCTCCGTCCACCGCCTCCACGGCCAGCGCGATGTTCTCCCGCGCGGTCATCCACGGCAGCAGCGAGTACTGCTGGAAGACGATGCCGCGCTCCGGACCGGGCTCCGTCACCGCCTCACCGTCGAGCACGATCGTGCCGGCGTCGGGAGCGAGCAGGCCGGCGATCAGCGAGATCAGCGTGGTCTTGCCCGAGCCCGAGTAGCCGACGATCGCGACGAACTCGCCTTCCTCGAGCGACAGGCTCGCGCCGCCCAGCACGTGCGTGAGCCCGCGCGGCGTGACGAACGACTTCTCGACGGCGCACACGTCGAGGTACGGCATCACGCCGCCTTCATGCGTGCCTCGATCAGCCCCATCAGACGGTCGAGCAGGAACCCGATGGCGCCGATGGTGATGACACTCAGGATGATGTGCGAGTAGACGAGGCTGTTGTACTCCTGCCACAGGAAGCCGCCGACGCCCGGCGTACCCGTCAGCATCTCGGAGGCCACGATGACGAGCCACGCGAGGCCGAGCGAGAGTCGGTAACCGGTGAACACGTACGGCAGCGAGGCCGGCACGATGATCTTGGTCAGCATCGTGAAGCGCGAGAGCTTCAGCACGCGGCCGACGTTGAGATGGTCCGGGCTGATCGAGCGCACGCCCACCGCGGTGTTGATGACGGTCGGCCACATCGCGCAGAGCGCGATCGTGAAGACGGCGGCCGGCTCGGACTGGCGAAAGATCACGAGGCCCAGCGGCAGCCACGCCAGCGGCGAGATCGGGCGCAGGAACTGGATCAGCGGATCGAACGTCTCGTAGAACTTGCGCGAGAGCCCGAGCATGAAGCCGATCGGCGTACCGATGACCAGCGCCAGCAGGTAGCCCTTGCCGACGCGCACCAGCGAGTAGAACGCCAGGCGCCCGATGCCCTGGTTCATCTCGCCGTCCTTGAAGAACGGCTCCAGCACGTAGCGCCGCGACTCCTGCCAGGTGCGCGCCGGCGACGGCAGATCGGTCGCCACCGTCTGCGACAGCGCCGTCCACACCGCCAGGACGAGGCTCAGGCCGAGCAACGGCAGGACGACGCGCCTCATGACATCGTCCTCATGACATCGTCCTCATGACATCGTATGAACGGCGAAGCCCTTGGCGTACTCCTCGGGCTTGCTCGGGTCGAACGCCACGCCGTCGAACAGCGTTTCCTTCTTCATGTCCTCGCGCGGGGTCTCGATGCCCATCTCCCTGGCGACCTCGCGGAAGATGTCGGGCCGGTGCACGCGCTCGACGAGGCCCTTGTAGTCCGGCGGCTCCTTCACCATCCCCCAGCGCCGGAACTGGGTGAGCCACCAGACGCCGTGCGACTTCAGCGGGAAGTTGGTCTGGCGGTCGAAGAAGGTCATGTAGTACTTGTCCTTCTCCTTGCGGCCGTCGCCGTAGTCGTAGTCGCCGAGCATGCGACCGAGGATGATCTCCTTCGCGGCGTTGACGTACTGCGGCTGGCCGACGACCTCCGCCATCTTCGGGCGGTTCTCGAGCTTGTCGTTCCACTGGCTGGCCTCGAGGATGGCGCGCATCACCGCCTTCACCGTCTTGGGATTCTTCGTCGCGAACTCCTCGGTGAAGCCCAGCACCTTCTCGGGATGGTCCTTCCAGATCTGCTGCGTGGTGATGGCGGTGAAGCCGATGCCGTCGGCGATGGCGCGCGCGCCCCACGGCTCGCCCACGCAGTAGCCGTCCATCTTGCCGACCTTCATGTTGGCGACCATCTGCGCCGGCGGGATCGTGATCAGCGAGACGTCTCGGTCGGGGTTGATGCCGCCCGCGGCCAGCCAGTAGCGCGTCCACATCGCGTGCGTGCCGGGCGGATAGGTCATGGCGAAGGTCATCGGCGAGCCCTTGGTCTTCGCCTCCAGCGCAAGTGGCTTGAGCTGCTGCGGCGTCTTCACACCCTTGTCGAGCAGGGCCTTCGTCAGGGTGATGGCCTGCCCGTTCCGGTTGAGGTACATCGGGATGACCATCGGTTTGACCGGCGAGCCCTGTAGTCCCATGGTGGCCGCGTACGGGATGCCGAGCAGCAGGTGGGTGGCCTGGTTCTCACCGAGCGTGAGGCGGTCGCGGATGACGGCCCACGACGCCTCCTTGGAGATCGTCGACTCGATGCCGTGCTTCTTGAACAGGCCCAGCTCGTGCGCCATGACGATCGACGAGCAGTCGGTGAGCGCGATGATGCCGATGCGGACCTTTGGCGTCTCGGGGGCATCCGACGCGTAGGCGGTGCCGCGCCACCCGAGCGGGACGCCGGCCAGCACCGCGGCGACGGCGGTGGTCTTCACGAAGTCCCGGCGGGTGAGCTCCACAACATCCTCCCTGGCGCGACAAACGGGCGACACAGAAACGGCACCGTGCCTTCGATCGCGGCAACGGCGCCGTGGGTAGCCGCCCGCGCCGGCGTCGGCGCGGACTCGCGACAGGGGAATGCAGCGGACATGCCACGCGGCGCGCACTCGCGCGCCGACGGTGCGGCGTGGAGTTACGCGCGCATTGCTCGCGACGCGAGCACGCGCACGCTGCCGGATTTCATCGCATCAGACCGCCACGTGCTTGTTGCGACGGCAATGGCCGATGGCCGCGGGTCAGCCGGTATTTTGCAAGCCGGCGGCGATACCGTTGATCGTGATGGCGATGACCTCGCGGAGACGCTCCGCGTCGGGGCCGTCGGGATCCGGCGACGCGCGCAAGCGGCGCAGCATCTCGATCTGCACGTAGTTCAGCGGGTCCACGTAGGGATTGCGCAGGTGCACCGATCGCTGGATGACGGGATCGCCGTCCAGCAGCTCCGCATGGCCCGTGGCCCGGAGGATCGCGTCGCGGGTTCGCGCGTACTCCTCCTCGATCGCGCTGAACACGGCGGCGGCGAGCGCACGGTCCGGGACCAGACCGGAGTAGAGCGCCGCGATCCCCATGTCGGCCTTGAGGAGCGACATCTCGGCGTTGTCGAGGATCGCGCGGAAGAACGGCCACTCGACGTACATCTCCTGGAGGAGGCCCGGCTCCGCGCGGTCGAGCGCCGCGCCGAGCCCGTACCATCCCGGCAGGTTGAAGCGGCTCTGCATCCACGAGAAGACCCACGGGATGGCGCGAACGGTCGTGCGCGTCACCGCGTCGCCACGACGCACGGCCGGGCGCGAGCCGAGCCGGAGTCGGCGGATCTCGTCGATCGGCGTGGCCGTCCGCCAGTATTCGAGGAACCCCGGCGTTCGCTCGACCAGCGCGTGATACGCCGCCTGCGCCGCCATCGCCATGGCGTCCATGGCCGCGCGCCATCCGGGCGACGTCGCCCGCGCCGTCGTCTCGGACGACGCCAGCAGCACCGCGCCGACGATCTGTTCCAGGTGGCGGTGGGCCAGCGCCGGATCCGCGTAGCGTGACGCGATCGTCTCTCCCTGCTCGGTCAGGCGAAAGCGACCGCGGACCGTCCCCGGCGGCTGAGCGCGGATCGCCCGGCCCGGGGGCCCGCCGCCGCGGGCCACGGTGCCGCCGCGTCCGTGAAACAGGGTGAGCGCGATCCCGTGGTCGTCGCACGCGCGGGCGATCGCTTCCTGCGCGCGGTAGAGCGCCCAGCTCGCGGCGACGTATCCTCCGTCCTTGTTGCTGTCGGAATAGCCGATCATCACCATCTGCTTGCCGCCGGTCTCGGCGAGATGCCGGCGGTAGATGTCGAGCGCGAAGAGCTCACCGAGGATCCGAGGCGCCGCCGCCAGATCGTCGAGGGTCTCGAAGAGCGGCACGATGCCGGGTCCCGGCGCGCATCCCGCCCACCGTCCCAGCAGCAAAACCGTGAGCACGTCCGCGGCCCCCCGCGTCATCGAGACGATGAACGGCCCCAGCGACTCGGCGCCGTAGAGCGACTGGGCGCGCGCGAGGAGGCGGAACAACCGCCACGTCTCGCCACTCTCCTCGTCCGCGGCGGCCGCCGCCAGGTCGGCCGCCTTCGGTGGCGCGTCGGACAGCACGCGGACGAGCCGTTCGGTGCGCGCCCGCTGGTCGCTCCGCACGAAGTTCCGATCGATCCCGAGCACGCCGAGCATTCCGCCGAGGGCGCGGGCCAACGTCGCGGATTCCTCCCGGATGTCGAGCCGCGCCGCGTGGAGACCGAATATCTCGATCTGCGCGCGCACGGTTCGCAGGCGATCATCGGCAAGCACCGGCGGTAGCCCTCGTGCGATCAGATCCAACGTCGCTCGGATCTCATCGACCTTCACGCGCGCCCGATGCGGCTGCTCGTCGAGCAACCGCGCCGTCATGTCCTCTCGCGACGCCGTTTCCAGATCGGCAGCGAGGAGCGCCAGCGCCAGCCGGTACGGCTCGTTTGCATACCGCTCCTCCAGATAGCCGACGTGGACGGGCAGAGGCCGCCGCGCGTCGAGCCACTCGATGAGCGCCGCCGGTGGCGGACAGCGACGGCCGCTCACGCTCAAACGGCGGGCGAGATCTTGTAGCGACCGACGATGCCGCTCGACGGCGAGACCACGGTGGAGACGAAGTGTCTCCGCCGTCATCGGTGCCGTGACCGACGGATTGCCATCACGGTCACCGCCGATCCACGAGGCGAGTCTCAGCCACCCGCGGCCCCCCGCCGTCTCCGGTCGCGGCGCGAGGCCGGGATAGTGCGTCCGGACCGCGCGCGCGAGCTCCGCCGCGACGCGGGGAAGCGCGTCCCAAAAGATCGTGTCGACGACGTAGAGGCCCGTGCGCACCTCGTCGGTGACCGCGGGCTGGATCGTCCGCGTCCGCTCCGTGAGCCAGAGCTCGGTGACCTCGGCGTGAAGGGCGGCCAGCGCCGTCTCGCGCTCGCGCGCCAGCAGCCCGGGTTCGTCCAGACGCCGTAGCGTCTCCCCGATGCGCTGCAGTTTCGCGAGCACGGTCCGTCGCTTGGCTTCGGTGGGATGCGCCGTCAGGACCAGCTCGATCGAGAGGCCCCCGAGGAGCGCCACCATCTGCTCACCGCTGACGCCTCGGGCCGCGAGGTCGGCGATGGCCGCCCCGATCGACCCGGGAATCGGCGCCGGGTGCCGCGCACGCTCGCGCTCACGCAGCGCGCGGATCCGATGGCCTTCCTCGGCAAGGTTCACGAGGTCGAAATAAACGGCGAAGGCGGACGCCGTGACGCGGGCGGCATGCGTCGAGAGGGTGGCGACGGCGTCAGCGAGCTCCCGCGCGTCCGCGACCTCGCCCCCGCGCAGCGCCTTGGCCAGGACGCGGATCCGCTCTTCCGTATCGAAGAGCGCGTCGGACTCCTGCGTCCGGAGCACGTCGCCGAGCGTTTCGCCGAGCAGATGGATGGCCGCCGAGAGATCCATCCTCCTAGCGATCGATCGAACACGACACGCGCATGCGGTTGCGCGCGATCCAGGCATAGACGACGCGCGCGAGCGGGCGCAGGCCAGGCAGCGCGAACAGCGCGGCGATCCAGCGCCAGCGCGGGATGCGGCGCAGCAGCTCGGGCATCGCGTCGGCGCCGGCGAGCACCCGCCCGTCGGGCAGGACGAGCTGCATGGCGGTCATGCACTGCTCATCGGTCACCTGGGGGAAGCGCTGGCGGCGCGGGGCCGAGCGGCACGGCAGAATCTCGAGCGTGCCGGCATCGAGGGCGCGGCGCATGATCCAGAGCGCGCTGGCGCGGCACATCGCGCACTCACCGTCGTAGATGAGCGTCGCGACCGGGCCCGTCGCCGAGGCTACCGGTCCCATCGCTTCGCCAGCGAGCGGTAGTAGAGCCAGAAGCCGATGGAGATGAGCGGCGAGACGATGGCCTGCGCGAGCGCCGCCCGGGAGCCGGTGCGGGCGTACGCACGCGCCTCGATGAGCGTGTAGAGAAGGAAGAAGGCGATGCCCGCGATGATCAAGATCCGGTGCGCCGTGATCAATCGCATCGCGGGCGCCCGCCTCAGACGCTCAGCACGGCCTTCACGGCATCACGCGTCACGGACACCAGCCGGTCCACCTCGGCCTCGCTGATCACGAGCGGCGGCGCGTAGAAGATGGTGTCGCCCGTCGCCGGGTGCGCGCCGGCCACCGGCCGCACGCGCGTGATGACGCCGCGCTTGGTCATCTCCTGCTGGATGCGCGGCCCGATCTTCTTGTCGGCGGTGAAGCTGCGCTTGCTCGGGCGGTCCTCGACCAGCTCGACGGCGGCCAGCAGGCCCTTGCCGCCCCGGATGTCGCCCGCGTTCGGGTGATCCTTGAACACCTGCTGCAGCCCCGTGTAGAGTCGCGTGCCCATCTTGGCCGCGTTCTCCCAGAGCCTCTCGCGCTCCATGATCTCGATGTTCTTCAGTCCCACCGCACAGCACGTCGGGTGCCCGGAGTACGTGTACGCGTGCATCCAGCGGTCCTCGGGCTTGACGTTGTCCATGGCGTCCTTGATGTCGCGGCTCACCATGATGCCGCCCAGCGGCAGGTAGCCGGAGGTCACGCCCTTGGCGAACGACATGATGTCGGGCTTGACGTTCCAGTGCGAGAGCGCGAACCAGCGCCCGGTGCGGCAGAAGCCGGTGATCACCTCGTCGCCGATGAAGAGCACCTCGCGCTTCGTGCACACCTCGCGCACGAGCCGGAAGTAGTCGTCGTCCGGCACCAGCACGCCGCCGCCGCCATGAATCGGCTCGGCGATGAACGCGGCCACCGTGTCCTGGCCCTCGCGCGTGATGGCCTCGTCGAGCAGCCGCGCCGCCGTCTGGCCCGCCGTCTCGCCGGGCCGGGCGTCCTGCTGCCGGTACGGGTAGCACGTCGGGATGTGCACGAAGCCCGGCACGCGCGGCTCGAACATCTTCCAGTAGGCGGCCATGCCCGTCGCGCTCATCGCCTGCTGCGTCACGCCGTGGTAGGCGTTGTGGCGCGAGATGACCTTGATCTTGTCGGGCTTGCCCTTGGTCTTCCAGTAGAAGCGCGCCGTCTTGAACGCCGACTCGTTGGACTCGGCGCCGCCGCAGGTGAAGAACACGGCCTGCATGTTGTCGTAGGCGAGCCCGATGAGCTTTTCGGCGAGCTGCACGGCCGGCAGGTTCGACGAGCCCGTGTACGCCGAGAAGTAGGCCAGCTCCTTCATCTGCGCCGCCGCCGCCTCGGCCAGCTCGGCGCGGCCGTGGCCGACGTTGACGTTCCACAGGCCGGCGAGCCCGTCGATGTAGCGCTCGCCGCCCAGCGTCTCGATGGTCGCCCCCTTGCCGCGCACGTAGATCATCGGCTCGGCGTGATCGATCGGGTGGTGCAGCGGGTGGATCAGGTGCTCCTGGTCGGCCTTGATGATTTCGGCGGCAGTCAACGCCATCAGATCCTCCGATAGTCGCCGTGCGGGACAGGCACCGCGCGCTCGCGCGGGCCACGGTAACGATAAACCCAGGCCCGCGCGCGCCGGCCGCGCGCAAGCGTCACGATCGTGATCGAGCGCACGAAATTGTACCCCTCCTCCCGGTCCAGCACCGGGAGAACTTCGGGGTCGTCCAGGCGGTAGAGCTCGCCCTTCACCCGGCCGGTGCCGCGGATCAATCCGGGATAACGGCCGAGGTTCAGGAGCCGGCCGGCGACGCTGCCCGTGCCCAGGAACGTCGCGCGGCGCGCGAGCAGGCGGTGCCGCCCGTGGCCGCGCATGAGGGTGCCGTAGGCGAAAAGCTGCTTACTGGTCGCCGGCAGGGTCGGTGGCGCCGCGCAGCACCGCCTCGAGGAACTGCGGCTCCGGGTAGGCGCCGAGCAGCTCCACGCGGTCGTTGATCACGATCTTCGGCACGCCGCTCACCTGATAGGCGCGCGCAAGCTCCGGGAACTCGGTCGCGTCGATCGCGGTCGCCGTCACGCGCTCCGACGCGATCGCCATGTGCTGTGCCAGGCGCACGGCCCGGGGACAGTGCGGTCAGGTGGGGGTGGAGAAGACCTTGATGTCGACGTCGCCGGCGAGCGCGGCCAGCGAGGCCTTCGTGTCGTCGGTCAGCGCGGCCTCGCCGCTGGAGACGGCGATGATCGAGTCGATCAGGTTGCTGAACTCGTAGCCGGCCGGGATGCCGAGAAAGCGCACGCCGTAGTCGCGCGCGCCCTCCACGACGGTGGCCGGCACCTCCTCGATGCCGTAGGCCTGCGCGCGCTCCTTGTCGATGGCCGGGTTGAGCACCTCGACGCTGATCTGGTCCGAGAGCGCCGCCACTTCCCTGATGAGCTGCTCGTTCTGGCGGCAGAGGTCGCCCGCCACCAGCTCCTGCGAAAACACGACGAGCTTGACGGGCCCGGCGATGCGCGCGAACTCTGTGCGGACGGCGTCTTCGTCGCGGGGCTGGAGAATGGGCATGCCTCATTATATAGTCGGCGTCGAGGAGTTCCCGCCATGAAGCCTTTCGTGATCAACCGGTACGGTCGGATGGTCTTCCCATCGAATTTTTTTCCGAACCTCGACTTCTCCGTCTTCGAGACGCTCGATCAGTTCGCGGCGGTGATCCGGCGCGACTTCGAGGAGAAGGCGCCGTCGGAAGCCGACATCGTCTCGCGGCTGGAATCGGGCGCGTACCGCGGGCGCTACGACCTGTTGCGCGATCTCGCGCTCGACCTCTTCTGGGTCAACCGCTTCGCGCTGACGATGTACGAGAAGCGGCCGACGCGCTGGCGCGACGTGCCGCGGCAGCGCGACGACGTCTTCCTGCCGATCTTCAAGCCGTGGGAGGGCAGCGAGATGACGGCGGCCATCGAGCGCGGCTACCGCGCGCTGAAGCCGTCGTGGGACGAAGGCACCGAGGACAAGATCTTCCGCGTGCTCATCGACGTCTTCCGCCACAAGGCGGGCGCGGGCGCCGAGCTGGAGCCGATCAAGCCCACGGCAAGCTGGCCGACGACGACTTCGTGGTCGTCTACCACCCGCGCAACGACGAGGTGCGCGACTTCATCCGCCGCGTCAAGAGCGGCAAGCGCAGCCGGCCGCCCAAGCCGCCCGCGCTCGCGGCGCGCCAGCCCGCGGCGCCCTATCCGCCCGTGGACGTGCGCAAGCAGTTCAAGGTGATGCCGCGGCTGGAGGCGCTGGCCGTCTACCAGGGCGAGCGGCCGTGCACGAACGACGACCTCATCCGCAACGCCGCCTACTCGTGGTCGCCGATGACCGCCGACGAGATCGAGCAGAAGACGGGCATCCGCCAGCGTCTCTACACCGATCTCGACCTCGACCACATGGCGTTGCTCGCGGCACAGGCCGCGCTCGACAAGGCGGGACGCCGGCCCGAGGAGATCGGCGCCGTGCTCTTCTGCTCGTGCACGAGCGCCAAGATGATGCCGTCCCTGGCCACGTGGCTGTCGGGCCGACTCGGCATGTTCCAGACGCACGCCTCGTGCGACATCGTGGCCGCCTGCGCGGGGCTGCCCTACGGGCTCTCGGAGGCGGTGCGCCTGCTGCAGGAAGTCGAGCGGCCCGTGCTCGTCGTGTGCGGCGAGAAGTTCTCCG
>WNFR01013242.1_pt1 | contig 13556 bp, 13 predicted proteins | sample 5400221 | NCBI WGS metagenome assembly WNFR01 (sample SAMN13153357, study PRJNA577476) | soil metagenome | isolation source: 40 cm soil under Madrone tree | place: USA:California | collected 2016-06-14
TTCGGATTCGTCTTCCCCAGCACCTTCGTTATCGCCGCCGTCAACGTCGTCTTCCCGTGATCCACGTGACCGATGGTCCCGATGTTCACGTGCGGCTTGCTGCGATCAAATTTCTCTTTGCTCATCTTTTCCTGTTCCTTATGTGGCCCAGACTTTAGTCTGTGGTTCTCTTCTAATAATGAAATTACAGACTGAAGTCCGTGCCACCTTACTCTATGGAGCCCGCGATGAGATTTGAACTCATGACCTCCTCCTTACCAAGGAGGCGCTCTACCCCTGAGCTACGCGGGCATGTAGGGCAAGTGGCTAACTTACCTGTTCGTTGGTCCAAAACTCATCTGAACAAGTTATCAACTTGTCCGGCAGAACTTGGAGCGGGCGACGAGATTCGAACTCGCGACCCTCAGCTTGGAAGGCTGATGCTCTACCAACTGAGCTACACCCGCTCACTCCGCCGAAATTTCAAATCTCAAACTTGCAATCTGAAATTTCACTTGGTGCAGGGGGTAGGATTCGAACCTACGTAAGGCGTTAGCCTGCCGGGTTTACAGCCCGGTGCCATTAACCACTCGACCACCCCTGCTTATTTTTGCTGCCAATTAAGCATGCGAATGGAACCGGTCAGAAACGACAGAACTGACGTTCCCTATGCGCGCACTCCGGCCCTAGCCGCAAACTCGTCACTTTAACTGAGGTTAGTGCGCTTTTGCAAGTGCGCGAAGATAAAGAACGCTACGGCCGTTGATGCACGCCATTCCCTTTGTTCGGTATAGCGAGAATATCGATTCATTGGAGCCGGCGAAGGGACTTGAACCCCCGACCTACTGATTACAAATCAGTTGCTCTACCAACTGAGCTACGCCGGCTTAATCTGCGGCTGGCCCATACTAGCAGCATCAAAATTCAAAGTGAAGTGATCGCCCCACAGAGGTCTATCATCTGCCGCTTTTCTCAGAAGTCCTCGCAGCGAGGCTTGGTAATGCAACGATGGCCACCCGCTTTGCGAAGTCATGAAAGCATTTGGGCCCCGATTGCCCGGCGCGTAACTTGACAACGCTTTGCCTGTTTCCTATTCTAACCGTTCGCGTTCTAGGCGCTTAAAATAGAAGGACTTATCTATGTCAACATACTTTCCCAGCGGCCAGAGTCTGGCCCAGGAGCGGAAGTGGTACGTCGTCGATGCCGCCGGCAAGACCGTCGGACATCTGGCCTCCGAAGTAGCCGCTATTCTAACTGGCAAACGGAATCCGAAATGGACGCCGTTTCTCGACATGGGTGACCATGTGATCGTAGTCAACGCTAGCAAAGCGATGTTCACCGGATCAAAATCGACCGGCAAAGTCTATAGCCGGCATACCCTCTACCCTGGTGGCCTGCGACAGACAACCGTGACCGAGATGTTTACCAAACACCCCGAACGGGTGATTGAGTTCGCTGTGAAAGGAATGCTGCCCAAGACAAAACTTGGCAAAGCAATGGCGAAGAAGTTAAAGGTCTATGCTGATGCCGAGCATCCTCATGCCGCGCAGTTACCGCAAACCCTCGACTTCCCTTCACGCAAAAATCAAAAGTAGAAACCGACAGAAGGACTAAGACGTGGCAGAAATTCAATACTACGGAACCGGGCGGCGCAAGACTTCGACTGCTCGAGTGTATTTGCGACCTGGTGCGGGCAATTTCCTGGTCAATCGGAAAGCCTTCGAGGCGTACTTTCCCAACGAAACACACCGCATGATTATTCGTCAACCGCTTAACTTGACGGAAACGACCGCTAAGTTTGACGTGCTGGTCAACGTGGCCGGCGGCGGCCCCTCGGGCCAGGCCGGTGCGATTCGTCATGGCATTACGCGGGCCCTGATTGAATATAACGGCGACCTGAGGCCGGCATTGAAACAGGCCGGATTGATTACCCGTGACCCGCGGATTAAAGAGCGCAAGAAATACGGACAGAAGGGCGCGCGCAAGCGCTTCCAGTTCTCTAAGAGATAAGTTTGAAATTTCAAATTTGAGATTTGAGATTTCAGAAATCCATTGTCGCGATTTTGATTGGTTGCTTTTAAAGCGAAAGCGCGGGTCGCGGCGAGTACATAAACCAATTGACATAAAGGAGAAAGCTTTTTGGTTACGGTTACGATGAAAGAGTTGTTGGAGGCCGGTGTTCACTTTGGCCACCAGGTACGTCGTTGGAATCCGAAAATGAAAGAATACATTTTCGGAGAGCGCAACGGCATTTACATTATCGATCTGCAAAAAACGCAGAAAATGTTTCGCGAGGCGCTGCAGGCCGTGGCCAACATGGTTGCTGAAGATCGCGGTAAGACGGTGCTGTTCGTAGGCACCAAGCGCCAGGCGCAGGACGCGGTGCGTGAAGAGGCCGAGCGCTCGGGACAGTACTATGTGAATCAGCGCTGGTTGGGGGGCTTGCTGACAAATTTTCAGACCGTGCAAAAGTCGATCAAACGTTTGAAAGATCTCGAAGCGATGCAGACCGACGGCCGTTATGAGAAGTTGACCAAGAAAGAGCGCATTAAGCTCGATCGCGAGCGGCAAAGCCTGGAGAAGGTGCTCTCGGGCATCAAGAGCATGAATCGCCTGCCCGATCTGGTTTTCGTCATAGACGTGCGCAAGGAAGAGATCGCCGTAGCCGAAGCAAACAAGCTTGGCATTCCGGTGATTGCGGTGGTCGATACCAACTGCTCGCCGGAAGGAATCGACTATGTGATTCCCGGTAACGACGACGCCCTGCGCGCGGTCCGACTGTTCGCTTCGCGTATCGCTGATGCGGTGCTCGAGGGCCAGCAAATGTTGACCGAGGGCGGCGCTTCCGGAGACGAACCGGCGCCAGAAGCAAGACCGGAAGTAGCGTCAACCGAAGCGGACCAAAGCGCTGCCGTTTCCCCGGCCCCTGAGGGGCCGCCGGACCTCAGCGCTGAACCGGTCAGTGCACAACCAGATAACGCTGTGCTGCAGGCTGAACCCGAAAACGAGAGCGCGGAGGTCGTCGCCGCCAGCTAGAATCAGCGCCATCTTCAATTTCATCGGCGAGCGCAGCCTCAAAGGCGGACATCCGCCGGGCTGCGCGTTTTCATGAGGTGGCACAGACGTCAGTCTGTGTATTCACCCCGGAAGCCAAACATAGACTGAACTCTGTGCCACTAAACCAGGGAGAGATAAGGAATCATGGCAGAAATAAACGCAGCTGCGATTAAGGCACTGCGCGAAAAAACCGGCGCCGGAATGATGGATTGCAAGAAGGCCATTACCGAAGCCGAAGGCAATGAAGAGCGGGCGATTGAAATCCTGCGTGAGCGCGGTTTGGCCTCAGCCAAGAAGAAAGAAGGCCGCGTCGCCGCCGAAGGAGTCGTCGGATCGTACATTCACATGGGCGGCAAGGTGGGCGTGTTGGTCGAAGTGAACTGCGAGACCGATTTCGCCGCCCGCAGCGTGGAGTTTCAGCAATTGGTGAAAGACATCGCCATGCACATTGCTGCCGCCGAGCCGAAGCATGTCTCGCGTGAAGAAGTCGCCCCGGAAACTTTGGATAAGGAGCACGAGATCGCTCGGAACCAGGCCAGAAACGATCCCAGGAATGCGAACAAGCCGGACCAGGTCATTGACAAGATCGTCGAAGGCCGGCTTAACAAATTCTATGAAGAGTTTGTTTTGCTCGACCAGCCCTTTATTAAGGATCCGGCCAAGACAGTCGGTGAGTTGGTGACCGAGAGAATCGCGCAGACCGGCGAGACGATAACGATCAGAAGATTCGCTCGCTACAAGATGGGCGAAGGCCTGGCCAGGCGTGAGGACGACTTTGGTGACGAAGTTGCTAAACTAGCTGGGAGTTAACGAGTCCTCTTGGCGTGGTCCATTTTCTCACGCAAGGGCGCAAAGCCGGCATCGTCGAACTACGCTGACAAAATGAGCATTGAAAATCAAAATGACCCAGCCTACGGTCGCGTGCTCTTGAAGATTTCCGGAGAGGCGCTCATGGGCCAGCAGACCTTTGGCATCGATGTGAACGTGGCGTTGGCGGTGGCCGACGAGATCAAGCAGGTGCACGATCTGGGAATTCAGGTTGCGGTAGTGGTAGGCGGTGGCAACATATTTCGCGGCCTCTCAAAGAGCGCCGGCAATATGGATCGCTCGGCCGCCGATTACATCGGTATGCTGGCCACGGTCATGAACGCCGTGGTCTTGCAGGACGCCCTGGAAAAGACCGGCATTCAGACGCGGGTGCTGTCCGCAATAGACATCCCTCAGTTGGCGGAACCTTTCATTCGCCGTCGCGCAATTCGTCACCTCGAGAAAGGACGGATCGTGATCTTTGCCGCCGGAACCGGGAACCCGTTTTTCTCTACCGATTCGGCCGCGGCGTTACGCGCGGCAGAAATAAAAGCAGACATTATTCTGAAGGCCACCAAAGTCGACGGAATCTATTCGGCGGACCCCATGGTCGACCCGGCCGCTACCAGATTCGAATGCATTACCTTCCTGGAAGTTCTGGAGAAACAACTCAAAGTGATGGACGCCTCGGCGATCTCTCTTTGTATGGACAATAACCTTCCGATCATTGTCTTCAATATGCGGAAGCCCGGAAACATTGCCCGCGTTGTCACCAGGGGATCCAGTATCGGAACGCGGGTGAGCCACGACTGCAACTGAGTCTCACGGTTGATGGACGCTTGACTAAGCCCGCTGTTTTGTCTATTCACGAATAACGGTTTTACGATTTAGGTTGCGGCGCGCGCCCAGCGCGTGAGCCAGGGGCGAGACGCCCGGGCCACTCTCTTACGGAGTTCGTCATGAGCGAAAAAGACGTCATCAAGGAAACCAAGCCGCGCATGGAAGCGGCGATCGACGATGTGCGCCGCAAGTTAGCCACGGTACGCACCGGGCGGGCGGCCGTTAGTCTGCTCGACAACATCCAGGTTGAGTATTACGGTACGCCAACGCCACTGAATCAAGTGGCTTCCGTGCACGCGCCCGAGCCGCAGATGCTTACCGTGCAGCCATGGGACCAGACGCAAGTGGCAAACATTGAGAAAGCGATTCGCGCTGCCGATTTGGGCCTGAATCCATCGAACGACGGCAAGCTGGTTCGGATTCCCATTCCGCCACTCACCGAAGAACGGCGCAAGCAGCTTGCCAAACAGGTACACGAGATCGCCGAAGAACATCGCACCGCCATCCGTAATATCCGCCGTGACGAGAACGACAAGTTGAAAAAGATGCTGAAGGACAAATCGATTTCTGAGGATGCCGAACGGGCCGGGTTGGACGAAGTGCAAAAACTAACCGACTCGTACATCTCAAGGATCGACGAGCTGTCAAAGTCCAAAGAACATGAGATCGTGAGCATCTAGCGGGACGCATTCTCTTTCGTGCCGGTTCGTGTGATTTCGTGGATCGTGTGTTTGGTCTCGAAGACGATCCCCGAAACCACACGAACAAACACCAACTCAAAGTCTTTGTCGCATTTCCTGGAGCGGGCGCACAGGGCTCACGTTTGTAGACATATTATTAACGAACGACTTTGGAATGTTCGGATGTTTATATCTCTCGCCCTATCCCTAATTGCAATCGCGAGCGGCACGGTTCTCACATACACATGGGATGAAGATGCACCGCTCGTTTCGCGTTTATGCACCGGCACCTGTATCGGCTTCGCCTTCCTGGGCCTGATTGGTTTCACCTTCGCTTTAGTGATCGGATTAACAACCGTCACCCTGGTCCTGACCGGAATCGTGCTGGCATTGCCCGCGCTGCTACTGCGAAACTCGCAGCTCCGCGTTCAAATTGACCAGGACCTCAACCGGACGACGCGGGCGATCAGTCGCGCGGCTACCCGGCCGGATCGATGGGCATTTATCTATTTTCTTTTCTATGCGGCGGTGGCGATTGGCATGTGGCTGGTGTTCTCTCGGGCAATGTTTGAAAAGCCGGACGGCATTTACACGGGCGTGCTGAACAACTATGGCGACCTCCCTTTTCACCTGAGCGTGATCACGCGTTTCGCCTTTGGCCGGAACTTTCCACCCGAAGACCCGACATTTGCCGGCGCCCGTTTTACTTACCCATTCCTGACCGACTTTGTCTCGGCGATGTTCGTGCGTGCCGGCGCCACTCTGCGCGATTCCCTTTTCATGGAAAACTATCTCCTGGGCGTGGCGCTGGTAGGAGTGCTGCATCGCTTTGGTCAGAAACTCCTGCGCAATCGCACGGCCGCGATTCTGACGCCGGTGTTGGTAATTCTAAACGGCGGCCTCGGTTGGGCAATGCTGTTCAGCGATGTGAACAATACTGACGGCGGGGTGTTCCAGGTGCTGAGACACATTCCGCATTCGTACACAATTCTCCCCGAAGTTGCGGAGGGCTGGCGGTGGGGCAACGCCGTGACCAGTTTGCTGGTGCCGCAGCGTGGATTTCTTCTGGGTATCCCGCTGGCCGCGATTGTGTTCACGCAATGGTGGGCTTCGATGCAAGGCATCGAGGAAGTAAAAAGTAAAAAGGTAAAAGGCAAAAAGGAAGATCGTCGGAACCAGCGGATGGAACCGGCAGGGAGCGCGACTGGCAGAACGGGATCTCCCGCGGATAATTCTTCCTTTCTTAATTTTTCCTTTTTACTTTTACCTTCCACCAGGCGGATGCTCGCGGCCGGTGTGGTTGCAGGTCTGTTACCACTGGTCCACGCGCACAGCTTTATTGTGGTAATGGGTGTGGGTGCTTGTCTGGCTCTGATAAACTGGCCGCGCTGGCGCGAGTGGCTCGCTTTCTTTGTAGTGGCTTCAGTAATCGCCATCCCGCAGTTGCTGTGGTCTACCCATGGCAGCGCGGTCAGCACCAGCGCCTTTATCGGCTGGGAGTTCGGTTGGGACAGCGGCAATGCAAACTTCTTCTGGTTCTGGTTCAAGAACACCGGGCTCTTCATCCCGCTGCTGATCGCGGCCCTGCTTTGGAAGAGTGAAGGCTATCTGGTTTCGCGCAAGCTGCTGTTTTTCTTCCTTCCCTTCACGCTGTGTTTCATCATCCCAAACATGGTAAAGCTGGCGCCGTGGGTTTGGGACAATGTGAAAGTTCTTTTCTACTGGTGGATCGCCTCTGCCCCTATAGTTGCCTTGTTGCTGGCCCGTCTGTGGGAAGGAGGGGTCTGGCATCGCGTGCTGGCGGGAGGATTGTTCGCCGTACTGACGCTCGCCGGTGCTCTGGACGTTTTCGCTCTAGTAACCAAACAAGGCGAGTATCAGGAGTTCGACCGCGATGGTGTCATCTTTGCCGAAATGATCAAGCAGCAGACACCGCCGCGCGCCACGATTCTGCACGCGCCAATTCACAACACGCCGGTTTTCCTGACGGGCCGGCGCTCGCTGATGGGTTATCCGGGACATATCTGGACGCACGGGATCAACTCTGGCCCGCGCGAAACAGACATCAAGAAAATGTACTCGGGCTCGGCTGACGCGGCGAGCTTGCTCAGCAAATATGGGGTCGATTATGTTGTTATCGATCCACAGGAACATTCGGTAATGCCCGTGAATACCGACTTCTTTAGTAGTTATCCGGAAATCGTGAAAATAGGTGAGTACCACCTCTACAAAATCAAACCGTAAGAGAGACGTGCGGGCAGAAAAGCCTCTCGAAGCAAGCGCGCCTGTCGACGGCTCGGGGATTTCTGAGCTTACCTGGCGATTGTCTTCTCTGGGGATTCTGCTCGTGGGCGCTTTCCTACGTCTCTACAATCTTTCGCTCGTTCCCCTGCACCACGACGAAGGTGTTAACGGAAACTTTCTGGTCACGCTGGTTCGCGAAGGCAAATACGAATACAACCCGGAAAACTACCACGGCCCGACACTGTATTTCTTCTCGGCTGTCATTCCCTGGATCGCACGGTTCTTCGGAGGTAAAGCCTTCGGCGACAACTATGGCCTGACCACCTTCAATATCCGCCTGGTAACGGCTGCTTTCGGCATCGGCACGATCTGGCTCGTGCTCCTGTTGCGAAAAAGAATCGGAACCATTGGAGCTCTTTCAGCGGCGGGCCTGGTTGCAATCTCACCCGGCGCGGTTTATCTCTCCCGCTATTTTATCCACGAATCTTTGTTTGTCTTTTTCACTCTGGGGATCGTCGTCGCGGCTTTGAAATACTATGACAGCGGGCGCGCAACTTATTTGATTCTCGCGGCCATCTCCGCGGGGTTAATGGTGGCGACCAAGGAGACCTGGAGCATTAATGCGCCAGTGCTCCTGAGGTTTGGGTCAAACCATCGAGCGCTTTGGCGGGCCCGTGCCGCTGACCACGGTGGCTTTGGTCGCGTTTGCAGTCTTTATCACCGTAAACGTCCTGTTCTATTCGTCGTTCTTTACCAACTATCCAAAGGGCGTCAGCGACGCGCTGAAAACGTTGAGCCTGTGGCGTCATCGTACTCACGAACACGCGCACCCTTTTCTGCAATACTTCGAATGGCTCAGGCAAATAGAATCACCGCTGTTGTTGCTGGGCGTAATCGGAGCGGCGGTGGCAGTCTGGCGCGGTCAGAATCGCCTCGCAGTCTTCGTGGCCCAATGGGCCTTCGGCATCCTCGTCGCCTATTCGCTGGTGGAATACAAGACGCCCTGGATTTCTTTGAACTTCATAGTGCCGTTGGCGATCATCAGCGGCTACGCTCTCGACCAGCTTTACCGCAGATTTGGAGAGCCGTGGGTTCCGTTGTCAATGGCGGTTGGCGCGATTGCGCTGCTGATCTTCGGACATTTCACAAAGTTTAAGTACGGCGACGCAGGTGGAGTTGCTGGCGTGATATGGGATTTTGATTTCCCGCACAAGTCGCCATACATAGCCGCTATTCTGTTACTGGCGGGCTATGCCGGTTACGTTCTGTATTCCCGGTCGGACACGTTTCTGCCTTCTCCGCATTTCTGTCTCGCAATCGTGGCGGTGCTGGCGGTCAGCGGCTATCAAATGTACGAACTCAACTTCGTTAACTATGATAACGACCAATACCCCTATGTCTATGCGCACACGCGCCGCGATCTGCTGCAAATGCTCGGCGAGATCGATCGCATTTCAAAACGTCTGGGCACGGGTAATGACACCGGAATCGCGATGGTCTCGCCCGACTATTGGCCGCTGCCGTGGTACCTCCGCGATTACAAGCGCGTTGGTTATTACCAGCAAATCGTGGCTACCAATGAACCAATAATTGTCGGTTCGATGGCTCAGGAAGAACAGCTCAAGCAAACCTACGGCGATCGGTATGTACTCGTGAGTTCCGGTAAGGATGATGGCAGCTTCGGGCTGCGTCCCGGCGTCGATTTGCTGTTGTATGTGAGGAAGGACGTGGCGAAGCAGTAAGTAAGTAAGTAGACTGTGAATCGGATGCCAAGGGGTTCACTCGAATTTGAATGGGATTCAAAGAAGGCGGCGAGTAATCTGCGCCAGCATGGCGTTTCCTTTGAAGAAGCGGCTTCAGTATTTAGTGATGTACTTGCCGCGGTCTACCAGGATCCAGACCATTCAGTGCGCGAACGGCGATATCTGACGATTTGGCACATCTGATCAAAGACGCCTGCTCCATATCGCCTACGCGGATCGAGGTGGGCGAATCAGAATAATCAGTGCACGAAAAGTGACAAGAGGGAAAGAGACCTCTATGAAAAAGAAGACAGATAAGGATTCCGATGAGATGAGGCCGGAGTACGACCTCAGAAAGCTCAAATTTATGGGTCGAGGAATCTACGCCAAGCGATATCGATCGGGAACAAACCTTGTTTTGTTGGAACCCGACGTACGAGAGGCATTTCCTGACGATGAATCCGTTAATGAGGCTCTGCGCGTGATTGTAAAGGCTGCAAAGAGATCGGTCTCGCCAAATCGAAGGAGTCCAACAAAGGTTCGCCGGCAGTCATCTCAAGCCCGATCAAGCAAAGCCCGAGCCGTATGAGCGCACAAGAACCATCAACCTATAGACCTTTTGTCTTCACTGTGATTGAAGACGACGGGTTAAACGTAACCATCGAAGTCTCGGAAGAAGACTACCAAGCTGATCTGGCAGCTGGCATCGATGAAGAGGCAACGCTCAAACCGGGTCGCTATAAGATGAAGCGTGGTGGGTTCCTTGCGCGACACCCCGAGTTGAAGCTCAAGGAGGTGCAACGCGTGGGCACAAGGCGATTAAGCGGTTGCCTCTATATATTTGGCCGCCCATCGCTATTATATTTCACTCCGTTGGCATAAGATTCAAACACGGCCGTCACTCTCATTTTCCTCAAAGGAGAAACAAAATGGCTATAACAGTTTCCCTAATCAACATGAAGGGCGGAGTTGGTAAGACTACACTTGCGTTCAACTTGGCATGGTACTGTGCCTGGCAAGCTAATTTGAAGGTGCTGGCTGTCGACCTCGATCCCCAATCTAATCTCAGTCAGTATTTTATGGGCGCTCGAAAATATCTTGCTTACATTAGTGCGGAGGGACAAACGGTTGTCGAAATTTTTGAGCAATTTTCGGCACCTCGAACTAAGAAAGGTTCCCCGAGACTGATAAAACCGAACGAAGTGATACATGTCTTACAAGAGTGGTCTGATGGTAGTTTACTTCACCTAGTGCCCTCAAGACTTGAACTAGCGTGGACGCTCAAGAACCCAACAGATAAGGCGCAACTTCTACCGCAATTCCTAGCTCAAGTCGAAGGGAGATACGATCTCATCGTAATTGATTGCGCGCCCACTGAATCGATTCTCACGTCGGCTGCATACAGATCAAGTCGGTATGTAGTCGTGCCAGTACGACCCGAGTTCTTAGCAACCATTGGTCTTCCGTTATTGGCTCGATCGCTTGAAGAGTTTCGGTTAATGCATCAGGATCAGACCTTGGAGATGGCCGGATGAGTTTCTAGAAAGGATTGGGTTGAAGTGAACGACCGAGTGTCACTGCTTGCTTCACGCATTGCAGAGATTGAAGAAGGATTCTCTGAGAACGAAATTCGGCAGGCCGTCACCCTACTGAAACATCGTCGCTTGAGTTCATCCGTCAGAGAATTCTTACGTCATGACGAAAGAACATCTAAGAGACCTCGTCGCAAACGCAAGAGCAAACCAATTGAGGACCAACGCTCAAAAGCAGTTGTTGAACTTGAGCATAAAGAGCCGGAAAAGTATGCCGTTCTATCTGAATTTGATGCAGCGCTTAGAAAGGGTTCTGTCCTGCCAGAGGTGATAGAGTTGAAAAGGCTCGGTAAGTCACTGAGTAAAACATTTTCAACCAAGAGTTCCCGACGCGAAGCGATTAGCAAGCTTATGAAGGCCTTGGCAGAAAAGTCCTTACCCGAAATCAGACAGGTCGTACTGAGCGTTCTTTCTAATCACGTAGAGAATGACAAAGATAGTGATTATTACAAGCTCGCACAATTCATAATCACGGGCAAGACCCCTGCTTCCCAAGACGACCAGAGAGCCTAGTCATTTCTGTCCGAGTCGAAATCCCCATGATGCGCTTACCCAAATTCGACTATCGCACCCCGCGCACTATCGCGGAGGCGGTGAAGATCATCGCCGACACTGGGCCGGACGCGCAGTTCGTGGCCGGTGGCACCGATCTCTATCCGAACATGAAGCGCCGGCAACAGACGCCGCGCACGGTGATCTCAGTGATGCGTTTGCCGGAACTCAATCAAATAACGGGAGATGGTGGTTCGGGAGTTGTGATTGGCGCCTCGGTAATTCTGTCTGACATTTGCGAGCATCCGATTATCAAACGCGACTATCCGGTGATCGCGAGCGCGGCGCGGACGATCTCGACTCCAATCCTGCGCAACATGGGAACCATCGGTGGAAATCTATTACTGGACACGCGCTGCAATTACTACGATCAGAATTACGAATGGCGCAAAGGCATCAACTTCTGTCTGAAGAAAGACGGCGAAGTTTGCTGGGTGGCGCCGGGCAGCTCGAAATGCTGGGCCGTGCAGTCTTCTGATCTGGTGCCGGTGATGGTCGCGATTGGCGCAAAGTTTCGCCTGGTTTCGACACTGGGTGAACGAATGATCGACGCGGCCGGATTCTACAACGACGACGGAATTGATTACTTAAAGAAGCGCGCGGACGAATTACTGGTCGACATTCATCTGCCGCCGACAAATGGCTGGCGCGCTTCGTATCAGAAACTTCGTCGTCGCGGCGCCTTCGATTTTCCGGTGCTCGGCGTGGCTGCGTATGTCCGTTACAGAACCGGGAGCGGTAGCGACCGGATCATAGGCTCGACTCTCGTTAGTGGAGCCCTCCCTAACGGTCGGGCTTCTGACACGAGCCATAGCGACCGCGTCATAGCCGATGCAAAGATCGTCCTCGGCGGAATTGCTCCCTCACCAATCGATGTAAATGACGCTGCTCGCGCCCTGATCGGAAACCCATTCGACGACGATCACATTCAGGCCGCCGCCGAAGCTTGCTACAACAAAGCCCGCCCACTCGACAACACTGACTTTGTAATGAACTGGCGGAAGCAGATGGCCCGGGAATACACGCTGCGGGCTCTGCGAGAATTATTGTAGGGCAGGCCACCGAACGAATTAACCACAAAGACACTAAGTCACTAAGAAAAAGCCTTTAGCATTTCAGTTTGGAATTTCTTTGTGTCTTCCCGGTCTTTGTGGTTATCTTCTTTGCGTGAACGAGATCGCCGCCATTCTGCTATCTGCCGGGCGCTCGCGTCGCATGGGCGCATTCAAGCCCTTGCTTCCTTTCGGCGATCGCACGGTGATCGAATGTTGCATTGATGGTCTTCGCGGAGCTGAGATCGATGAAATAGTCTGCGTCGTGGGTCATCGCGCTGAAGATATTCGTGCGCAATTAAAGAATTCTCAGGTTAGCTTCGCGGTCAATCCCGATCCGGACAGCGAGATGAGCGCGTCGATTGCTCTCGGCCTCAAACAGGTCAGCGGCCACGCCAAGGCATTACTTCTCGCCCTGGTAGATCATCCAGCCGTGCCGTCCGAAGTCATCCGGATTGTGATCGACGAATGGAAGCGCGGCGCTATGCTGGTACAACCTGAACACGCCGGCCGCGGCGGACATCCAGTCCTGATTGACATGACCTACCGCGACGAACTGCTGGTTCTTGATCCCGCGCAGGGCCTGCGAGCGCTGTTCACCGCGCATTGCGAAAAGGTGCGGCGGGTGCCGGTCGAATCGCCTTACGTTGCGCGCGACATGAACACGTGGGAAGATTACCGTCGGCTGCACCGGGACGTTTTCGGCATCACCCCGGTGCCGGCCTAATCATTTTCAGGCCGTTTTTGCTGGCCCAGAGTGCCAAATAATAATGTCCAACTGGATGGCCTCCGGGCTCATCTAAGCGTCCGTTGAGTGGTTTGCCGTCACAACTAAACGCGAAAAGAGCGACGACGGATAACCAATAAGGAGTATAGATGTTAACCAGGATTCATAAGGCAGTCGTCATGACGACGTTTCTAATCGCGATCGCGATGGCATTTTCAGTTTCTGCGTGGGCGCAGGATCGAGCGGACTTTTCTTTTCGCGCGATTGACGGGGCGACGGTGACT
>WNFR01005018.1_pt1 | contig 13554 bp, 17 predicted proteins | sample 5400221 | NCBI WGS metagenome assembly WNFR01 (sample SAMN13153357, study PRJNA577476) | soil metagenome | isolation source: 40 cm soil under Madrone tree | place: USA:California | collected 2016-06-14
GCCACTGCAAGCTGGAGAGAATGAAGTGATTGCCGGTGGCGTGGATTCACCGTTTATCTTCTCCGTGTTCATAGGTTAAGGCGTGTTGGGCTTGCTTGGGTGACGCAGGAAAGGGGAAGGCTGTAATTGAAGCCGCTGCTTCCTTCCATGTCAGCGCGACATCCCGATTAGCGTTGCGATCGAGAAATGTGAATGTCTCGATATGTGCAGCGGCGTGCAAGCAAGTGTAGGCCGCATTTGTGGTTGCAGCGCTCGCAGCTTTTATGCCACCAGCCTGAATCCGACGACGGCAAAGTGGTGATCGAACGCATATGCGAGCCGGATTCGCGCACGCTTCATGATCGCAAAGCTGGTGGCATCGACGGCGGACAGCTTGTGCAGGTCCGCGCGTCGAAAGTATTCCCACGACTGCTCCAGGTCGCGCGGCTCGCAAGGAAGAATCCTTACTGTGCCGGGTTTGTAGATGGCTTCCTTCCATGTCAGCGCGACATCCCGATTGGCGTTGCGATCGAGAAATGTGAATGTCTCGATGACGACGGGAACGGAACTGTGAAGCTTCGCGCCTGCCCCGCCCAACAGATCCCATTGCTCTCGCGCTTGCGAATGTAGTGGGTCCCGTGACAGCGCGAGGGCGATCCACGCTCCGCTGTCGACGAAAACCGCTTCCCCTTACCGCATCAGCGCTCGTCGTGAACGCTATCGTGTTCGATGGACGCACGCTTTGGCTCGCCGTCCCAGATGGCAACCGGACCTGCGGCCTGCGGCTTGAGCACGATCTTGCGGATTGCATCGCGGACCAGTTCCGCGACACTGCGGCCCGACCGCGCCGCGGCCTTCCGCAGCGCGTCGAGTTCTTCCTTGCGGAGCCCACAGCAACGCATCCCAAAAACCCAATTGGTGCATTTTCACTGCATCTTGGAAGCTTAGTCTTCGCAGCCGATGTGGTAGTCCTGCCTCAGCTCTGGCTAGGGCTTAATCACTCAATCGGGGTCTGCGCAGCAACAACGCCCCCGGTCAGTGTTTTGGGGAGCACATTCTGTTCCATCACCAACGCGCAGCCAGTAATTTCGCGGTGCGAGCGACTGGTCCTGGTCCCGGACGCTTCTAGCCTTGCGCGGTCCGCTCCCGTAGTCGCCATTTCTCGGCCGCGACTCTTCGCGAAATTCCATGTCCTTTCGGGCCGTCGCGGCTCAAGCTCGACCTGGCGCTAGTGCATCGTCAGCTCGAGCCGCAAGTAGTTCCGACACGCTCCTACTCACTTTTTTCGGCAGTTGAGCGTCGGCTCCTTTGTTCGAGCACGGAAGCCGCGCGCTCGAGCGACACCTGAAAGTCCGCCAACGACCAGAGGTTGACGAAGTGTTCAGGCCTTTTGTTGCGGAGGTCGTCGTGGATTCGGTGCGCCAGCGCGCGACACCTTGCGAGCGCTGCTTCGGTCCCGGCCTTCTCAATCGCAGAGATTGATGCCGTTGTCATGCGCTGCCGCTCATTGAGGTAGGTTTCGAACTCGGACACTTGCTCGGATTTGCGCATATTGCGTTGCTTCCTCTGGGTAATCATGAGTGACAGTAGGTTAGTAGGTTCGAGCCCCAGCAACCTCCGTCGCCGCGCTGGACCTCCGCGGTACGGATGTTATTGCGCGGCACGAGCGGCGCGGTTGGCGTTCGTCGGGTTTTATCCAGAGAACAGCGCGGCCTTCTACTACGCGAAAATCCGCCTGGTGCCCACCCGCTCACCTGGTGCCCACCCGCTCAATAGATAGTCAATGCCGCAACATCAGCTAATAATGTTATTCCTTTATGGAGTCAATGGGACCGACGCGATGCAGGACGGGTCAACACCGCAGCAGGTGCAGCCGAGCAGTGTGGACATGTGAAGGCATCACCGAATCTTGCTGACGGAAGGATCAGGCGTCAGCGATCTGAGTTTGCGATCTGACAGCTCGGTCGGTGAACTTTATACTGAGGTATTTTCGGCAACTGATTGTGGCCATTGGGGTGACGCCAACTTTTTTGGTCGCCTCGGTGGCGACGAGCGATTTGAGCGGCCGGCCGGTGCCTGCAGCGGATCGATCACGCCGCGCCGTGCCGAGGAACCGCTGGGTGCGGCAATCGCCGGCACGACCATCACTGCGGCGGCGATCGGGCGGCAACGGCGGCAACGATGAGGCGATCGCTAAGTAAACGGTATGCGGAGCCAAATCCTGGGCTGCTATTTTCAGTTGTAAAATACAACTTACCGACATAAGCCCTCGGCAGCATCATCAATCGGAGTTGTCCAATTTGAGAAGAAAGGCGTCCCACTGGTGCATCAAGCGATCATGGCGGCTGTAACGCTTGAGCGCACTCGTGCCCTTAGCCATGGCGACCCCGTTGAGCAGCACGTTAGCCACCGCCATCGGCGCGACCATCGAATTATGCACGCCGATTCCGGCCGAGTCGGCGAGGAGGACGATGTCGCCGATTTGTCCCAGCGCCGATATCGGAGAGTTCGTCACCGCAATGACTTTGGCCTTGTTCTCTTTCGCCCACAACGCGATGTGATAGGTCGCCTTCGCATAGGGCGGAAAGGTGAACGCCAGCATGCAGTCCTCAGGCTTTATTTCGACCAGCCGCGGCGGCGCGGACGCGTCGTTGGAGGCAAGCAGTGAAATATTGCTGCGCAGCCGGTCCAGCTCCAGCGCAAAATAATGCGCGATCGGAAAGGTCCAGAATCCGGCGACTACATAAACCCACCGCGCTCGCGCGAGGAGATTAACCGCGGTCTCGAGCGTGGCGGTGTCGAGACCGGCGATCGTGTGATGTAGATTTTGCCAATCGTGGCTGAGCGAGGCTCCGAAACTGGTGCTCTCCAAATGGCCGGCCGCATGGCTTTCGCTGATCGGGTCGCCGGTGCGCGAGAGCTGGCCTCGCACCAATTCCTGCATTCGCTCCTGTAGGTCCGTGAACCCATCGAGTCCGAGACGATACGTGAAGCGCACGATGGTCGAAGGATTAACATCGAGCCGCTCGGCCATCTGATCGACGGTCGAGAACGCCACCTCCTGCGAGTGCTCGACGACGTATTCGGCGATGCGCTTTTGCGACTGCGTAAAATGATCGTACCGTCGGCGCACCTCCTCGATTATGTCGCCCGCAATGGCGCCATGGGACGAAGCCTTGGCCTGGGTTTTGCGGATCGGCATACGTTCTCCCTCCCCCGCGACCTCGCTGCCAAGATCAGAAGTCAGAGCAACGGTTAACGGTTGCACCAGCTAAGATCCGACCCGTGCCGACATTTTCGTGGATGTTGCTCAAAAATCTGCCTTTGTCGAGCTTCGTCACTGACTATCCCAGACATGGGTTAATTGCGGCAGACACCCGCATTTGTATACGGTGATTCCCCTCTCACACGTGGAGCCACGGCTCGTAGACTGGTTTTGGAGGCTTGGTGCTACGACGGCGCGCATCGGTTCTTCGCTCCAAACACAATGAATAGACGGTAGTCGTACCGAACTCTGCATCCCAACCCTTCCGTAAGCGGCCGGGCGGAGACCAACCACGTGAATTTTGTTGGTCACACTATTGAACCCGACGGCTGGTTCGGCCGACCTACTGAGGTCCAGCTTTTGCTTCGCCTACGGCACGATCATGCCACGTACGGTGCCAGTCCAATTTTTCACCCGCTGGCCATGATGGTGAAGATGGGTTGGGGCGTCTTAGGAGTCGCCGGGCGCAGCGCAACACTAGAGGAACGCAATGCCTGAAGATGCACAATTGTTCGATTTCGAAACCTACCTCAAGGACCGAGAGCGAGGGACATTATGCCCCATCGAGAAAGCCGGGATGGAGGCTGCGCTCGATAGGTGTCGTATGCTCGTGGACCGAATCGCGAGCGACCTCCGTGAGAAGAAGTCCGAACACTTCGTCAACATCTTGTCGCTCGCAGAATTTCATGCGTCGCTTGAGCGCGCTGCCTCGGTGCTTGAACAGAACCCTGACGTTCGCGGGCAATCGGTGAAGTCCGAGGCGAAGGCGAACCCACATGAGTTGAACCCGCTGAGCCACTCACCCGACCAATCAAAGCGTGGAACGTCAAACAGCGAGTGACCAACGCCGCAGCCACGCCGAAAATCCGCAGGTCCGCGCATTTGAGATTAGGCCCCTTCAGCCTGCAATACCCTACGGATGATTGAGCGTTCCGCCAAACCGGCTGGCATAGTGCCCCCGCAGCGCCGCTTCGATCGAACACTTCGCACAGTTGCGCACTTCGCCCGGCCCGCGACGGTTGCCTTGATCCTGATCAGATCGAGCACCCGCACCATGTGCTTGATTCACCCTCGGCCGCGTAAATTAAATAAGCAACCATCAACAGCCGCAGATTCGGCAATGCACTTCCGCCCATCACTTGCCCGACGCAAAACGCTCCCATTCTTCTTGCTGGAACTGAGCTAACTGTTTTCGTTCTTCCTCCAGTTCAGCTACGCGCTTTATAGCATCGTTAATCTGTCTAGACGCATCGTTATAACGGTCCGCAATTGACTGACTCGAAAACATAAAATGACCATTTGTGCTTACTTTATACTGGCCAAATTGCTCGATTAAAATTGCAACATAGGCTCCGATAGCGCGATAAAGTTCTGCGTTCGCCAAAAACATTTTTGACGTAATCTCCGTTCTTTGGGCCAGCCGTTTATCAATCCCACTCAGAGCAGCACGTATATACAGGTCATCCATATTTAGCGTTTGCACAACAACTTCAACCTTTTCGCGCTCACTCTCGAGAAGAGCTACGTAGCGCGGCATAGCTGCTATCGCGTTGCCTTCTGCGGCCTTCAGATCGAGACGATATGCTTCGAGCTGAGCGCGGCTTGCACTCGCGTAATTCATTTCTTTAGTAAGGGCAGGCGGTTCAATCTCGTCGAACAATTTCTCGATGAGGCGGCCAGTCTCTTGTGACGCCCTACGCATTTCCGCCATTAGCAGCAAAACGATGTTCGATGGGTTATCTTTGACAACTCGATCGATTTGACTTGGGTCGTGAAGGTCTTTCAAAATCGCCACGGCGCCTCTCGCGGCAACGCCATTTGGAGCACTGCGCATTTTGTGTACTCGGCGCGGACGCGGTTTGTACGCTGGGCGCGGACGCGGTGAAGGGACTAGTTCCCGTAATGCTCCCGAACTTTGCGCTAGCGTTTCGTCGTCGCCCGCAGGCGGTCCACCCGTTACGGCCGCCAACGTGTGCACAGGTTGAACCTCGGTGGAACTAGCCGGTGGTGATACCGGGAGGGCGTCGTGTTCCCCGAATGCTGCAAAACGTTCGGCATCACCAGCAGGCGGTGCATTCATTAAAGCCGCCAGCGGACGCACAGGCTGAACCTCAGTGGCACCAGCCAACGACAATATTGGGAGGACATTATTTGACGGATTGCGCATTTTGTGCACTCGGCGCGGACGCGATTTGTACGATGGGCGCGGACGCGGTGAAGGGACTAGTTCCCGGAGCGCTCCCGAACTTTGCACCAGCGTTTCGGCGTCGTCAGCAGGCGGCCCACCCGCTACGGCCGCCAGCGTGTGCACGGGTTGAATCTCGGTGGAAGCAGCCGGTGGCGGTGTCGGGAGGCTGCCTATCAACTCGTCTTCGGCCAACTCATCCCTAATGCTGATTCCCATGAGTGCGACGATTGCAGCTAGTGGGATGATTACCGCCGCAACGGCCATTAGCGACCGTTTGCCAATTGATGCGCTACGGACTTGACGCAGGACGCACGCCAGCACGGCGCTCGCTTGTCTCCCCCAAAAGCGGACTACACTCGGAACCTCAATCACCGCTCGTGTCCGCCAGACCGGCCAGGCAGGCATTAGCATAAGGTTGCCCTTACTCAACGAGCAATCGGAGTCAGTGCTCAAGGCCGAATTCCCCGATTCTAGTAACTCGGACGAACTAGAGCACGGCGGCAGAGAGTGGATGTATTGGTAAATTCAAAAGGGACTCGTGGGCGTACGAGCACTACCCCAAGGGCTTCGCTAGACTTAAGCCGGTGACGCTCCTTGATTTCCCCAGCGCGGCGATGTCTGCATTGGCTACCACGACTCGGCTACGAAGCACGTTTCGTCCAATCCCCTCGATTGTAGACCGGCATGGAAATGCTTAATGGTACGGCGAAGGCGGACATTCGACCAGTAAAAATTAACATAAGTTGGGCAACGGCAATTGCAAATTCAGACGGCAAAGCACGCGTTCGTTGCTAAAGGTTGTTGGTTGTTGACACTGCCTCTGGGCGGTGGGAGGCGCTTTATATAAGTTGGCCCGCGCTCGATCCCGTCACAAAGCTTAGCCTTTTGTCCTGAATTGGGGATGCCCGAGCGACCAGCAACCGCTAGCGATATGAACTGGCGTCGTTTCATTTGATTACCTGGTCCGCGCGGCCGAGGAGCGAGAGCGGAAGCGCCGAGGCTGTTGGCTGCGAACGAGTCTTTGCCAGCGTCGTCCGTACAGCGACGCCGACGGTACGAGCAACACAACACCCGATCTCGCTAGCTTGCTCAGAATCTTTCTAAGCGTCGAGCTGCGCGGCCCGTTTCGCGCTGACGCTAAAATTAGTTGCGAGGGTTAAGGCGCGAGAGGCTATGCTCTGGCAGAATTCGCCAAGTCCATTGTCGTGTTGAAAAGTTCCAGCAAATATTGCCATCGCTGAATTCCCCCTTCAAACTGACGCGAAATCTGTAGCCGAAGAAGTGCAGGTCGGGCGAGCGGCATGGAAATCGAGCGTGAATGATTTCGATGGTATCGACCGGAATATCAGCTTTCAAACGCGCTGTTGCTTCCTGACGTGTGCAGCCGCCCAAGATCAAGAAGGTCACAAGCACTGCGGCTACGCGGCGCATTCGTCGCCCCTAAACTAGGTGGTCAAATGTGGCGATCACCTGGAGCCCGCATCGTCACCGACTGTTTCGCCTAACCCAGCCGGGTTGACACCAGCTTATGGCCCCGAGGGTTATCCGGCCAGATCTTGAAGCTCCGAGGCGGTCCCCGTCCATTCCGTCCTCGTCGGGTCCGGCCAAATTTTCACTGCGTCGTGAGAGATGCAGCCTTCAGGATAGGGGACCACCGCGCAATTTCCGCCTTCACCAGGCGAGCGAAACTCGCCGGCGTTCTCTCCCGCTTGGCGGGAATAGATCCGCCCAGGTCGGCGAGCCGCTTCCTGACGGAGGGGTCATCGAGCGCCTTGTCCAGCGCAGCGGCGAGCTTGGCGATGATTTCTTTAGGCGTGCCTTTAGGGGCGAAAATGCCAGCCCAAATACTCATCTGATAGTCGATCCCGCCCTCTTTAGCAGACGGGATGTCGGGAAGCGCAGCCAGGCGCTGGTTGGCGGAAACCACATAGGCTTTCACCGCGCCCGCTTTGATCTGCTCTGCTACGCTCACCGATTGTTCGCACAGGAAATCGACGTGCCCACCGACCAGATCGTTCATCGCAGGAGCAGTGCCGCGATACGCCACGGACGTCGGCCTGATGTCCAAGGCCTGGTTGAACAGCAGGCAGGCCATGTGCGAGGACGCACCAATCCCGCCGTGCGCTTGTTTTAGCTTGTCGCCGTTCTCTCTGAGATAGGCCACGAACTCACTCAGGTTGTTTGCCGGAAAATCCTTTCGCGCCACGATCACCGCGGGCGCGTGCGCGGTGAGGCCGATCGGTTCGAAGTCACGCTCGGAGTCGTACTTGACGTTCGGCGTAAGCACCGGCGCGGCGACATGCGATCCCATACTCCCAGCCAGCAACGTATAGCCATCCGGCTTCGCCGCGGCGACGCGCGCGCTTCCCAACGTGCCGCCGGCGCCGCCGACGTTCTCAATGACCATCTGATGGCCAAGCGTCCGGCCCATACGTTCCGTCACGATACGCGCGACGACATCGCTCGGGCCGCCAGCCGGGAATGGGACAACCACCGTAATGGATCTAGCTGGATAGCTCTGCGCATGCGCAACGAGCGGCGTGCCGCTCCACCCAAAAACGGCGAAGGCCAGCAGACCGCTCAACCTGGTCATAGTACGCATCTCGCATAAGCTCCTCTGTTGTCACACGCACCGACTTGGTCGTAGTTGTGGCTCAGCACCGGAAAACGCTTGCGCGCACGAAGAGATCGTTGTCGTGGCGCTGAATGCAGTCATCAACCCGTAACGGGACGTCATCGTGTTCGCCCACCCTGTTGCTCGCGCCATTGCAGGAATTCGCGGAACAAGGCCTCGCGATCGGCCTGACTTTGTGGCGCACTGGTTCCGAAGCGATTCAGGAAGGCCTGAAAATCGCGACTGATGTCTTCGGCTGATACCGAAGGGCCGTGGTAACGCTCGAGCATCTGCTGGGCGATAATGTACCGGGTCCAGCCCGGGACCGTAGCGCCTAGGTTGACGTCGCGCCACTTGGGATGACGGGGTGGGACCAGGAACTGGTCCCACTTGGTGAAGAGCCGCTCGACGAAGCGTTCGATGCGCCGGTATCGGTCGCTACCCTTCCACCAGTTGAACACGGCAAGAACCGCTGGCACCGCGATGGTATCAACCTTCTGTCCTTCGGCAACGAGTGACGGATAATCTTTCGTCTCGAACTCACCGAGGGTGTAGTAGTCTGCGAACGTTTTCGTGAACGAGATCGGGACGAGGTGAAGCCCGGAGTTCGGTGGAATTCTGGTGAAGAAGTCGACCGGCTTTCCGATGACGCGCACCAGTGCCGCAATGTCGCCGGATTGCAGCTTCTGCAGTGCGCTCTGCTGGTCGATCAAGACCTGCTCGACCTGCACGCCGAGACGCTGGAAGACAATCGTCCCTGTCAGACTCGATCCGCTTCCCGCCGGCCCGAAGTTGACCTTCTTGCCGCGCAGATCTTCGAGCGAACGAATATCGGTCTTTGCCAGGACATGCAGCTCCGCGATTGGAAGTCGCAGAATGTAGTGAACCCTGTTCTGTAAGTTCGACGTTTTGCGCTCGGTGCGGAAATATTCGAACACATCGGACTGCGTGACGGCGATATCGACGCCGCGCAGATAGAGCAGATCGTCGAGATTGGAGGCCGCGCCATAAGACACTATCGGCAGAATGCGCAGATTGTCGCCGTCGTCGAGCACTTTACCCAGTTCATCGGCAAAGCGCATGTAAGTGCCGTCGATGAGGCCGCCGGCGACGCCCACGGTCCAGGCATTCTTGCGCTCCCTGATGGCGGCGTCGCTGCCTCCCTGCTGGATTGATTTTGGTATCGTCTGCGCGTTCGCGCCATCGACCCGAAACAACGCTGTCAACGCGATGGCGATGATGAATAAAATGCGAATGAGAACGGGATACATCTGCAAACACCCTCATACTCAACTACCAAAGAGACCTTAGTCGTCGGCTCAGCGCGCCCCAGTGGTTAACATCTCGAGCCGTTGCAGCGCCGCGGCCGAGCCGAGCTCCCTCGCCCTTTGGTACCAGGCGCGCGCCATCGCAGGGTCGGCCGTAAAGCCATAGACCTTGAGCTCTCGCAGAACGATAGGATCGTAGGTCGCGGCCAGCGCCAGCGCCGCCTCGGCGTCGTTCGCATCGGCGGCTCGCTGCAGCACAAGCCGCGCGGCGGCGAGATCGCCGTTGGCAATCAAGTGCTTGCCGCGGTCGAGAAGAACCGTGATCTCTTCCCGGTCGAGTTGGCGCTGTGCGGGCGCCGGCGAGATCGGTAGCGTCGCCGTGATTTCTTCCCGGTCGAGTTGGCGCTGTGCGGGCGCCGGTGAGATCGGTGGCGCCGCCGTGATTTCTTCCCGGTCGAGTTGGCGCTGTGCGGGCGCCGGTGAGATCGGTGGCGCTGCCGTGATTTCTTCCCGATCGAGTTGGCGCTGTGCGGGCGCCGGTGAGATCGGTGGCGCCGCCGTGATTTCTTCCCGGTCGAGTTGGCGCTGTGCGGACGACGGTGAGATCGGTGGCGCTGCCGTGATTTCTTCCCGATCGAGTTGGCGCTGAGGGGGCGCCGGTGAGACCGGTGGCACCCATTCGACGTGTATCGTTTGCCGATCGGCAATCTTGTTATCGGGCCAGCGCAGCTCGGCAACGAGATCAGTCGAACCGACAAAACTCTCCGGTGGGCTGATCCAAGCGTCGCTGAGATCCGTCGCGGGCACCCGCCAGGCGTCGGCGCCAACCGCACCACCCGTTGACAATTCCATCCCAGGCACCAAGCCCGTGATAATGACGACAGCACCCTCAGCCGGCCCCTGCAGCGCCAGGCCGAGCGGTACGGGTTCCCCCGACATCGCGCGCGAGGACTGAACGATCAGCCGCGGAATCGCCGGCTCGGCTCGCGCCGGAGCCGGCCGCGCCGACGATGAGGCGAGCTCGATCGTGCGATCGATTGCCAGCTGGCGCCAGATTTCGGCAAGCGAGAATTGTCCGATGGCAATGACAGCGGCTATGGCGACGGCCAATATGACCCCGACCAGACCGCAGACCACAGTGAGCCTCGATCTGCCCCGGAGGCGCGATGGCGGAGGAACGTCAGGATCGAGCAAGACGACGCGCGCAGGGGTGACTGTAATAGATGTTCCAACCGAAATCTTCGGGGGCCTTGGGCTGCCGCTAAGCTGCTCAGGCACCTGCGCAGCCGCGAGCGCGCTCGCGGCCTCCGATACTTGTCCGAGCCAAACGGCTCGCGCATCAATAGTCGATCCAACCGAAATCTTCGAGGGCCTTGCGCCGCCGCTAAGCTGTTCAGGCACCTGCGTAGCCGCGAGCGCGCTCGCGGCCTCCGATACTTGTCTGAGCCAAACGGCTCGCGCACCAATGTTCGGATCCTCCGGGCGATCAGTCGGAGCACCCATATACGGCCTCCCCTACTACGGCCTCCCTGCCGAAGTTTCGGCTTTCATGGTCACACGATGTGTCATGTCTCTTCTGGTCAGCGGCGCGCCCCCTTTTGGTTCCAGTGCAAAATTCTTGAAATACGTCGTCACGCTCAAATCTAAAACTATGCGCCGTGAAGATCGCCAACGACGGCGTCGGCGCGGGTCGCGGAGACAGAGGGTCCGGTTACACCGCAGCCGAAATCCCTCGCCTCGGCTTGTATGTGCTCCTGCTTTCCCCCGGCACCGCCTTGACGCGCTCGATCGCCTCATCGGCCGGCCCGCCGCCCTCCTGTTTCGGCGTGACACAGGTGAGAACTTGAGCCTGTGCTCATTATTGTCCTTGTCAAGCACTGTCCGGTGATCATTTTTTGGACAAAAAATCCTGCAGCGGTTGGCGCGTGGGCGCCGGGCGCGTTCGGGGCGAACAGAGATGCGGCTGCCCGCCGAGCGCATTCGAGAGTGGTCACCCTTAGATGGCCTACCGCCACCCGAATGGGATGGCCCGCACGTCGGCCGGCGCCTTGTCGAAGGCGTGCGGACGTTGCGGCCCGTGTGGTGCACGGGCTATGAGGATAGGAGCTTCCAACGATTGAGCCAGGTTCCTTCAGTTATGCTGGACGAGACAGTTTTCGCCGACCGCCCGTAGTCTTGAGCACAGCGTTTGGGCGGCCTCGCGACTGTCGGCGCCGATGCGGACCCGACTCCAGATAGGTGCAGCACTCACCTTGACCGTCGTCCGAATGACGACGGGTTCATAACTTCCAAGGATCGCCTCATGTTTCTTCTGAAGCTGACGGTAAACCGCCAGGGCCTTGATCTCCGACCGATCACCAACAAGTTGAACGCCCCAGTCGGACATTGGCTTCGGTTGGACAACGGCGGAGGGGGATTGCGGCTTTGCGACCAGCTTCGCTGTTTGAATTTCAGCGCATGACATTTCCGTGGGAATTGTGACCGTCAAAGATTTTTGATCCGGCCGAGCCCATTCCTGCGCGGAGCGACCCGTCACGTTGCGAACATATATCTGCGTCTCCGAGGGCAACGTCCGTTTTCCGGCCAGCCAGTCACGGACGCGTTGGGGGCCTGCGTTGTAGGCGGCGGCCGCTAACCCGAGATTGCCGAATTGGGTTCGCAGCTCGCGCAGGAACTCGGCCGATTTCGGTAGCGCCTGGACCGGATCGAAAGGATCGTGCAGCAGGCGCTCTGCCGCCGTCATAGGCATGAATTGGGCGATACCCTGAGCCCGCTGACCGGTGCGCGTTATCGGCCCAACGATATCGGACCTAAAGCGGCTTTCCTGCCAAATGACTCGAGCAAAGAACTCGAATGGCAAGCCGTTTGCAGCCGCCGCGGATGCGACCATCTGGCAAATGGTCGATGCGTTGGCTGTTGCAGCGGTACTGTTGTCCGCTGGCGGCGCTTCCTCGCTAGTGCCCGGCGTCAGAGGTGTTGGAGCTGCGGGGCGATTATCACCCTCGCTCGGGCTGTCCGACTCGGCGAGCTGTGCATTGGCGCCGGCCACAAACGCGAAGCAAACTGAAACAACCACGGCAAGGCTTCTGGATCTCATGCTTCGCCCTCAGCATGCCGACGTTGGTGATAGGGCGGTAGAGCCAGCGCGTGAGCACCACGTAAAGATCATCGAATAAGGGTTGTTGATGTAACGATAGAACGAGCGAAGGCGTGGCGATGATCGCGCAGGCCTTTTCTAGACACAAGCCCGCAAACAACTCGCGAATCGGTTCGGGCGCATCGATTTGTGCGGCAACAAAGTGGCAGAGTGTGGGTCTCAAAAGCAAGGTCGGGTCAAGATGGGGAAAGGCGCAGGAAACATTGCGCGGTGGCGCCTCCAGCGGAGTGATCGGCGGCGTTTGCTCTGCGGATCGATGCCGGCGAGGTTTGAGACATCCTCCTCGACGGGTTCGTTAGATCGTTCGATACCCGAGCGGCGGTGGCAGCAGCTTCGATGCGAGCCGCGTGGATCAGGCGGTTTTCTGACGGCGTCGCCCCCAGGCGAGTAGACCGCCGCAAGCCAACACCAAGCCTCGCAGTCGCGCACCGACGTTGGGAATGGGGGACCGCCGCGACATTGTCGACCCACGATGCGGTCGTTAAATTAAACATCGCGCCCGCTGGGATTCCACTCCCGCCGCTCCACGTGAACGTACCCGGAAGGGACGTGAAGTTGGCGGCGGCACCGTTCGAGTCGGCTCAGCGCTGGAGTTTGAGGTCGATCCTGGCGGCGCGAAAGGCACGCGTGCCATCAACGCGAAAAGAATCGGGATCGCGTGTCCGTCTCGACCTAAACCCGGACGCACGCACTAGGGGACGCTGCCATTGCAACCGCTGCCGGGGCACCCCGTCGAAGCCTCGATTTCGAAGATGTCGGCGCGGGCGCTTGGCGACAATACTAAGAAGGCCGCAAACGCCATTGTGCCCGCGGTCAAAAATCTGCACCACGATTTCGGAATAGCACTCATGGCGTTCTCCCCTGCCATAGCCCGTGCAATTCAAGCACACCGCAAAGTGCCACGAGCAACATTTTTTGGACAAGCGGGAGGACGCTGCATAGGGCATTGCATTTTTGGACAATCCGTCGCTGGCCAGTAAAAAAAGCGGGAACGGAACTGCGAAGTTTTGGGCCTACCCCGCGCAACAGCTCCCACTGCTCTCGCGCTTGCGAGTGGAATGGGTCCCGTGACGTGCGAGGGCG
>WNFR01005019.1_pt1 | contig 13553 bp, 15 predicted proteins | sample 5400221 | NCBI WGS metagenome assembly WNFR01 (sample SAMN13153357, study PRJNA577476) | soil metagenome | isolation source: 40 cm soil under Madrone tree | place: USA:California | collected 2016-06-14
GCGGCAATTGGCGCGACGCATAGATCTGCACGACTTTCCGCAGCGCATCGACGCCGAACCAGGCATCGGCGATCTGTCCGTCGATCCGTAACCGCAGCGCCTCGTTGCGGGCTTGCGCAGCGCCAAGACGAGCGCCCGCTGCGCGTTGCTCGGCGTCTTTGACCTCGTAGTGTAGCGGCAGGCTAAATTTGGCCAGAAACTCGCCGGTGTCTTCGGTGCCGGGCCGCTGCACGTATTTCGCGCCGAGTGTCACGTCGGGGTAATAGTTGAGATCGGTAAGGGATTTGGTTTGGGCCGCGGAATTGCTCTGTGCCCCGGCCAGCGCCAACGTGGGGTTCGCCGATCGTGCGAGCGCCTGCACCTGTGCGAGGCTGATCGCCTTGACCGCCCGAAAACCAGTCGGCGCGGCCAACGGAGCCAAGGACGGACGACCGATCAGAGCATTGAGCCGCGCTGCGGCGGATTTCTGTTCGCCCTGCCGGCGAACGACATCGCCCTCGGCGGTAGCCGCTTCGATTTCGGCCCGGATGACGTCCTGCTGATCGACCGACGTCGTGCCATATCGCGATCGCAACAACCCAAGGATCTCGTCATAGCGCCGTTTGATTTCGATCGAGATTCCCACGGCCTCATACGCAGCGTTGTATTCGCCATGCGCGGCAATAACCTGTGCAACCAGTTCGGTAACGGTCGCGCGTCCCTGGAATTTTGCAGCGTCGGCATCCGATTGCGCGATATTGCGCTCGAGTCCGTATTTGCCCCACAGCTTGACTTCTTGCTCAACGCCAAAGCGTCGCTGCCCGACGCCTAGACGATTGACATCCCAAGCTTCGAGAACAAGGGCCGGATCGGCCAGCACCCCGGCCGTTCCGATCTTGTGGACCGCCGCATCGAAATCGAGCGAAGCAGCCGCAACCGTCGGATTGAGCCGCCGGGCGACCGCAACGACACTTTCCACTGTCGCGCCGGGCAAAGGCTGGTCGCCAGCCTTTGCCGGAGACAACCACAGCAATGCCGTAGTTGCTCCAACAGCGGCTAAGCAAACGATGCCACTCGCGCGCGTCACGGCGTTGCTTTCAGGACGAGCTTGTTTTCAACCGTGCCGGTTTCGCCCTGCACCTTTGCACCCAGCGAAAGTTGCCAGCCCCCGGCCATGCTCAAGTTCGCCTTGAACCGGTAGACGCCTGGCTCGGCACCCGGCATCGGCGTGACCTTGGTGGCCATCTCCTGCATGCCATCCGGAGCCATATCCAGACGTGTCGCGAAAATGACGGCGTCGGGCACAGCCTTGCCATCGGGCTTATGGACCAGGCGGACGGAAATGATCGCGTCGCCCTTCTTGACGTTCTTGTCGACGAGTTGGAACTCATAGTCCTTGATGTCCGCTCGGGCGAGCGTGGCCGAACCGGTTATGGCAATGCCGATGAACGCGGCCTGGAAGGCGCGCGCGTAGGTGTAGCTCTTCATGTTGCAATCCTCGATGTCCTGATGTGCCGCGAACGACGGCATGCGTTTATCCGCGCGGCCTTGGGACCGCGCAACAGCAGACGGCGTGGTAGCGCCGATTAGATCGAGATTCGAGGAGGATGGTCCGGAGGGGTGCCAGCGAGGCCATCGGCGATCAAGTCGACGAGAGCGTAGGAAAGCCTGCGGGCTTGGAAAGAAATCTGGATAACGTTTGCCGGGGACGGATCGGCCTGAGCGATGGTCAACATGCACGTCGCGACAAGCGGGCAATCCGGGCAGCTATTGTTTTTCTGTCCGTCCGGACAGCACGGCATGTCGCCAGACATGGCGGACATATCGCTCATCTCGCGAACAGGCAGCGGTTTTGCCGCAGCCGGCATCAGCAGCGGCGCAGCAACCAGCTCAACGATCACAAAGACCGCGAGCAGACGACCGATGAGTCGGCGAAGATTCATGACCCATCATCACACGGCAAGGGGAACTTGGGAAGGATATCCACTTCACATATTCGCCAACCGACCCAGTGAAGATGGAAAAAGGCGCCGAAATCTCATATAGTTAACTGTACTTCAGGAGACCTCAGCTGACCTCTTCCGCGCCCATAGCACGCATGAAGGTTTGCCGACCACTGGCTCCAAAAGAACCACGTCATACGGCTGAGGTTCACCGCCCTCCATCCCGGGCGATCCGACGGGCATACCGGGGACAGCCAATCCAGCGGCGGCGGGTCATTTTTCGAGAAGCCGGCGGACGGCAACTGCCGGTACGTGTCCTTCCAAGACATAGCCGTCGACCTCGGCAGTGTGACGCGCGGCGAGATCGGCCGGCACCCCTAGCCGTTCCCTGGCAGACCGAAGATCTTTCGTCCTGTCCACCGTGACAGCGAAACCGGCTGCTTGGAGATGACGCACCCAGCCAGAACAACAACTGCAATCCGGATCCTTGTGAACGAGGATGGCTGGAGTCTTAGCCCCGGCAGGGTACTGCGGCAAAACGAAAAAAGCAGTGACCACCAAACCCAACGCACTTCGCCGCGTCAAATTCCCCAGTTTATTCGTCATGTGGATTCTCCATGTTGAGACTGAACTGGCTTATCGACATCCGACCTTAGCTCAGCTCTTTGCCGCATTGAGCCCAACTGTCTGTGAGCGACTCCATAGTTCACCGTCCGCCAACCTTGAATCGTACTTGTCCCGATTTTCCTTCGGCGGTTTTGATGGTCAATGTGATACTCGCGCCCGCCGCTATCGGGGTTTTCGCTTCTCCCTTCAGCGAATTCTCGCCCTGCGGCGCAAGGGAAAGTGTCTCGCGGCTACTGCCGCTGACGATGAGCGCCGCTGCAGTGAAGCCGTCTGTGGGGACCGGCTTAGCTGTATTCGGAATGAAGATGTTGAATGTGACCGTATTTCCGGAAGTCATCAGTTCGGCATCGATGCCGGCGACGTCCAGCATCAGACCTCCATTTGGCCCCTTTTCGTATTCCTCGGCAAAAGCCGCCGAAGACATCGAGAGAGCCGCCAGGATTGCCAATACGAATCTCATGATCGTTCTCCTTTCAAGCGACGACATACCGGGTCTCTCGTCTGAACAGCACATAGAGGGCCGGCAACACCAGCAATGTGAGAATTGTCGATGAAATGATCCCTCCGATAACCACCGTTGCAAGCGGCCGCTGCACTTCGGCGCCGGCGCCGGTTGCGATTGCCATCGGGACAAAGCCCAGCGAGGCAACGAGCGCGGTCATCAGGACCGGGCGCAGCCGGGTCAGTGCGCCTTCCCTAACCGCGTCGACGAGAGGATGCCCCTCCCTACGGAGTTTTTCGATGAACGTGATGATGACCAGGCCGTTGAGCACCGCCACTCCGGAGAGCGCGATGAAGCCGACGGCGGCACTGATGGAGAGCGGGAGTCCCCTCAGCAGAAGCGCTGCAACTCCTCCGGTCAGGGCAAGCGGTACGCCGCTGAACACCAGCAGCGCATCGGGTATCGACGCCAGGCTGATGAAGAGCAGCAGGAAAATCAGAAATAGCGCGAGCGGCACGACGATCGTCAGCCGCTGCGTCGCCGAGACCAACTGTTCGAACTGGCCGCCCCACCCGATCCAGTAGCCCGCCGGCAATTTGACCTTATCCACCACTTGGCTCTGCGCGTCGGCGACAAACGACCCGAGATCGCGCCCCCTTACGTTCGCGGTCACGACGATCCGCCGTTTACCGTCTTCTCGGCTGATCAGATTGGGGCCGGGGGCCAGATCGATCTGGGCGAGTTCTGACAACGGCACATATCGGATTTGGGCAAGTGGCGAATTGCCCCACAAGGCCACCGTTGCCTTTGCTTGATTCTCGAGCGGCGGCAGCGGGATCGGCAACGACTTGATCGCCTGGATGTCCGAGCGCAGATGCTCGGGAAGCCTGACGACGACGTCGAAGCGACGATCGCCTTCAAACACACGGCCTGCGCCCTTGCCGCCAACCGCGATCTCCACCAGGTTCTGGACATCGCCGACGCTGATCCCGTAGCGGGACAGAGCTTGACGGTTCAGCTTGACAGTGAGCACCGGCAATCCAGAGACCTGTTCAGATTTGACATCGGCGGCCCCCCGTACGTTTTGCAAGACAGCCTGCACCCGTGCCGCTGCCTGAACCAGAATATCGAGATCATCTCCGAAAATCTTGACGGCGACGTCGCTGCGAACGCCCGATATCAGTTCGTTCATGCGTTGCTGGATCGGTTGCGAAATCCCATAGGCGCTTCCCGGAACATCTTCGGACGCCTTCTGGACATCCGAAACAACGGCGGCCTTCGGCTTGTCGGGATCTGGCCACTCCTTGCGTGGTTTCAGCATCACATAACCGTCCGATGCTGAGGGGGGCATGAGGTCGGTCGCAACCTCCGCCGTGCCCGTGCGCGCGAATACCTCCTTGACTTCGGCTAGCTTGAGCAGTCGCCTCTCAAGCATTGCCTGCATCTCCACCGACTGCGTCAGGTTCGTCCCCGGGATGCGTACGATCTCCATCGACACATCGCCTTCATCGAGACTGGGAATGAATTCACCGCCCATGCGGGAGGCGGCGATACCGCAGAGGGTGATCAATAGGGCAGCGATCACCACGACGCCAAACCTATTGCGGATCGAAGCAGCTAGCAGCGGCGTATAGATTCGACGGGCGCCTCGCATAAAGAAATTCTCGTGTTCGGATACTTTACCGGTGACCAGCAGCGCCACGGCGGCCGGCACAAACGTCAGCGACAGGATGCTGGCGCCAGTCAGCACCATCAATACCGTCAAGGCCATCGGCGTGAACATTTTTCCTTCGACGCCGGTAAGCGTCAGGATCGGCAGATAGACGGCGGCAATAATGAATGTTCCAAACAGGCTGAGGCGGATGACCTCGCGCGAGCCCGCCAGAATGGTTTCAAAACGTTCCCGGCGGTTGAGAACGCGGCCGAGCCGGCGCTGCTCTGTCGCCAGCAGGCGCAAGCAATTCTCGACGATGATGACAGCGCCGTCGATGATGATGCCGAAGTCGATCGCGCCAAGGCTCATGAGGTTGGCGCTGACCTTGTTTTCCACCATGCCGGTGATGGCAAACAGCATGGAAAGCGGAATAACGCACGCGGTTGCTATCGCAGCCATGAAGTTTCCGAGGGTCAAGAACAGGACAACGACCACCAGGAGCGCGCCTTCCATGAGGTTCTTCTCGACGGTCGCAATAGTCGCCTCGACGAGACGTGTCCGGTCGTAGACGGCATGCGCGATTACACCTTCCGGCAATGAACGCCCGATCTCCTCGAGTTTGGCGGCGACGCGTCGCGCCACGGTGCGGCTGTTTTCGCCGATCAAGAGCATTGCGGTACCCAGCACGGCTTCTTTCCCGTTCAACGTTGCCGCGCCGGTACGCAGATCCGGGCCTTCCCGGACGTCGGCGATATCGGATACCCGCACCGGAACGCCGTTTCGCGATCCGATCACGATCTCCTTGATTTCGTCGATGTTTCCGACCTGTCCCGGGGTGCGGACGAGGTATTGCTCACCGTTCCGCTCGATGTACCCGGCGCCGACGTTCGCGTTGTTCGTTGCCAGCGCCGTCATGACGTCGCGGAAGCCGAGTTTGTGGGCCATCAGTTGCGCCGGATCGGGCAGCACGTGAAACTGTTTCTCGAATCCGCCGACGGTATTGACCTCGATGACGCCGGGAACAGTCCTTAACTGCGGTCTGACGATCCAGTCCTGAATGGTGCGCAAATCGGTTGGAGTGTAGCGCTCTCCGCTGGTCTTCCGGGCCTCCGGGTTGGCTTCGACCGTGAACATGTAGATCTCGCCCAAGCCCGTCGACACCGGCCCCATCGCGGTTTCGATGCCGACAGGCAATTGATCCTTGGCTTGCTGAATCCGTTCGTTGACTAACTGTCTGGCGAAGTAGATGTCGGTGCCGTCCTTGAAGATCACCGTGACCTGGCTGAGACCGTAGCGCGATTGGGACCGGGTATTCTCCAAATGCGGCAGCCCTCCCATGGCAGTCTCGATCGGAAACGTAATGCGTTGCTCGACTTCCAGCGGCGAGTAGCCGGGTGCACGGCTATTAATCTGGACCTGGACGTTGGTGATGTCGGGAACCGCGTCGATCGGCAGGCGCGTGAAATTCCATGCGCCAAAGGCGGCCATGGCAACAACGCCGATCATCACCAGCCATCGCTGACGGATGGCAAAGGAAAGGATGCCGTCAATCATCGCATTTCTCCGGTGACATCAATCATTGTCCGGCGTTCCCTTCGCCAGTTCCGCCTTCACGATGAAACTGTTCCGTGCCGCGTACACGTCGCCTTCCAGCACGCCGAATGTGATCTCCACGAACTCCGAATCGCGCTCGCCGATCTCGACGTCGCGAGCTTCGAACTTCTCGCCATTGCGGACGAACACAACGGTGCGGTTCTCGATGGTCTGCAACGCCGAGGATTTCACGGCGACGTCTACTTTTTTCGCGGACAAGGTGAGCCGGCCCGTAATGAACAGGCCGGGCCGCAGCCGCTGCTCGGAATTCGGCACGACCGCCCTGGCAAGTGCGCTTTGGGTGTCGCTGCTGCCGACCGGCGACAGATACGAAACTCTGGCTTCGATCGCCGGTCGCCCGTCCGCAGGATCGATGAAAACCTGATCGCCAATATTGACCCGCGTCAGGTCGCGCCGATAAACGGAGAAATCCACCCACACTGTCGCCAGATCGGCGATGACGAACGCCGGCTTCTGCTCGGAGACGTATTCCCCCAGCGTCGTCTGACGGTCGATGACCGTGCCCGCAAGCGCGGCTTTCAACTCGTACGACGTCAGGCTCTGATTGCTTTCCACGACAGCAAGAACATCGCCCTTTTGGACCCGATCGCCGATCCGTTTGCGCACATCCCGTACGATCCCCGGAAAGCGGGGCGTGACCTGAACCAGCGCTTCCTGATTCGGCTGGACCATTCCGTTCAGCAACAGGCTGTCGCGCAGCACCCCGGGTGACGCCTTCGCAAGCTCGATTCCGGCAGCCGCGACCTTGGCGTCGCTCAGCACAACGCTGTCTGAATGTTCCTCTTTTTCGGCCTTCTCCGTCGCGGTCGTTTTGGTGGTCGCCGGCGTCAACATCCGGTAGCCGCCGTAGACAAGTGCCGCGGCAACCAGAACGAAGACCAAATATCGGATCAATCCCTGAATCATCTCGAACTCTCGCGGGTCAGCGAAAACGGATTACCGACGAGGCCTTCGATTGTCGCGATGGCAATGTGGAAATTCTGCAGGGCTTCCTGCTCCCGGAGCAGGGCCTGCAAGACCGAGCCTCGAACGTCAAGCAGCTCGAGCAGGGTGAGCCGGCCTTGCAGATAGCCGCTCTGGATGGTTTCCGCGGCGCTACGCGCATTCGGAATGACGGAGGCCCGCAGCAGCTTTAGTTCGGCGAGCGCCCCGGTCAGAGCGTCATAAGCGCGGCCCGCGATGCTGATCAGAACGAGCCTGTTGATCGCCCGTTCGGCGTCGATCTTCGCGAGCGTCTCCTGGGCAACAATGATGTTTCCGGTGTTCTGGTCGAACACCGGAAGCGGTATCGACACGCCGAGTCGGACCGCATTGTCGTTGGTATCCTGGAAGTGCCGCCATCCCGCCGAAACGCGCACGTCCGGAATAGCCTTCAGACGCGCAATGATGAGTTCGGCATTTCGTTGGGCGGTTACCGCCGTCCATCGAATTAATTGCGGATTGGCCTCGATGGCTCGCACGACATCCCTGAAAGGTGGCGGCTGGCCGACGTCGGCTAGACGTCCCACCGCTTCTCCAAAACGCGGACTGCTATCGCCCATCAGGATCGCCAAATCGCGGCGTGCTGTCGCCAACTGCGTCCTCGCACGCTCGCGATCGACACGGAACAGATCTGCGGCGATCTGAGCGCGAAGGTTTTCGGCGGGGGAGGAGGCGCCCTCCTGCACGCGCTTCTGCAAAAGGGGAATGAGTTGATCGAGGCTGGCGATCTGGTCATCAAATATTTCGATGCGGCGCTGAGCGCTGACGATCGTGATGAAAGCGATGGCCGTCTCGGACAATACCTCCAACCGGGTCGCCCGCCGCTGCCAAACCGCTGTGCCGATGCCCGCTTCTCCCGCCGCCAGTCGCGCCTCGCGCTTGCCGCCGAGTTCAACGAGTTGGCTGAGTTGCAGCTTAGTCTCGGCCGACCGCAGTCCTTTGTACCGTCCAGAGCCCAGCGCATTGTCGAGTTCGAAATGGAGATCAGGATTCGGAAGAGCACCGGCCTGAACCTTTAGGCCGGCCGCAATGCCGATATCACGTTCGGCCGCCGTGAGGCGCGGATTCGCCGCCAGCGCGCGCTGGAGCGCCTGAGGCAGCGAAAGGGGCCGAGATGACCCTTCCGCCGCTATCGCTGGACCTGAACAGGTGAGCAACGCACAAAGAATGCGCGCGGCAACCCGGAAATTGGACATACGAAGGACCTGAAAGCGAGACGACAACGCGGATTAGACCGCGCGCGGAAACTCAGGTCGAGGGTTTGGGGGGCGGCGTATCAAGCCCAGGATGGTCTTCCAACAGGAAAGTTGGGGCCTCGAAGGATATTTTGACCGGCTCGGCCGAAGGCTCAGCAACCAGTACAAGCGGGGGCACAAGAACCGGAACACAGGTGTAACAATGCTCGACTAGCTCCGGAGCTTTCTTCGAGCCTTCCTCGGACTTGTCCGTCAGCGCACTTGCGTCAAGTAAGCTAGCGGCTGGCAGCGTTTCCTCTGCGCAAGAAATCTCACCCGCGAATCCAACCACTAGATACGCGACGGCAAGCAAGACCATCATCACCCGGCGTGACGCCGATACACGGGGGGCATGTCTATGGTCGGCTGCTTGCCTCATCAGAGTTAGGATTATCAAACTTTGGCGCGCAACACTATTACGATTTCGGCCGAGATTTCAGGATTGCTGCACCCTGATGACCATCACCGGCAGGAGAACTCTCTTGAGCTCGGTCCTTAACGCCGTCATCGCGCAGCGTGTTGCAGAAGCTCCAGACCTTCGAGACGATGGGTGCAGCGCTCATGCGGCCTCCTTCTTACCGTTCTTGTTATTCTTCTTCGTGTCACCGCCGCCGTCTTCCTTCTGAGCCCTGATCCGCACCAACAGCACCGATGCCGGCTCATCGTTGGAATCCTGAGCTACGAGCTGGCCCGAGAAAGCCCTTTTCAGAATCGACTGTCGAAGAGCAGTTGCCCTGGAAAGTTCATCGTCAATTTGTGAGATCATAGAATCGACGTCCGAAACCTGTGAGGATAGTCGTGACACAAGCTCAACTTGCTCTTTACGAGAACAGAGGGGAATCGGTAGGGCCTTCAGAATGGAACTATTGAGCCCTGGTCTCGTCTGGCCTTGCGCATTCTTGAACATCCGCAATCGGCTAACGGTCTGCGATTGAAGGAGTAGGTTGAAATACTCCGGGAACAGCAATTGTTCTTCCATAGATATTCGATAGACGTGTTTTGTGATTATTGCCCTTTCAAGGTCTCGTGGGACAATACAGGTACGCCCCAGCGAGGCCATAACCGTGACTAAGAGGTCACCGGGCCTAGCTTGATACTTTTCCAGGTCTCGGAATTTCTGTTCAGAGATGCGGTTCTGGCTTCCCATTGAAAACGTACCATCGCGGACGTTATCAATGCCCAGGACTAGGACCCCGGACGCCTGAAATTCAGAGTGCAGAAGATTACTTCCGAATGGACCACTCTGCATCGAGCGAGGCTTTCCTTTTCCTAAAAAATGGATTTAGCAAATTGCCTTCTGGAATTGGATCAGCGTTGTAGTCCAAATAGACTACAGGTCCGATATAAATACCCCGCTTTTCTTTCTCGAGGCTCTTTTTGAGCCTCCCAATGGTCGATCGTATTCCGATGCCATCGGAGGGAAAGGCATATATGGACCAGAGAAAAGCAGATTCATGTTCGCTGATATTCCAGCAATTGACGTAGGTCGTACTCGCGAAAATATCTCCCAATTGCTTCTGCCGATCTGGGGAGAAGACGTCCGCGAGGTTAGGAGGAAGCGGCTCGTGCGGCGCAATTTGCAAGAATTCTCTTGCAAAGGCCTCGTTCTTCATGAGCTGATAGAATTGCAAATTGGGGCGCGACCACGTTCCCTCGTAGGGATCATTGTTGCGAAGTCTCCGCGCTTGGCAGAAAAAGATGGAAGACTTTGTTAGCAAGCTCAAAAACTTGGCCAAGCTCATGAATCGCCATATCACGGTATCGTCAGGCGGTAGCGTTCCGGCGGACGGGTGTGGTTCGTACGGCATCGGGCGTCATTACCTCTTCGATTGTAAGCCTGCGCAGCATTGATCTATAGAGTTTGTCGATCAGTGGCTTACAGGCCCGCTCATTAATCTTCTCGACGGCATCCGCCGCGAGAAGGAGCAGACAATCGACCACGACAATCTCGACAAGCTGATCGAAGCGGGCTGGAGCGGCGATGCGAAAGAGAATGCCGTAGCGATGGCTAAGGACTTTGCGTCGTATGTGGAAGAGCACCGGGACCAGATCGAGGCACTCAGCATCTTCTACAGCCAGCCGGCTCGCAGATCGGAAGTTACTTACGCGATGATCAAGGCGCTACTGGACGCCCTCAAGACCGATCGGCCAAAGCTTGCCCTCTGCGCGTATGGCGTGCTTATGCGCTGCTCGATGAATACAAGGGGACTGATCCCGCCAACGAACTAACGGCGCTCGTTGCCCTTATCCGGCGCGCGTGCGGCATCGATGAAAAGATCGCGCCTTACGCCGACGTGGTGCGGCGCAATTTCCAGAACTGGATTTTGAAGCGCCACAGTGGCGCGGGCGAGAAGTTCACCGAAGAGCAAATGGACTGGCTGCGCATGATCCGCGACCACATCACGATGTCGATCCACATCGAACGAGGTGACCTAGATATGGCTCCATTTAACGCGAGGGGCGGACTCGGGAAAATGCACCAGCTCTTCGGTGAACGCATGGATGACGTCATCACCGAACTTAACGAGGCACTGGCGGCATGACAATTGACATAAATATCCTGCCACCGTCGTGGGCCACCGCAACGATCGGGCAACTAATAGGAGGTGATGCAGGCATCTTTATTGATGGCGATTGGGTCGAGAGTAAGGATCAAGACCCGGATGGTAGCGTACGGTTGATTCAGTTGGCCGATATTGGGGACGGCGATTTCCGAGATAAGTCTCACCGATTCCTCACGCCAGAAAAGGCTCACGAACTACACTGCACCTTTCTAGAGCACGGCGACATCCTGATCGCGCGGATGCCAGAACCGCTCGGTCGGTGTTGCATCTTTCCGCTGGACCGTAAAGAAGGCTTCGTTACCGTCGTGGATGTTTGCGTTGTACGCCTTGGCTCCGCACCAATCGACAACAAATTTCTTATGTACGCTATAAACTCTGGCCAAGTACGAACTAAGATTGCTGACCTTCAGTCCGGTTCTACCCGAAAGCGGATTTCTCGCGGGAACTTGGCCACCATTGAAATACCCTTAGCACCATACAAAGAGCAGCAACGGATCGTCTCCAAGATCGAAGAGCTGTTCTCCGAACTCGACAAGGGGGTCGAGAGCCTGACGACTGCACGACAGCAGCTCCAGGCGTACCGCCAGTCCGTTCTCAAATACGCCTTTGAGGGTAATCTGACGGCGGATTGGCGGGCAAAGAATCCGGATCGAGAAACTGGAGCGGCGCTCCGCCAGCGTGTCCTCAAAACTCGACGGGACGAGTGGGAAAAGGCAGAGAAGGCAAGACTGAAAGAGCAAGGGCACTTGCCTTCGAATGATCACTGGAGGGCGCGCTATCCTGAACCAGAGGGCTTTGATGATGAGGAGCTTCCTGCGTTGCCTGACGAGTGGTGCTGGGCTGGGCTTGACGAAATGGTCTCCGGCAAAGCTTCGAAGCCGAACGCGAACTCAGAGCATGTTTTATCGAACTTATTGATGGCATCGGGTGGTCGGATCGTGCGCTAACCGTGAACCCTTCTGGTCATTACATTTCCTGCGACATTCACGCTTTGGTCGATGAGGTTTTCGTCTCTCCGGCCACGCCACAATGGTACGCCGACGCTGTTTCTGAAGTTGCGTTAAAATTTGGCACCGGATTTTCTATTAGGAAATCCCCCCTCTCTGATCCTGCAATCTTCTAGGCCCACGCGCAATGGACGCATTGGGCCGGCGCAAGCTGGCCCGCGAGCGCTAACCTTTTCTTCAGAGGAAGCGGCGACAGCCGCACCGGCTGCGCATAACACCATGGAAGACGAGATGGCATGGTTGCCCATCGTTTTTGTGCTTATTGCAAACTACTTGTTGCATCTGGCATAGCGGCCACCCCCGCTCGTGCCGCGCTCGTTGCCAGTCCAGCCCGAAGGCTGTGGCCCGAGTAGTCGTTAGGATTAATCCCGGCAGCCTGAACCCGCTCGCGAACAGCCAGACATACACCTTCCGCCGCTAACGTTTGACTGATACTGTGCGCCGCCTGACCAGACGAGGTCATTGTGCAAACAGTCGAAACAAGCAGTTCCGTTGAAGCCCGACGGTGTCGCCGCGCCCAATATAACGGACGGACAGCAGAGCTTAGTTTGAACGGGTCAAAATTTTTCGGCATGGTCCGGTCCGTCCAGGAAGACCGATCCCGCAGCCCACGACGATGGATTGTCACGATCGTGCCGGCGGTGGAGAAGCCCCCTCTCGTTGGTTGGCGTTATAGGTCGCGCTCCTAGATCTGGAATTCAAAGAACCATCGATCGGTCTTGAGCAAGATGACACCGGCGATTGCTCGTCACACTTCACTACAAATCAGAAACTACGCGATGAGTTCAAATGGGCCGAGCTCGTCACGTCCGACTGCCGCTATTGGCCGCCGGTGCCCAATTCGATGAGGGCTTGACGAAATATGCCGCTCTCGATGTTGCCGTTTGCTTTGCACGACGCGACCACGGCCCTGTAAAATGCCACGTCCGCAGCGCGCGCCGCGCTTTGGCTAGTCTAACCTCCGGCGGCCATGGCCTGCATCCACGTGTTTAGGGCCGCGTATCAGGAAGCTTGGCTCCTAGATTTGGGTTTGCGGCTTATCGCAAGCGTCGAGCGGGAAAGGAAGACAGAGCCGCTGCGTGAAGCCGGAAAATCCGCCGCCAACGGCTCAGGAGCTAGTCCGCGGGATGGAGCGTCCAGGACGAACGTCGCACCGGGATGTCTTAGCCGGCAAGCCGACGCCACCAGGGCCGCGCCTTCAGTGCTGCTAGCTCGCCTTGGAGTCGCGCCGAGGCTTCTTTCGCTGCCATGGCGACGGCGATCATGTTCAGGAACTCGACCAGCGGCGTCTCGCTCGCGCGACTTTCGAAAAGCGAGTTTTCCGACGTCACGCGCTCTTTCGCCGAAAGGGGCGTGGCGCGCTAGCTCGCCGCTCCGGCTACTTATCACCGGCTTCGGATATCTCAACTTTCTTATACGGTCGTGCCGAGAGCCATTCGGTGGTGACCAAAACGCCTCGATCTGCCTCATCAGCAAGCAGTCGGAGCAACTCCGCCTTTTCCTTGTC
>WNFR01016174.1_pt1 | contig 13553 bp, 16 predicted proteins | sample 5400221 | NCBI WGS metagenome assembly WNFR01 (sample SAMN13153357, study PRJNA577476) | soil metagenome | isolation source: 40 cm soil under Madrone tree | place: USA:California | collected 2016-06-14
AATGACACGAATGATGTTGCGAAGCATCGGGAGGAGGATGAGCCCACCGTCGTAGGCGAGAACGAGGCCAGCACCGCGAGATATCCAGACAGAGAATTTGAGACCATTCAGGGCGGCAAGTTTGTGGTTTGTGTACTAGTAAGGAGTGAATGGTCCGGGTAGAAAAATGTCAACTGGAAGCCATACCTGACTGTACCAACCGTAAGCAAAAAAAAATAGGTGGGATCCATAGAAAAGGACGTTAAACAAAAGCCTCCTCGGGGTGAGGAACTCGCGATGAAACCAACTTCCTCCCATGGGCAAGTATCTACTTCAAGTCTGTGAGGAGTGAGGAGATTAGAAAGTGACGTCCGGCCAGCCAGACCAAGAAGGAGAAGATGAAGAAAGTGAGGAGAAAAGTCAGCCAGGTGAAAAGAGGGACAGCCAGGTGAAAAGGAGGGACAGGAATGGACAGGAAGGACAGGAATAAAGGAGAGATCACGGATACGTCTGTCATCGCGGCCAGGGAGGTAACAATCAAATCAAATGTTTGTCATAGCGACGGACGCTCAGCAATCAATCAACAACATAGCCATAATGCCACCATCTATCAACAGTCACCCTCGTAACGATAAGAAACCATCGCCTCAATCCTATGCACATCCGTGCTAAAGTTTCGCAGCTTTACTTGCTGGCTCTTACTGGCTTCAATAGCCAACGGATCTGTATCCACCCACTCGCCCGCAGGCACATTGGCAGATTCGTGTGTATATACGAGGATGTTGAACACGGTCGGTTCGTCGATGACGGGCAAGAATGTTACCGTCGACACGATTTGTTTGAGGATCGACCTAATTTCGGCTTGGATCTCTGCTTCCGACTTGCTCGATTGCGCCCTATCGCAGTCAACCGACATCTGTCAATGTTAATGACCTTTGATCAAAACGCGTACTGTTTCGCAGCGCCCTGGGATGATTGCTCGACAAGATTGATGTCAAAAACCCACCGCTCGAGGGGTGTCCTGGAGTCTTTGGTAATAATTGCCACGACGAGCTGCGTCACTGCTCCTGTAAGCAACCAGGCTACACCTCCGGTTTAACAATATCCAATCCTTGGGGGTGAAGGACAATCACTCACTGCTGACTTGCTTCAGGATCCTAAGAAATGGGTTATTATCCGCGCAACGAGGGCAGTGACAGCAAGTACTTCTCGAGGTAATTCTCTAATGCCAGATCCTGAGTAATCAACACGGTTTGGCCATATTTCTTGACCATATGAAAGTCATCCGCCGGGTATACTCCGCGTTGAAATAAAATTCTGTAAAAAAAAAGCACATTTGACTTGACACCGTGTTGCAGTTGTTGTAGGTACAAACGTATTAACAGCATACTTGAAGAATTCTGTGACAAGTTCTGTGGATCCTTTGAGAGTGATAGACTGGCGAACGGTCGCTTGTTTGCTTGGTGCCATCGCGTTGGGAAGAGAGCGTGCACGTGGTCGTTCTTTGAACACGCGAAACGCGCATACATTCACCATCACCCTAACATGCCCACCATCTCCACCGGACTCTCACGACCTACCCTCCCGACCTTGGAGCTACCTCTCCTTCAGGGCGCAAGTCAAGTTCTCCAGGATTATTTTGTCAAGGATTCCCAAATCATTCCTGACATTGGCGATTTACTTGTTCTCCGTGGGTCCGTTCAACCGCACATGCCATGGTCGAGACTCAACTCCAGTTTTGCCAGCTGGTGCACCGTCATCGGCCTCTTACTCTATCTTTCCCGATGACTATCGTGTCCCGTTTCAAAAGAGGAGGTTAATCGGCATTCCTGAAGGCTTGTTCCAATTCTACAACAGTACGTCTTCCTACAATTCCCGTGCTTTTATGCTAACCCCGTTTCATTCCACAGCCACGGATGTGGTCTCACATATGGGTCTCCTCTCTGAGATTGAGAAGGTCTGGGTCGCGATAGACCACAAACTATTTCTGTGGGACTACGTGGAAGGGTGTGTCTCTCGTACCATCCCTCACTGAACAGCAGTTTATTTCTTGGCTGCAGCCAAGACTTGAGTTCCTTCGTTGACCAACCAGACGTTATCACCCATGTTGCCATTGTGAATCCGAAACCTGGCGTCTTCGTTGACGAGATCAATCATCTACTCGTTTTGTGCACGCCCTTAACTGTCATACTTTTGGGGGTCTCTGCTACAGACGTTCTTGGACCTAATCACAGAACTCGCAAAGAGATCAAACTGTTCGACTTGGACATGTCCGTGCCGTGTGACGTGGAGATGATTTCCGTAGCAGGAACCGCTGATGGTCGAATATTCATGGCGGGATCGCAGGATGGGCACCTCTATGAGTTACATTACCAAGAAAAAGAGGGTTGGTTTGGTCGACGCGTCCAATTAATCAACCATTCCGTGGGTAGTGTTCAGAGCTTTTTCCCCCGCTTCACTGCTGCCCGAGAAGGTATGCTTGGTCATTGCATTGCCCAACCATTACACCTTAACGCGCCATTCCTAAGATCGAGTTGTCTCTGTGGTCTCAGATCCGAGCAGAAATCTCTTCTACACGCTGACGGCGAATAGCATCATCTCTCTGTATTACCCAACCAGCAGCAAGTCTGTTCAGCTTTCGCAGACTATTCAAAACCTGTACAAACTGGCTCAAGAAAAGGCGCCTGGATCACCTACCATCACGCCAAAGCATTTCCATGTAATCGCTTTGCATGTCATTCCTCAAGAGGAGACTCGATCTGGCCTACAATTGATGGCCATCACTGTTAATGGCATACGTCTTTACTTTTCTTCATCGACTGCCCCATATTTCCCCTACCCTGCCAGCGACGTGACACGCATACAACGTCCCTTGCAGTTGGTTCACGTTCGTCTTCCTGCCGCCAATCTGCTCCATCCTGATGAACAGTCCAACCCTTACTTCCCGAGCAGTGCGACCTACGCATCTCGTCACCCACAGTCCTCAACGACTTCGCGTCCGTTTATCTTGTCCGAGCTAGAACATTCCGTATACAATGCTGGTTTGACTATTGCAGCACATCCTGGAGATACAGAGGGCACGGATTTCCTTCTTTGCACATCCCCTGATTTAACACGCATTGGCACTCTGGGTCAGACACACCCACAGTCGTCCCAGCTTGCAGGAACCTCGTTCGGCGCTGGTTCTGGTCCTCAGCGTCCGCCTCTGGCCGAGAGAGCGGCATTGCTTGCGATTCCAGGGCGAACCTGGGGTATGGCTGCCTTTCCCCGACCCAAGAACGCGGTCTCTCTTGTGGGCCCCGACTCGAACAATTTGATGCCAGTCGTAACAAACGAACTTGCATACCAGTTTTTGGAGCCACCACGACAATTCCTAATCCTCACAAATGTTGGAATCACTGTGTTGGTGAAACGTCGCGCATTGGATTGGCTGCGCGATGCCATCGAAGAGGTACAAGCCGAGGGAAATGTGCAACCTATAATCGACTTTCGAGACAGGTCATTACCCTCCAATTTGGGTTCAGGTATTGCACTGACTCAATTCTAGTTTTGGCCGAGATCAAACCTGTGCTATGCTTCTGGCTTTGGCCAGCGGAAATACGTTCCTTGAGTTTGGCGAGCAGTCCATGGGCGGATCAATTATAAATCTCGCCCCTGAACTCACTAATGTTGCGAAGCAAGCTTTCTACGATTGTGGCGAACGTCCAATGTGGGCTGAGCGTATGACATATGGCGCTAGTGGGTGCTGTTCAGGTTGCTTTGCCGGGCCACCACGCAACTGAATATTCGCAGGTGATGGTTCGGGGACTGCCCTATTCAGTGGAAGGAGGGAAGGTTTTGCGATCTATTTCGCAAGGCTGGTGCGGCTAATGTGGAAAAGCAAGCTAATCAAGCCGGGGTAGGTGATTATCGTTTCATCTTGATATCACGCGAATTCCTTTCAAGCACAACAGGACCGCACTCCAGTATACCTGAAGAAATTTTGGTCATGGTTCAACGGAACCTTATTGCCCTTCATAGCTTCTTAGAAGGGAACCCTCATCTCTTTCATTCCACCACCGGGGATTATTCAAATGCTCGCGCAGCACCTGCCACTGATCAGGAGGCATGGAAGGTCGGGACATTTCCTTTCTTCTGTTCCACAATTGACACGTTATGATCGTTCCAGGCGGAACAAAAGTCGGTGGCAGAACTACAAGCACTACTTGCACGAACAATTGAAGGGGTCTCATTTTTCCTTCTGCTCATTGACCACCGTATTGGCGAACTCATCAGCCAGTGGGTATATCGTCCTTCTTTCTACAATTTTCACGACACTGATAAATTTACCAGAACGGATGATGCTACCCAGAAACTTATCGATTCTATGACATTTGAAGAACTCATCACCGGGCAAAATGGCGTGGTCGCCTCGAGAGCACTCGTAAACGTCATCATCGACCAACAGATCGGCCAACAGATTGCCGTGAGTAATACGGCCCAACTATTACGACGTTGCTCATGTGTGCTAGGTCGACACTATCAGCGACATCCTGCAAACTCGCTGCGGCTCATTTTGCAGTACAGGCGACGTGATGCTATACAAGGTTTGTATTGTTGTCTTGCATTCCCATCGGCGACTACTGATTATGTTTCCGCAGGCCAAAGAGAGTGTACGAAGAGCCGTAGAGAGCCACAACTCTCAGGAGCGACAAGGTTATCTTGGTGAATCATTGAGGTACATTTGCCGGCAGGATGCCACCTTTCGAAACTTACCAAGCGGTCAGGTTGTTTATGAAGGGCGCCCGCATCATGGAGTTCGATAAGCTACGTGAAATTATTGGTGATTACCAGCAACTGGATTTTGCAAAAGGTGCCATTGAACTTCCACTGCACTGTGCCGACACGGTAGACAGCGACGGCATGGGGAAGGAATACTGGCAGACGGTCCCTTTCCCAGATCCCTTGAACGAAGTCGGAGGGCAGACGAGTAGTGCCAATGCGACGACCGACCCTCGAAGAGCTGCCTGGGAGCAGCGCTCAAATTGTTATGATTTAATTCTTGACTCGCTCGAGGCTTTCGAAAATAAAGCCGCGGCGGGTGGAGATACTACAGAACGAGTACGGACCTATGCCTACGAGTTGGCGTTTGCGAGCACCGATGAAATTTTCCATTCGCGATTATACGAATGGCTGATCTCGAGAGGTCTAGCTGACGAGTTACTCGAGGTATGTTCGAGTCGGTTCTCTGGGTAGTATAACTGCTAAGTCCGATGTTGTAGATGCGCCCTGCTTACCTTCAAGCTTACCTCCAACGCGAACCGAGAACACTAGACAAATACCAGTTCCTCTGGCAGTTCTACGTCAAAGACGGCCAGCCTCTCCGTGCGGCCGAAGTGCTCGCTACTCTGGCGGAATCATCCGAGTGTGTATCCTCGAGAGCTTATGTGATGTTACTTAGTTCTTTTTAGATTTTCCTTATCCTTGTCCCAACGGATAGAGTATCTGACGCTCGCTGTTGGCAACGCCAAGTCCCATCCCGTCTCAGCTGGTGGTAAACACGAGTCTGCCATCGCCTTCCTAACAGATCTAGAGGAGAAGTTGGAGGTCTCACAAGTGCAGCTTGAGATATTCCACACCTTGTCACCTCGCCTACAATTGGAGCCCTCCGACCCCGATCTTGCAGAGAAGGTGGAGCTACTTGAAAGAGGGTTGTTCAATATCACGGAAGTACGTGCTCTGATGCTTTCCAGCGGCGCTCACAGATTCATTTGCGTTACTTAGCTCTATCAAGTCTATGCCGATCCGTATGACCTTCTGACGATTAAATTACTGGTTCTCCACGTGTCACAACATCAAGGCGAAGCGCTCGTCAAAGACATCTGGAATCGGGTGATCCATGAAAGTTCGTCGATCTCATAGTATGATCCGACGCCACATTGAATGTCAGAATAGCCGTTCAGGGTGTTCCACCTGGAGAAGCACGGGACCGTATACAAGGAAAACTGGTCCCACTTGGTCAACGTTTTCATGGCTCGGAATCTAGTTTCCCATTTAGTTCGTATCGTGCTTCCATTAGCCTAACAACATCTAATGACCAGCTATGATAGGGCATATAGCCCGACTGTTGGTCGAGTTCCAGTTAGCGAACGCCGACGTCACACCACCGGGCTGGGCCGTCCGAGTTTTGGCTCAATGTGGCATAGCACATATGGAGTTATGGGATGTATTTCATCAAATGTATGAGTCCCAGGTATGTCGTGGTCCCAAAATCATGACAAGACACTGTTTTCTGAAATTTCCTTTTGGCTAGGTTCCTCCATTCCAGAAGGTTACACGTGAAGGTTACGAGCGCGTCCGCCGGGAGATTCGGCGATTTTGGTAGTCTCATGTTGTGAGGGCAACGCATACGTATCTGCAGGGGTTAGACGATCTTATTGAAGCGCGCTGATATAGAAATGGGTCTTGTTGTAAGGAAGCAAATGAGCAAATACAAGCAATTGCCTACGTGGGAGTAAAATATTACGCGTTGACTTCAAGGATACTCTCCTCGGCACGGAGTAGCACGCGTTTGGTCACCGACTCTGTAAATTTGTAAACTTGGTAGATGACCCTGGGAAGGTCCACGAATGAAGAGACTTGTGAAATATCAGGGGCTTGAAAAGGGACCTACCGTAGCGCCCCGACCGCAAGGAGAAACATGATTACAACGGCGGCTATGTCACCCGAACCACTACCACGTCTTCCGCGATTTCCCCTGGAACGGGCAATCCACTGGAGAGGTCCAAGAAGTGGCAACGAGAATAACATATGAATTAAAGATGCCGCGCCAACGACCGGTAAACCCAAAATGAAACGGCGAACAAAACGCCACACGATACCGTGCTCAGATAAGGTCTCCGCACTTTCAGGCGCGGTGGAGGACGAGAACGCATCAGGGTCGAAGAGACCGCCGGTTTCATCTCGAATGATGCGCAAAGCGGCACGAACGAGATCCCGGCCAACGGAATATGGATTTGTCCAGGCCCAATAGCTCCCACCAGTGCTGATATAGACGGTGGAAGATACGTAGGGGTCATACGAAGGCTCGTCTAATGAGGAAATGAACGTGGTCGTCAGGAAGGAAGACGCGAAAACGAGGGCCGTGAAGAAAACTGTAGATAAGGTTGCAATCGCGACTAGGGGAAGGGGACAGATGAAATTGGGTACGCTAGCGAGGTACAGAGGCGGCGAACCTGGGTTGGTCGCGAGGCCGACTATCTTGGTACGAGCGAATCGGTAATGGTAGCGGCACTGAGGACAGACAAAAAAAGCGGAAGCATTTGAAGAGGTGTTCCTCCAACGTTGAAGGCAGGTGAGGTGTACGTGCTGATCGAAAAGGATTTGAATTGAATACGAGAGAGAGGGTAGGACGCCTTACGCTGACGGTGCCGCTGCACAAACAGGGCCGGATGAGACGGCCAAGAGAGGGATCAGGCCCATCAAGGCAAATCCTACATTGTGGTTGATTGTGCTGGTCGTCATTGGGTACCTCCGCAATGGCTGGATGATGATTATGAGCCATTTGGGGAAGGGAGGGGATGTTGTGCGTGACGACGGCTGATCTAATCCAGTTTTTAGGACAGTTTTTCGGAAGCGCTCAGGGACAAACGGAAGCCAAACGGAAGCCAACACGGACTGACTGACAATTAAGCTTTAGGCCTATCGAAGCGCTCCTACTTGAGTAACAGTAGCAGGGAAAATAATCTAAGGTAAACTATTTTACTCTATCGTGAAAAATAAAAAACAATAATAAAAAAAAGTCCACAGCTTTTTTTGCTGTTATTAAAAAAAGTGTTCAACGCACACAGTGTCTGTCTCTTTTAGTTCACAGGTAGCAGCGCGAAAACGTGCTCGGCGGAAGTGCCGACGGCCATTGGCCCTCACGAATTGCGTTCTCCCATTCGTTGGCTTGCGAGCGGTACAAGTCGAGTGCCGCCCGCGCATTTTCCATCTGATTGGCGCAACCACGACAAACAAGTCAAACCACGTAAATACCCGCTCTTGAAATCTAACGCACCGGATTCTGTTGGCCCTCCTGACACCTCCTTCCCATGAGATGAAACGTTAGGGATGGTAATCGAGCAAGTTGGTTGGGTAATCGAAGTGCGTTCCGGAATGGCTGATACAACGCAACGTCACGGGTGTTGACTGCAGGATGCGGAATCCCGAGCACTAGATCAGCCAGCGAAGCGACGGTTAGGTTTGGTTGCAATGGCCTGAAACATGATGGGCCCAAAGTTACCCACCCGAAAGATCGTTCCATAGACTGTGTCCAATGATAACTTTGTCTTTGATCAAGTCAGCGACGTGTCGTTGAACATCGGTGAACTTCATAGCAGGAGCTTTGCGGGAGCGGTCAGTCTGCGGACGAATGTGATCTCCACTGTAGCCTTACGAGAACTAAGGTGCGCGGGAGCAATGCCGGTTGTTGACGTGCGGTAATCGGTTACTGCCATCGTTGGAACAACGTAGCATTCTAACAAGGGATCACCCCTGAAATTACAAATTGCAACGCGGCTGTTTTGTCCGTTCTCAATGCTTTCTCCCACAACGCGGTGGGGTGCAGAATGAGAACTTACGCGACCATGGACGTATTTCCGCCTGGACCGACGCCGACAACAGTGCAGGATAATGCAAGTACTTGATCAGGAGTAGGAGAACCGTAGTGAGGCGCCATTTGGGAAATGAGTTCCAAAAGAAAGGAGACGAGGTAAGTGAGCCATCTTCGTCGTGCACGAGGCATTTATGCAGTGGAAATGTATATAGATAACGATCTCGCAAAAAATTCCTGTGGCAATGCGGCGTGTTCGGGTGACATCGCCGTTTTAGAGTGGAGAAAGAGGCGCAGAATATTAAATTGTGCAGTTCAGGGCTTAGCCACCTGCACTTCAGAGCAGTAAGATGACGAACGAAGTGGAGTTGGCGTGTGTGTGCCCATGGAAATCATTGACAACAGATCACCTAGCAGAGAAGTAGACGGCGCAGATTACAGGAGACCTGGGGCTTATTCCCTCTATTTTTTGTCGATATCCGCTTCCAGATTTGCGATAACGAGCCAAGCAACCTTACGAACGGACGGCACACAGATGTTTGGCTGGTGGGTCGTCAATCGATTTAAAGTGAAGATCAAGACTAATAAATCTGGGGGTTACTGACACGGCATGCGTCATGAGGATCTACAGGGAGGAAGAAGGTTCATTCTATATTATCGGATGTTCGAGAACCCCGGGCCAGTGGTGGACAGACACACGGAGACAGCCCAAAACGACAGCGGGAGAAGAGTGAAGTGTGTATCGATGTCGGCTTTTGCAGACGGATGTGGCGGTTAGTTTAAACGAAGTCTAGCGACGGGAGACGGGAACAAGTTTTCAAACGAGCGTGAGAAGACATTACGCTAACATCTCACCTAATCATTATTCTAACACCTTCGATGCCTGCCGTACAAGTCGATCCATCCGCAAACGCTCCGTCCCCGACTTTGCTAGTCTCAAGTTCGGACGCCGTGAAAGATTTCGCCGTTTATGTATCTCCCCATCGACTACTTCGCGCTCTAGACTCCACATCCACCAAATCTTCTGTCTTGTCTTCACACAAGTCAACCAGTGTTTGATCAGGTCCTCCCGCTTCTCCTTCACCGCCAGGGCTAACGATCGTCTTTCTACTCCAGGACTGACAACTGAATTGCCCCATCGGCGTCGAAACCATCCCACGAGCCTGTGCCCAATTACACCACACTGTTTCACTCCTTTCAGGTGCCCCAGTAAGAGGAAAAGTGTGGTGCTGTTGGGCTTTAATTCGGGACACACAATGCGGAAGCCTTGTAAATCCCGAAGTGCACGATAAAACGTCATCAGTGTACGTCTTCTTGGCTCCGCCGCCAAGTGCAGATGTACGAGCCGTAAGCCCAGACCTCTTGGATCTACGTTGAGAAATCGAGCAGTCACTTGCCGAGCGGCTTCTCGCTCTTGCATCCGTAATAGCGCCGCAACGGAGGCGTATACAACCTGCGGTGGCGGAGTGTCCTCCGCTGATATCCCCAATTTGGGCAATTGGCGCATTAAGTGTCGGTAGCGTGTAAAGTTGTACATTCCCGGGTCCCGCAGGTGCGTGGCGCCTCGAAACGCCCTGCGTTTGGTGGTGCCAAGAAGCTCAGCCCAAACGGAGACCGGGACGCCATCAGAAGCAAATGGGGCGCGTGAGAGGTCCTTTGGTAGGTCCATGACAAGACTATAAGCATCGGGCCATCGTCCTTCGCGGACGAGAAGCCGCACGCAGAGTTTCCATGTTGAAAGATCTTCCGTTACACGGGACGTGCGCATTAATTGTAATAACGTATGAGCGGTGCCAAATGCCGAATGTCGAATCGCCAGCCGCAGAAGCAAGTTGTAGGATCGCGTAGATTGTATGCCCGGAAATGAGCTATGATATGCCACAAGGGATTGAATAGGAATATGAGGGAAAGACATGTAAAAATGAAGTAGCTGTTTGGAGAGTGGATCTTTGCACTGTGTGCTTGGTTTCACCACTGGGTGTTTCTCCCAGGAATCGGGATGGGTGAATGAGTTCTGTGAGCGTGATGCTGACTGGTCCTTGGAGCGTGGAGACAGGTTGGAAGTTCGATCAGGGAAGTCAACGGAGCGGCGGCGGGTGGTGGCGGTCTGTATTGAGACATCGCGTATTGAGACATCGCGTGATGACTCATTGGGTCGATTTTTCTGGCGGAAGAGGGAAGCTTTCATGATGGTCCCTCTAGGATGGCAGAAAGGCGTGTCATTGAAAACAGGGAGAACGGGCGGCGCTCGCGACGAATAACGCCGCAAGAATGTGTACTGCGCCATGGATTCGCTTTTACATAGGTGCAAGGTCGAAGACCTGAGAAATCAGGACGGAGACGATAAGAAACTATCATGTCAACGGACAATGTCAGTCGCGCACCGCATAAGATTTATTGAGACGGTGACATGGCCTTCCGTGCTTGGTCGCGGGATGAGCGAAGAAGAGAGGATGCAAGTCCTGGCAGTGACGGATGGGCGGAGAAGGACATGGTTGATCATGCACAATTGGTCACACGGGGTCACAAATAAGAGAATACTATCAATACAATACACAAATCCGCGCATCCAACTAGTTAGATATCGAGGGAGAGTGTGCGGTATAGTTCGTGAATGCAGTTGGGACAAATAACAAATGTAAGGCTACTCAAACCTGCTTCAGTCCTCCATCATCGTGTGTCCAACCCGTCCGACCAACCACCCAACCTTCGTTATCCAGCTATCCCTTATCTCCCGCAGAGCCTCAAGGCCGTTGCCCTTGACATCGGCAAATTCATCAAGAACACGCTCCCAACCACGCACCGTTTCCTCGCCAAACATACCAGCATGTCTATTCACCACGTCATCCACGTGTTCTACCCATGCCTTCCATTCTTCTAGTAGTCGTGAGAGAATCAAAGGAACGAGCGTGGCTTGCGTTAGGGGTGGCTGAGAGAGAATGTGCGAAACAAGCGACTGCAAAAAGAAAAATGTTTCAGTTGGAGGACACCGATCACGGCGTGGAGGTTGGGAAGTGTCCGAAGATTGAGGACTTGTATTGGAAGTCCTTTGGGAGAAATAAGGAAGGTACGACTGAAAAGATGAAACAAAATCGTTGACACGAGGCCGAAGTCTGGATACGATATATTCTTCTCGCATCCCGCTGGTAGTATCGGAGACGACAAACGAGCCAGAGAATGATTGAGGAACATGGCTGCCAAAACCGAGCGATGAGGTTGAATATGACGTAGGCTTGCCAGGGTGGCTAGACCTAAACCCAAAGCCGACAGCTGTGGACAGCGATGTCTGGGATGCTGGGTGATTCGAGTATGGATATGCATCGCGAAGTCTCTTGGCGGACTGCGTAAGTGCTTGCAACGCAGTCTCTAGGGAAGGGCGCGGGATTAAAGAAAGGATTACGGGTTTTAATGAGGGTTGAGATTGTATCAACGAGTTGAGGAGGGGGAGTAAGGACTGGCTAGGTAAACTCGCTTGACAGAAAGTTAGCCATGCTGACCTATGCAGCAGCCATTTGACCAACCTAGTAAGACACCGACATCGACATCCTGGTTGCTCGGGTTGTGAGATTCCTTGGTCGATTTTCCTTCTTTGTGTTCCTGAGCGAAAGTTAAGCCATTTCGTGCACGTTTTGGTGTAGTTCGCTTTGGACGGTCTGGTGTTGGGCTCCTTTCCATTGCGACATCCCTTGCACCAGGGCTGTGGCTGGACGGTTGGTCTGCTTGTTCTTCATCTTGCTCGAAACGTCGTTTGAGGGTCCTAAGTTGATTAACGGTGGGGGAAGGCGAGAGGACGGAGCTGGGAGGGGACCAGCCAACGAGCGAAGATGGCATGGAAAGGCCAAGGCCAAGGGGTTGGCGGCCAAGTGAGCTTGGGTGAAAATCTATCTGTGGGTGGGGTTGGACTACGTTGGCCATTGTCAAAGGTGCGTGGTCACAACACGGACGTTTTTCCAAAGCTCACTCAAGTGGCATCCGGACCACGCGGCTCGCACGTGGCATGACCGGAATCGTACTCAACGCCGCCCACGTCTCAAGGTTCATATATACGTTCATACAATTACTGTCGATATTTCCTAGAGTGCGGTGCAGCCCTCGGATCTCGCCCAGAAGGATTCACCTCATTAGTCACTGTTGACTTCTGGGTGGTCAGAGGTCTAATATAGAAAGAAATGTGCTGAAATTATTGACCAGCCATACAATTAGCGCCACACTAGACCTGTTAGCTTTGAAGTGACGGACTTTACTGTATCCAGAAAGATTGGAGGCGTTACAGTATTGGCTGGCGCCGGATTCGCGGCCGGGAACATAGCATAGCATAGCATAAGCTAACCGCCTCACCGCGCATTCCATTCTGTAACAACCCGGTGGTTTCCTGCTCGCTTCATTCACAACCACCACAACTGCAAAGTGAACGGAATGACATCCTCTGTCGCTCTTCAAACCTATAATCAACATGGATCATCGAGGGAATACACTGACAACTTCGATAGTTCACCTGCACGAAAGAACACCTTATCTCATGCAGAGGGTGGATACGGTCCCTACACCGACACTCCGGGAAAGTCATGGCATAACATGGCCTTTACTGAGTCTGCAACAGACTCAGATTCCACTCACAAGCCCAGTCTTAGCTACGGCTCAAAGGAACTAGGCCAGTAACTTGACCCGTTCCGTAGTGAATATTAGTCTCACAAATCCTCACAGATCAACCGACAGACTTTCCATCAACAGGCGGTCCTCTTATCGATGAAAGGCCGTTACTTACTCGATGGTTTGACCCAGGGAGGTATCCCTTGGAGCAGCGAATCGAGGACAAAAGACGCGGCATTGGTCGCCAGAAGTATCCAGTTGTAGGTCCGTGAAATCAACAAACCATGCATTCATGCCCGAAAGTGACAATTTCGTAGTCTGGACATTGACCGTCATCATGGTCGCCGTTTTTATTTACGAATTGGTTGTCAACGCCCAGGCACAGGGTAGCCCTTTTTCGTTTCATGTGTGC
>WNFR01005381.1_pt1 | contig 13551 bp, 13 predicted proteins | sample 5400221 | NCBI WGS metagenome assembly WNFR01 (sample SAMN13153357, study PRJNA577476) | soil metagenome | isolation source: 40 cm soil under Madrone tree | place: USA:California | collected 2016-06-14
CTGGCTGACATGGTGCGGTTGAGTGTGCGCGCCATGCTGGTGGCGCGCGGCGAGAGCGTCGTCGGTCTCATCACTTCCTACGACATCGAGGGCCCGCGTCCGGCCCGGTTCGCCGAGCGGTCGCAAGCGACGCGACGCGAAGACATCACGGTGGGCGACATCATGACCGAGTGGGAAGATCTGCCCACCTTGGACTGGAGCACGGTGCAGACGGCGAAGATCTCGGATCTGCTCGAGATATTTGCGGGCGTCGGCGTGATGCATTTGCTGGTGGTCGAGAGCGATGAACGCGGAGCCGAAGTGGTGCGCGGCCTCATGTCTCGTTCGCGCATCGAACGGCAGCTGCACGGCGCCGATCTCATGCCGGGCATCGCCGCCGGTGCGGTTCGCGAATTGCCGCTGCCTCCGCTCAGGGCAGGAACAACTCGGGATCGACCCAGGCGCGATTGAGACTCAAGCCCCAGTGCAGATGCGGGCCGGTCGCGCGGCCGGTCATGCCGACGGCGCCGATACGCGTCCCCGCCGCCAGGCGTTGGCCGGGCTGCACGTCGATGGCACTCAAGTGGCAGTACATGCTGATGAGGCCGCGGCCATGATCGACGAACACGGTGTTGCGTTGAAGAAATACCCGCCCGTGTCGACCACCGTGCCGGCGATGGGCACCCGCACAGGGGTGCCGGTGGGCGCAGCGATGTCCATGCCGCTGTGCGGATTGCGCGCTTCGCCGTTGAAGATTCTGCGCGAGCCGAATGAGCTGCTGCGCGGGCCGGGCACCGGCTGGGGCAGGCGCAGGGATTCCGGCGGCGGTTCCGTCCAGTGGCTCAACGCCTGGTCGATGCGGATCTTTTCCTGGTTGACGCGCGCAAGATCCGCGGCCGATAGATTCACCTGGCGGGGCGCGACTTTCAAGGATTGGCTGGCGTAGCGCTTGTACCCTACCGAGAACTCGACGACCTGTCTGCCATTGGTTCCACGCACGATCACTTGCCGCATTCCCAGCGGCGCCGACAGCGGAATGCCGATGACCGCAACCCATTTCGAATCGTCGGCAAGCACCAATGCCCGGTGCCCGTCCGCGTCGACGTAGGGCAGGGACGGACCGCCCGAATCCAGGTGGAGTATCTTGACGCCGCCGGGAACGGCATTTTCCTGCGGCAGATCCACCCCTGAGGCGAGCGCGGGGTTCGAGACAGTCAGCGCCACGCCGAGGGCAAAGAGCGCGAGCAGGGTCCGGGGCGCCGGCCGATCATCGCCGGCGGGCAATCCAGGAGCCTGTCCGACGAATGATGCGCCCAGGCTCCTTGCGATCACTGCGTGCCTTCGACTTTGGCGCGAATCGTGCCTCGAGCCAGCCGCGCGTCGATGAGGGTGCCCGGCTTTGCGTGCGCGGCATCGCGCAGAATCTCGCCGCCCTCGGCGCTGACGATGGCATAACCGCGCTCCAGGGTTGCGAGCGGACTGACGGCATTCAGCGTGCGCACCAAGGGGAGCAGCCGTTCGCGTCTCGAATTGAGCGCATGCCGCCATGCGCGATCCAGCCGTTGGTCCAAATTCGTAAGGCGCAGCTGCTGCTGCGCCAGGCGGTTCGACGGACTCACCTGCGCGGCTCGTCCCGCCAACCAGCGCAATCGCTCGCGATGCTCCTGGAGCCGGCGGCGCAGCGCGCGGACCAAGGACTGTTCCAGCTCATCCAATCGTTGTGCCTGGGCGTCCAGCCGCGCCGCCGGACTCACGAGTGCTGCGCGCCCCGCGAGCCAGCGCAGACGTTCGCCATGCTCCTCGAGCCGACGGCGCATGCAGCGCTGCAGGCGCACGCCGAGCCGCACGAAGGCGTCGAGCCATTCTTCGGCATCGGGCACCACCAGCTCGGCGGCGGCGGAGGGCGTGGGCGCCCGCACATCCGCTGCGAAGTCGGCAATGGTGAAATCGATCTCATGGCCGATGCCGGTGATCACCGGGATGGGTGATGCGACGATGGCGCGCGCCAGGCGCTCGTCGTTGAATGCCCAAAGATCTTCCAGGGAACCGCCGCCGCGAGCCAGGATCAATACATCGCATTCGGCGCGGCGGCCGGTCAACCGCAGCGCGGCGACGATTTCCGCCGCTGCTTGCGCACCCTGGACGGACACCGGATAGATCAGCACGGCCACCGCGGGAAAACGCCTCGCCAGCACGTGCAGAATGTCGCGGACCGCGGCACCGGTGGGGGAGGTGATGATGCCGATGCGCCGGGGCAGGCTTGGCAACGGGCGCTTGCGCTCCGCGGCGAACAGGCCCTCCTGCTTGAGTTTCGCGCTCAGCTCCTCGAACTGCCGCTTCAAGGCACCGAGACCCGCGTCCTCCATGTGATCGACGATGAGCTGGTACTCGCCGCGCGGCTCGTAGAGGCCAATGCGAGCCCGAACGAGCACTTTTTGGCCATCCCGGGGCGTGAAGAGACACAACATGTTTCGCTGCCGGAACATTGCGCAGCGAACCTGCGCGGCGGCGTCTTTCAGCGAGAAATACCAATGCCCCGAGCTGGGCCGCGAGAAATTGGAAATTTCCGCCTCGAGCCACAGGGTGCCGAACCCGCGCTCGAGCAGGACTCTGACCTCGCGGTTGAGGCGGGAAACCGTGTAAATATCGCGGTCCGGGCGTGCCGGGAGGGATGCGCTTTCGGCCAATTCCATGAGCAAATGATAGCGGTTTACCGCGCAGCTGGGGCAAGGTACAATGCGCCGCCTCTTAGATGAACCTGTGAACGCTACCCTATGCGTATTCTTGAAGAGGCACTCACGTTCGATGACGTCCTGCTCGTGCCGGCATATTCGGAAGTTCTGCCCCGCGAGGTGTCGCTGGCCAGCAAGCTGACCCGCGAGATCGACGTCAATCTGCCGGTCATTTCCGCCGCGATGGATACGGTCACCGAGGCCCGCCTGGCCATCACCATCGCCCAGGAGGGCGGTATCGGCATCATCCACAAGAACATGTCGATCGACAATCAGGCGCGGCAGGTCGACCGGGTGAAGAAGTTCGAGAGCGGGGTCATCAGCGACCCGATCACGGTGAACCCCGACATGACCATCCGCCAGGTCATCGAACTGACCCGCGCGAAAAACATCTCCGGCGTGCCGGTGGTGCTCGGAACCAAGGTGGTCGGCATCGTCACGCATCGCGATCTGCGCTTCGAGACCAAGCTCGATGCTCCGGTGTCTTCGGTGATGACGCCGAAGGATCGCCTGATCACCGTGCGCGAGAACGCGCCCAAGGAACAGGTGCTCGCGTTGCTGCACAAGCACCGCATCGAGAAAGTGCTCGTGGTCGCCGGCGACCACGAGCTCAAAGGCATGATCACGGTCAAGGATTTTCAAAAGGCCACCGAATTCCCCAATGCCTGCAAAGACAGCGTGGGAAGCCTGCGGGTCGGTGCGGCGGTGGGTACGTCGCCGGACACCCTGCAGAGAGTCGCGGCGTTGCGCGAAGCAGGCGTCGACGTCGTCGTGGTCGACACGTCGCACGGCCACTCCCGGGGTGTGCTGGAGATGGTGGCGAGAATCAAGGCGAAGTATCCCGACATACAGGTGATCGGCGGCAATATCGTCACCGCCGAAGCGGCGCTCGATCTCGTCAAGCACGGAGCCGACGCGGTCAAGGTGGGCATCGGGCCCGGGTCGATCTGCACGACGCGCGTCATAGCGGGCGTCGGCGTGCCTCAGATCAGCGCGATCGCGCGGGTCTCCAAGGCATTGGAGGGCACGGGCGTGCCGGTCATCGGCGACGGTGGAATTCGGTACTCCGGCGACATCGCCAAGGCGCTGGCGGCCGGAGCGCACAGCGTGATGATCGGCGGCATGTTCGCCGGCACGGAGGAGTCTCCCGGCGAAGTGGAACTCTACCAGGGCGGTTCCTACAAGGCGTACCGCGGCATGGGATCCTTGGGCGCGATGGCCCAGGCTCATGGATCCAGCGACCGCTACTTCCAAGACACCACCACGGAACTCGAAAAGCTCGTGCCGGAAGGCATCGAGGGACGCGTGCCCTACAAGGGCAGCCTCGTGGCCATCCTGCATCAGCTGTCGGGCGGTCTGCGCGCCGCCATGGGCTACACCGGCAGCAACAGTGTCGAAGAGATGCGTACGCGTCCGCAATTCGTGCGCATCACCAGCGCCGGCGTTCGCGAGAGTCACGTCCACGACGTGACCATCACCAAAGAAGCGCCCAACTACCGGATCGGTTGATGCCGGACATTCACGCGGACCGAGTACTCATCCTGGATTTCGGTGCTCAGTACACGCAGTTGATTGCGCGTCGCGTGCGCGAACTCGGGGTGTATTCGGAAATCTACGGCTGCGATGCCGACGCCGGGCAAATCAAGCGCTTTGCGCCGAAGGCGATCATTCTTTCCGGCGGTCCCGAATCGGTGTACGACGTCAAGGGCCCGGAGGCGCCCCCCGAAGTATTCTCCCTGGGCGTGCCGGTGCTCGGCATTTGCTACGGCATGCAGACCATGGCCGCGCAGCTCGGCGGTCAAGTCGAATCATCCAGTCGCCGCGAGTTCGGTGCCGCGCAAGTCCGGCCGACGGCCGATTCGCGGCTGCTCGACGGCCTCGAAGACAATCGCGACGCTCGAGGGCGCCGGGTGCTCGATGTGTGGATGAGTCACGGCGACCATGTGGTCGCGGTTCCCCCGGGATTCAAGGTCATCGGGTCGAGCGACAACGCGCCGCTCGCGGCGATGGCCGATGAGTCGCGTGGATTCTATGGAGTGCAGTTTCACCCCGAGGTGACGCATAGCCTGCAGGGTACCGAGATTTTGCGCCGCTTCGTGCGCGAGATCGCCGGATGTTCGGCGAACTGGGAATCACGCAATATCATCGAGGACAGCGTGGCGCGAATTCGCGCGCAGGTCGGCAGTGACAAGGTTCTGCTTGGACTCTCGGGCGGCGTGGACTCATCGGTGTTGGCCGCGTTGCTGCACCGCGCGATCGGCGCACAGCTCATCTGCGTGTTCGTGGATCACGGGCTTCTGCGGCTCGGCGAGGGCGATCAGGTGATGGCGACGTTCGCGGAGCACATGGGCGTGCGCGTGATTCGGGTCGACGCGGAGCAGAGGTTCCTGGCCGCGCTCGCCGGCGAGGCGGATCCGGAGAAGAAGCGCAAGATCATCGGGCGCATGTTCGTGGAAGTCTTCGACGAAGAAGCAGCGAAGCTCGAGGACGTGAAGTGGCTCGCGCAGGGCACGATTTATCCCGACGTGATCGAATCGGGCAGCAAGACGGGCAAGGCTCATGTGATCAAATCACACCACAATGTGGGCGGATTACCCCAGCACATGAAGCTGAAGCTGTTGGAGCCGCTGCGCGAACTGTTCAAGGACGAGGTACGCAAACTCGGCATCGAGCTCGGACTGCCCAAGGACATGGTGCACCGGCATCCCTTTCCCGGTCCCGGGCTGGGCGTTCGGATCCTGGGCGAAATCCACAAGTCGCACGCCGACCTGCTGCGCCGGGCGGACGCCATTTTCATCGAGGAGCTGCGCCGCCACGATCTTTACGACAAGGTCAGCCAGGCCTTCGCGGTATTCTTGCCGGTGCGCTCGGTCGGCGTGATGGGCGATGGCCGACGCTATGACTATGTGATTGCGCTGCGCGCCGTGGAGACCGTCGATTTCATGACCGCGCGCTGGGCACGGTTGCCCTACGAGTTTCTCGATCGAGTCACGCACCGCATGGTCAATGAGGTGGCGGGGATATCGCGTGTGGTGTACGACATTTCGGGGAAGCCGCCTGCGACGATCGAGTGGGAGTGAGTTTGGCCTTTCGGGATCTATCGCCATCGATCGGATCCCTGCCGTAACTCACTGAAATTTCAAAGATCACCTATCGCCGTCTATTTACATCTATCGCTCCCAAGCGAATGGTTTTGACGGTAAATCTGACGGTAAAATTTTTCTTGGCTTTCCGCCTTTGAATTTTACCGTCAGACGAGCTTCCGGAATGCGCGAAAGCCAACAAAATACGGGGTTTCCGCCACGCAGGTTCGCACGGCTTGGGAAATCATAGAGCCTCAGAATGCGATGGTCACTAGATCTTCAATGAAGCTCGATACCTTCTTCTCCCCCGGCTTGTAGTTGCCTGGGTGGCCGCACCGATTTCGCAGATTCAGGCCTTCCTCCAACGTGTCCTTCTGCGCTTTGTCGAAGATGCCGAGGTCCTGCGCTGCGAGGAGCGTCGTCTTGTCCTTGATGTAGGCGAAGTGATCAACTTGGCTAACGTCACGAGCCTTGGGGTCGTGCTTCTTCAAGGTGCTGTTGAGAGCGGTGTGATTCCCAGCGAGCATGCGCTCATGGAGCACTCGGACCGCGCCCGTCCATGCGAACACGACGCACGCGCGGAGCGCCCCATGTTGCAGGCAGATCAGAGACTCACCAACGTAGTCGCGGATGACCGGGTCCGAGATGCCGGAGACCACCGTCTGCAGCTTACCGACGTCCTGCTGTTTCTCAATGTCCGACGCAGGCAACCCGAGAAGCTCTCGAATATAGGTCCGCCCCGATGGAGTGAGCGACCAGCCACCACCATCCAAATTGTGCGCATAGTGCCCGGCACGCGCGAGCACGTCCGAGACATTTATCCGGCCCGCTCGCTTGATGCGAGTCGATCTCATTCGGTCGCGGATTTGTCCAGCCGCGAGGCTGCCGAGCCCCTCGTGCAGCTCTGCGTAGAGGATGTGGAGGCCACTGCGTTGAGTCGGGCCAGAGAAGCGAGATAGGTCTAGGGTATGAGGGAGGGGGCGCTGCGCCTGATTCGCCCGCAACCGCCTCATTACTTGTCGCCGAGAGCGAGCTCAATCAGGTCTGCCGATGGAGATTCTGAGCCGTTCCGATGCCCACACGATGACGCGCTTCTTCGTCACCTCGTCGAGGCGGTCGATCGCCGTGAGCACGGCTTGCATAGCTCTTAGTGCTGAGTCCCTTTGGGAAAGATGGACCGAAAGCTATTTTTTACGGGAGGAGGTTCTTGACCCGTGCTACCAGGTCGTAGCGCACGGACGATAAGAGCGCCCCAAATCATATGCAAAAATCTTGGTTTTATGTCGAATTTTGCGTATGATTTGGCATGGCTTCGCTGGAGCATTATCTCGATGAACGCCTAGCCCACGGGCGTAGCTATTTCGTGGGCGATGACGCGCGCTCCGCGCTCGGTGTTCCCGAGCGTAGTTTTGCCGCTGCCGTTACGAGGCTGATCAACAAGGGGCGCCTGGCGAATCCTCGCCACGGCTTCTTTCTCATTCTTCGACCCGAAGACCGCATCGTCGGCGCGCCCGATCCGGCGCGATGGATTGATCCCTTAATGAAGCACCAAGGGCTCGACTATCGCGTCTCGCTGTTACGCGCGGCGGCGTTCCACGGTTCATCGCATCAGGCAGCGATGATCTTCCAAGTCATCGTCCCCAAACAGTTGCGCGACTTCGAGATCGGCAGGCACCGCCTCCAATTCCTTTACCAGGCGCCGCGCGCCTTTTCACACGTCAATCTGCCAACACGGCTTGATCAGATGAAGAGCGACGAAGGCTTTGCGAAAGTGGCAGGTGTCGAGCTGACGCTGCTCGACTGTGCGCGTTACTTTCACAAGGCCGGTGGTATCAACGGCATCGCGCAGATCGCCAAGGATATCGGTGGCGAGGCGAATGCGCGCGCACTCGCGGACGCGGCCGAAGACTATGAGAACTCAGCTGTGCGTCGCCTTGGCTATCTGCTCGATCAGGCAAACCATTCGCGTCAGGCCAGGGCGCTGGAGCCATTCGTCAAGAAGGCAAAGACCGTCTTGCCGTTGAATCCTGCCATAAAGCCTCTAGTTGCGTCTCTCGCGGAGATTCATGACAGAAATTCCAGGTGGAAGCTCGTGATCAACGAGCCGGTGGAGGTCGACTCTTGATCCCCCGGGCGTATGTTCAGGCGTGGAGCGCAAAGGCGCCGTGGCCCGACTTGCGGCACGTGGAACAGGATCTCATCATCTGCCGCGCACTATGCGACCTGTTCAACGCTTCCGCGCTGAAGGGAAAGATCGCGTTCCGCGGCGGCACGGCGATTCACAAACTCCTGTTCGAGCGGCCGATGCGATATTCCGAGGACATCGATCTCGTGCAAACGCGCGCCGAGATAGTTACAAGAGCTGGAGACGATTGAGTGGGAGTGACCAGACCAGGCGCTTCCCTAGTGTGGCACGGTTGGCCGCGGCAGTGAACCCTGAGTTTAGGGGCAAAACTGGCAAAAACCCACCTCCCTCCGCTGCGCGCGGGGCGGTTCGTCGAGGCGGGTTCTTGATCCGCTTTCCCATTCTGATCCGGTCGCCGTTGGTACTCCGCTCGCTAGGGTCGAGAATTGGTGGGCCGTCATGGAGTTCGACGCGGTTGGGCCAGGCATACTAACAAAAGCATTTTTCGATCGACGGACCCGCGTCCGCATTGGGGCGCCGTTCGCCATCATTGTTTGTGATCCAGAGAGCGCGCCAACCAGTGCGGAGTCCGCTCGTCTTCGGATCGTGGGTGCGCTGCGCACCAAGCTAACGAAAGGCTCGGGTGAGTTCGGGGGTAAAGGGTCATGACCGATTCCGTGGCGGCCAACGCCAAAGTAGTTTTCAGAGTGACCTACGACGATGGCTCCGTCGAAGTCGAGACACTCTGGGCAACCGCGCTCGGAAATGATGAATATAAACTCGACAACTCACCCTTCTACGCGTACTCAGTATCTTGGGAGGACATCGTATACGCCCCGCATGGTCCGCTTGAAGAGCGCCCTACCTTCCAGCGAGTGATCAAAAAGTCGGGAAATCGAACGGTTCGTGTCAAGTTCGATCCGCCGGTCGAGGACGGGAACTCGTCAGACCAATTGCTCCAGGGACTTGTCGCTTTGGGTTGTAGCTAAGAGGGCGCCAATCGTGGCTATATGTCGATCAACATTCCTGGAGAAGTGCAGCTATACCTAGTGCGGGACTATTTGGTCTTTAAAAACGCCAACTGGGAACATGCCGATCCGCGTTATTCCGAGTTGTTTCCGAACGATGCATCGTGACTCGTAAGGACGCGGACGGCACCAGGGAACCCGGAGTTTCCGGGCAATATAGGTAACCCCCCCCGAGGAGTCTTTGCCCTTGATGTTTCTCCCAAAACGGGAGATACTGCCCGACGATGAGGGTGATCGCCAAGAGCAGCCTGAAGAAGTTCTGGGAGCGCCCCGGTTGTTCTAGCGCGCGAGGCCCACTGCACAGCTGGTACGAAGAGGCACTCAGAGCGAACTGGCGCAGGCCGCAGGACATCAAGGCTCAGTTCGCCAGTGCGAGCATCTGTGGCAACAACCGCGTCGTGTTCAACGTGGGTGGCAACAAGTACCGGCTCGTAGTCGAAGTGCAGTACCAGGCGGGAATCGTCTGGGTGAAGTTCATCGGAACACATGTGCAATACGACCGCATCGATGTGGAGACCGTGAATGACTATTAAGCCAATCCGAAACGACGACGACCTGAAGCAGGTATTCCGCCGCCTTGAGAAGATCTTTCAGGCCGGGGAGGGCACTGCACAGGCTGACGAGCGCGATGTCCTGGTGACGCTCGTCGAGGCCTACGAGAGCAAGCACTACGACTTCGGACCCGCGGATCCGGTGGAAGCCATCAAATTCCGCATGGAGCAAGACGGGCTGACGCCTCGTGACCTGGAGCCTTTCATCGGTCCGAGCGGTAGGGTGTCCGAGGTGCTGAACCGTAAGCGGCCGCTCAGTCTGCGGATGGTCAAGCGGCTTCACGACGGGTTGAAGATTCCCTATGAGAGTCTGCTGACTGAGGTGTCCTGAGTCTCCTTGAGCTCTCGATGTCCGCTTTTTCCCGTTACATCGGTGTTGACTATTCTGGGGCCGAGACGCCAGAAGCCAGTCTCAAGGGCCTGCGCGTCTACTGCGCCGTCGGTGAGTCCGCGGCGAACGAGGTGCCGCCGCCGCCAAGCTCTCGCAAGTACTGGACGCGACGCGGCATCGCGCATTGGTTGGCCGCGCGGCTCGCAGAAGACGTCCCGACGATTGTCGGCATCGATCACGGGTTTTCGTTTCCGCTGCGTTACTTTGAAGTGCACCAGCTGAAGCCTGACTGGCCTTCCTTCCTTGAGGATTTTCAGCGCCACTGGCCGACAGATGCTGGATCGGAACGGCATTTGGCGAATGGTGGGCTTAGAATCTGTCAGTAAATCAGTGTGTTATGAGGCCCAGCGACGATCGAGTGCGGGTACTCCGGAATTTTGTCTTTTTTAGGTCTCGTAAAATAGACTATAAGCAGTTTTAGGTCTATTTTATGCAATCTTATGAAAGCCACAAAAAACACATCAGTCCTGCCACTTCGCCTACGGCAGGCCATAGCCAAGCTTGGTGCTGATATTGCCGTAGCGCGGCGTAAGCGCTCCTTGACCATCGGCATGATGGCCGAGCGGATTGGCGTTCACAAAAATACTTACCTGAAAGTAGAGAAAGGCAACCCGAGTGTTGCCTTCGGAATTTACGCCATGGCCCTCTTCGTTCTGGGACTATCCGATGCCCTAACCGCCCTGGCCGATCCTGGCCGGGATGACACCGGTCTTTTGTTCGACGCCGACCGCCTGCCGAAACGGGTCCGTGCGCCTAAAGGACCTCGACCGTTATGAAGCGCACGATCGGCGTCTTTCTCGGCGAGGCCAATCGTCGCATTGGCACGCTCCGCTTTGACAGCCAGGGCGCGCGCCAAAGTGCGGCTTTCGAATATGACCGGGAATGGCTTATCGCTTCGGATCGTTTCGCACTCGAACCCGATCTCCCTCTAGTGACGGGCGCACAATTTCACAAGCCACCCAGCCGCGATGCCCCGATATTTCATGGCGCCATTGCCGATACCGAACCGGACGGTTGGGCGCGTCGCGTCATCCTCCGTGATCACGCCAAGCGCCGCGCAGCAGCTCGCGCGGCCGGACAAGCGCAGGACCACCAACCGCTCACCCCTATCGACTTTCTCCTGGCAGTCGATGATGTCAATCGCGTGGGGGCGCTGCGGTTTCAAGATGAGGACGGCGTTTTCCGGCGAACGCCCGGAGAGGGACGGCGAACCGCGCCTCCGTTGATCGAGCTGTCTATGCTGATGGCTGCCAGTCGGGCGGTCGAGACCAATACTGAAACGGCAGAAGACCTTGCTTACCTTCGCGGCCGAGGAACTTCGCTGGGGGGTCTGCGACCCAAATGCTCTGTCATCGACGAAGATGGCGCTCTTAGCATTGGTAAGTTTCCGAGCGTCGAGGATGAGCGGGCTGTCACCAAGGGCGAGGTCTTGGCGTTGCAACTCGCCGAGGCTGCAGGGATCAATGCTCCCCAGGCACGGCTCATTGACAGCGACGGTGTCCCCGTCACTCTCATTCGTAGATTCGATCGTACTGCCAAGGGAAGGCTCATGTATGTCTCCGCCGCAACACTGCTCGGTGTGGACGTCGGTAGCCCCACAGAACATACCTACACCGAAATCGTCGACGCAATACGTCAGCATGGAGCAGACGTCCAAGCCGATATCGAGGAGCTTTGGCGCCGAATCGCCTTCTCCATCCTTATCAACAACGTTGATGATCACTTGCACAATCATGGCTTTCTTCATGTCTCAAAGGATCAATGGCGACTATCGCCGGTATTCGATATCAACCCCTTCCCTGATCGTCAGCGTGAACTGAAAACCTGGATCTCCGAAGATGCAGGCCCAGCCGCTTCGATCGATGCGCTGATGGCGGTTGCGGCCTATTTCAAGCTGGATACGAACGGCGCAATCCAAATACTTGCAGAGGTTGAACGGACAGTTTCAACTTGGCGTGTGCGTGGCCGCGAGCTCGGAATGAGCTCAGGAGAACTCGAGCAATTCGCCGATGCTTTTGAGCACCGTGAGCGAGAGGTCGCGCAGTCAATCTTGGGACAAAAGAGGGGATAGAAAGAGGCGACGGGCATGATAGTAATAAGGGCTGTAAATATGTCTCTTGTGCTACAATATCGCTATTAGAGGTGTAATTAAGACTGTAATGGAGAATGACGATGGTCATGACCACGCATCAAACCATTGAGGAGATGGAAGCGGCGCTGGGCGCCAACCTGAAGGCGCTACGGTTGGATTTGAACATCGACCAACAAACAGTAGCCGGCCGGGCCGGAATCAGTATCAGCGCGCTCAAGAACCTGGAGAACGGCAAGGGCTCCACCGTGAAGACGCTCGTGTCGACGCTCCGCGCCCTGGGCCGTGCCGACTGGCTCGCAACTATCGCCCCGTTGGCCTCCATCAATCCGCTCACCCACACCGGAGCGGTTACGCCGCGACAGCGCGCCGCGCCCGCGAAAGCCACGCGAGAATAAGAAGCCTTGACTATGGCAGCCAAGAAGAAGGCCTCGACGAAGAAGGTCGCCAAGAAATCGAAACCCCGCGTGTTGCCGCGCCGGGTGCACACAAAGTACGCCCATGTGACGGGCGTCGAGATCTTTCTGTGGGGCAATCGCATCGGCGTGACCGTGCTCGATCCACGCTACGCCTTTTATGCCTTCCGCTACACGCCTGAGTTTCGCAAGCTCGGTATCGAGCCGGCGCCGCTGCAGATGCCCACGGAGCCGGATCGCACGCATCTTTTTACCGATCTTCCGGTCGAGACCTACAAACGACTGCCGGCGGTGTTGAGCGATGCGTTGCCGGATGATTTCGGCAATGCGCTCATTGATCGGTGGATGGCCGATCGCGGTATTTCCGTGCAGGACATCACGCCGCTCGACCGCCTCGCCTACATGAGCAATCGCGCCATGGGTGCGCTGGAGTTCAGGCCCGCGCGGGGCCCAGCCTCGCGGATCCCGTCCGCCATCGAGATGAGTGAGCTCGTGAGTGTCGCGCGCAAGGCCGTGACCGGCACCATCGAGGATGACGATCATGCGAATGCGGCACTCCGCAGCATCATCGAAGTCGGGACGTCGGCGGGCGGCGCACGCGCGAAGGCAGTAATCGCCTGGAATCCCAAGACCGAGGAGATTCGCAGCGGACAGATCGACGCGCCGCCCGGCTTCGAGCACTGGCTACTCAAGTTCGACGGGATGGGGAAGGACGAGGATCTCGGGTCCTCCCAGGACTACGGCCGCATCGAATTCGCGTATTACCTGATGGCGCGCGATGCGGGGCTCGCAATGTCCGACTGCCGCCTCCTGGAAGAGAACGGACGCGCTCATTTCATGACTCGGAGGTTCGACCGCGACGCCGACAATGTCCGCCATCACGTGCAGACGCTCTGTGCGATGAGTCACCTCGACTACAAGAAGATCGGCACCAACGGCTATGCGCAATTGTTCGATACGGCGAGCCTGCTGAAACTTCCGTATTCCGATCTGGAAGAGATCTTCCGACGGATGGTCTTCAACGTGATGGGCCGTAACTGCGACGACCATTCGAAAAATTTCTCGTTCCGCCTGAAACGCGCAGGCAACTGGGAGCTGGCGCCGGCGTACGACGTAACCTTCGCCCACAGCCCGACCAGCAGGTGGACGCACCAGCA
>WNFR01008704.1_pt1 | contig 13551 bp, 7 predicted proteins | sample 5400221 | NCBI WGS metagenome assembly WNFR01 (sample SAMN13153357, study PRJNA577476) | soil metagenome | isolation source: 40 cm soil under Madrone tree | place: USA:California | collected 2016-06-14
ACAACGCCGACCTCGCAAATGGGCTTGGCAATCTCGCCAGCCGCACGCTCACGATGATCACGCGTTATTTTCGCGGCGAAGTGCCATATCCCTCGCGCACATCGAGCCGCAAGCCGGCGGACGATGCAGTCGCGCAAAGCGCCGCCAAGCTGATTAGCGAATACCACTCGCTTTTCGAAGATCACCAGTTCTCTCGCGCGCTTGAAGCGGCATGGGGACTGGTGGCAAGCGTCGACAAATACATTGTCGAAAATGAGCCCTGGGCCTTGGGCGAAAAGCAGGATGAAGAAAGCCGTGCTCGTCTGGCCACCGTCCTCTACACTTGCGCCGAGGCGCTGCGCATTGTGACGGCGTTGGCTCATCCCGTAATTCCCGAAGCCACGACGAAAATTTGGGCGCAGCTCGGGCTGGGGGAGCTCAAGAAGTATCCCCTTCAGGAACTGCGTTGGGGACAGCTTCACCTAGGCACGAAGCTGGGCAAAATCGAACCAGTATTTCCGCGCGCGGACAAGAGCGCCGTCGAGAGAATGCAGAGGATAGAAGATGAGGGACGGACCGCAGCCGCGCCCGAAACGCGAACCGCGTCGCCGGAGGCCCCTCCGGCAGTTGCGACGCAAGCTGCGGCGCCTCCGCAGGCATCTGCAACGGCTCCGGACGGGAAGATCAGCATTGACGATTTCGCCAGAGTGGAGCTGCGTGTGGGACAGGTGAAGTTCGCGGAAAAAGTGAAAGGAGCCGACAAGCTGTTGCGGCTCGAAGTTGACCTTGGCACGGAAGTGCGGCAGGTAGTGGCGGGAATTGCCGAAGCCTATGCGCCGGAAATGCTGATCGGACGCAAGGTGGTCATTGTAGTGAATCTCGCTCCGCGAAAACTGCGCGGACTGGAGTCAAACGGGATGATTGTTGCTGCCTCTCCTGAGGGTGGAAAGCCGGTTTTGTGCAGCTTTCTGGAAGATGTGCCGGTGGGGACAAGGTTGAAATAGACCACCGCCAAGGGCTACCTTTGCCGCGTGGGTTTCGCTAACTGCTGATGACTGAGGACCGCGAACTGATTCTCGTAGATTCCCACGCTCACCTCGAAATGGAACAGTTCGACTCTGACCGTGAGCAGATGATTGCGCGGGCCCGCGAAGCTGGCGTTGAATCAATCGTCGCGATCGGCAGCGGCACCGGTCCTGGCTCGCTCGATTGCGGAATTCAGTTAGCTGAGAAGTACGAATTAATTTACGCCACCATCGGTATTCATCCCCATGAAGCGAAGCTGGCAACCGATGCGGATTTTCAGGAACTCGGTCAGCTCGCAAGAAGGCCCAAGGTGATTGCCTGGGGAGAAATCGGCCTCGATTATTTCTACGACCACTCGCCTCGTGACGTTCAGAAGCAAGTTTTTCTTAAACAACTGGAGCGTGCGGGGGCGGCGAGGTTGCCGGTTGTGATCCACTGCCGGCCATCGGACGGCAGCGACAATGCCTGGCAAGACTGTCTTTCACTGCTCGAACAGCATTGGCGAGCTACCAGCCTGGGCGGCATTCTGCACTGTTTTACCGGCAACTGGTCCTATGCCAAACGTGCGCTCGACTTAGGCTTCATGATTTCCTTCGCCGGAAATATCACTTTTCCCAAAGCGCAGCAGATTCGGGAAGCAGCGACGCAGGTGCCGCTTGATCGCATTCTCATCGAGACGGATTCTCCCTTCCTCGCGCCGGTTCCGCATCGCGGCAAGCGGAACGAGCCGGCATTCGTAAAGGAAATCGCCCGCCAACTGGGCGAATTGCGCGGTATTTCTACCGAAGAAGCCGGATACCTGACAGCCAGCAATTTCTACAAATTTTTCAGACTGGCTGAATCGAACAAAGAAAAAGTTCCAGGGCGTTAACTCTGCCTCTTCTGGTACCCTCAAAGGTTGGTTTGCACAGTTTTTGGGTAGATCAGCATGCCAGAAAATACTTTCGACATCGTGAGCAAGATCTTTCAGCAAAAGTTAGTGAAACGCGGCGTGCCCCTGAAGGGTCTAACCTACAGCGCGGTGGAATCGGCCTTGGGCGGAACAGCCCGCCAGCGCATCACCATGCAACAAGGCATACCCATCGAGAAGGCACGGGAGATCGTCAAATTGATCAAGAATTCAAAGAAAAAAGTGCAGGCCTCGATCCAGGGAGATTTGGTACGGGTAAGCGGTAAGGATCGCGACACACTCCAGGAAGTGATCGCGCTGCTGCGCCAGCAGGATTTCGGAATCGATATGCAATTCACGAATTACCGCACAAATTGATAACTTACCGCGGAGGCATGGAGACAATGACGGTCAATTACGTGAGCCTGAGTTTGTTCTCCGTGTCTCTGTGCCCCAGTGGTGAGATAAAGGTGCGATGAGCACGCCCGCCACCATCAACGGAAAAGAAGTTTTCGACCTTCTCCGCGACGATCTCGCAGCTATCGAACGCGAATTCGGCCGCGATACTGTGGCTGGCGTCGAGGCCATCACCGAGATTGGCGAATACCTGCGTGGCGGCGGCGGGAAGCGCATCCGGCCAGCATTGCTGCTTCTTTCTTCAAAACTCTTCAATTATCAGGGTCGCGGCGCTATCCGTCTGGGAGCGGTAGTTGAAATCATCCACACCGCCACGCTGGTGCACGACGACATTATTGACGAAGCCCAAATCCGCCGTGGTCGCCCCGCCGCAAATACGCAGTGGGGTAATTCGAAGTGCGTGCTAGCCGGTGACTGGCTGTACATGCAGGCGTTCAAAATCGCTGTGCAAGAACGCAACTTCCGCATTCTGGATACATTGATTGATTTGACCCAGCAAATGGTGGAAGGTGAACTCCTGCAGATGGAAAAGCTCGGCAAATTGATTTCGTTGGACGAGCACTTTGACCTCATCTATCGAAAAACCGCATGCTTGTTTTCCGTATGCATGCGCATGGGCGGAATCCTCGGCGGCGCCACACGCGAGCAGGAAGAAAGTTTGGCGCAATATGGCCACGATCTCGGTATGGCATTCCAGATCACCGATGACGTGCTCGACCTTACCGCATCCGAAGATGTTCTCGGCAAGCCCGTAGCCAGCGATCTGCGCGAAGGAAAAGTAACCATGGCTGTGATCCACGCGCTTGAACGCTGCACTGCCAGTGAGCGCAAGCAGATTGAAACTGTGCTCCAGGAGCGGGCATTTGACGGCGTCACCCATGCAGAAATTCTGGAGATTCTGGAGAAGTACGGGTCGCTCGAAGCGGCCAACACCCGCGCTCTCCGCTTTGCCGAGCTCGCGCGAAACGCAATTTGCAGTTTTCCCGACAGTGAAATCAAGCGCGCCCTGCTGTGGGCGCCGGAATTCGTTGTAGCTCGGGAAAAATAATCACCTCCCTCAGCCAGAGAGCTTCACTCCATTAACGAGTGGGAACTAGAGCCGCCGCAATGATCGGAGGTCATCCCAGGAAGGGCCGTCTAAGACCCAGGCCGCCGAGAAGCTCGCGTCCACCACTGCCGCTAACCAGAGCTATTGGAACCGGTATCCCGGCTTGAGTTCACAGCGGTAGACCTTGCTCCGGTCTGGGTTGACTCTGGCATTGCAGTCCGCCCAACTCAAGTGGAGAGCTGGCCCCAGCGGAAAGATGATGGTTGATCGCTCCACGATTCGATTTTTGTAAACGGGCACGGCCCGGCAATGCACGAGACTCTGGCGTCGCGAAATTCGTTTCCTGTTCCGGCATCCAGAGATGCGCCGCCGATCGCGGCTTTCCACTTGCCGTCGGGCGAGCATGGATCCTGCCCGTTGCACGGCACATTGCCTTTATTCTCAATTTGAAATACTTGCACCGCACTACCTATATTCACCGCTGCCATGGTCTTGATCGAGTATCTTATCCGGACATTTCCCACCAAAGATTGAGACTGGTTGGCCTCGATGCGGGTCTCCCGAGGGAGTGGCGTCATGCGAGCAACGTAAAGTTTGTCACTGGCGAATTCCTTTAAATCGAGCGGCCTGTAACCGGGGTGCCGAAATTGAAGGGTGACCGCATGACCTCGCCGAAGTGCGATGGGCAGCGTGATTCGAAAGTATCCCATAGCGTCAGATTTGGCAGTAACGGTTTTCAACTCGTTCGCCGCCGTAATCTCGACGTCAGCTATGGGCAATTCTTTTTTTGGATCAGGATCCTGCATGGTGACTGCGCCCCTGAGCGATACGGGCTTGCGATGAAAAGTAAAAAAGAGCGCAGTGCCTAAAATGACGCTAGCCACGGCCGCCGCCACGACCCATCCTGCAACCGATCGTTTTTTTCCCATCCTGAGACTTACGCCGGGTTCCGAGGTAGCTGCCATGGCACCATTCTAGGGTCTTTATCTATCCGAAAGATCGGTTAATATCAAGATACGGCGGATGACAAATCAGAAGTCTAAACAGCTTTCGCGCCGGAAGGTGCTGAAGCAAATCCTGGGGACTGGTGTGTGCATACCGTGCGTGCAATTCCTGTCTCTTGTGCCCACGTCTGCGCAGTCGCGGGCGCCTGAACATCCTGCTGCATCCCCTTCTCTTTCACAGGAAGATGATAAGTTCCTTGACGACCTGGAGAACCGCAATTTTCAGTATTTTTGGGAGCAAGCTAATCCAAAAACCGGCTTGGTGAAGGACAGATGCAACGTCAAAATTAATGATCAAGGCATTGTGGCTAGCATTGCGGCCACTGGTTTCGGCCTGACAGCCTTGTGCCTCGGGCAAAAACACGGCTGGATCCCCCTCGCAGCGGCACGAGAGCGTGCTCTGACCACGCTCCGATTCCTCTGGAAAAAGTTGCCCAATCACCGAGGATTCTTCTATCACTGGGCGAATATAAATACCGGCGAGAGAGTGTGGGATTCGGAGGTGTCTTCGGTCGATACGACCATTTTGCTGTGCGGGGTTATCACTTGCCAGCAATATTTCCAGCATTGGGAAATCTCCCAGTTGGCGCATGACATTTTCAATCGCGTGGACTGGACATGGCTCTCAGAAGACACCACCTTACTACCACATGGCTGGACCCCCGAATTTGGGTTCCTCCCGTACCGCTGGGATCACTACAGTGAGCTGATGATGATGTATCTGTTGGGGCTGGGATCATCTTCTCATCCGTTGCGGCCAGAAGCCTGGTATGCCTGGAAACGCTTGACCTTCGACTATGATGGCTTACGCTACATCGGGTCCTTTGCTCCCCTCTTCATACACCAATATTCGCAAGCCTGGTTTGACTTTCGTGGCAAACGGGATAGATTTGCTGATTATTTTCGAAATTCAGCCATTGCTACTGAGGCACACCGTCGTTTTTGTTTGGAATTATCCAAACAGTTCCCGACGTACAAAGACGACATGTGGGGAATAACGGCTTCTGACTCTCAAACCGGCTATGTGGTTTGGGGTGGACCGCCGGCGGTTGGCCCCATTGATGGGACCCTGGTGCCCAGTGCCTCCGCGGGTTCGCTGCCCTTCTTGCCCCAGCCCGTCATGCTCGTTCTGCAGACGATGAAGAATCGCTATGGGACCGCGTGGAGCAAGTACGGCTTTGTGAACGCGTTCAATCCGCTCACCAATTGGTATGACAGCAGCGTGATTGGAATTGATACCGGAATCACTATGCTCATGGCGGAGAACACTCGAACCGGCTTCGTCTGGGAAACATTCATGAAGAGTCCAGAAGCACGTCGGGGAATGGACCGCGCCGGCTTCAGGAGTTATTACCAGCCTCGAATTGATGATCCTAAAGGCTCGGCCCCTGCAGGATCGCAGTAAGTTTCTCAAAACCTCCCAGAGGATTTTTTTCAAAAAACGTGGAATTTTTTCGCGCGGATTTGGCGATAAAGCCTTGCCACAACTTGGGTTCCGGCAACCCGGTTGGGTCCGCTGCAACACCCCACCCACTCAAAGGTGCAGAGGATAAAGGGGTAACCAGGAAATTCTCGGTGGCTTGGTGTGACCCCAACCTGCCTTCGCGTGATGATTCAGGTATGGAACTCAACGTGAAGTGACTTAGCTTGGAATCCGCTCCGCTCAGCGAAAGTTTCCGGCTCTCAGGCAACCCTTAGGAAGGGACTGGGGACCTCAATTCTTAACCTTTTTTGGTCTGTTTACCCATTAGGAATTTGGATCCTGGAATCCCTGTTCCGGAAGCGATTGTCGCGCAGGTTCAACGGGAGCGATTTCCAGGGTTCTGATATGGCTGAGCGGGAAAATTTTTGGAAGGGATGGCGGGAGCGCTTTTCGGCCCTCCGCAATGTGCCACCGGTCCTCAGAATTGTCTGGGAATCCGGTCCGGTGGTCGTGGGCTTGGGGCTTGCCTTCCGCTTTCTGGCTTCGTTCGTCCCCGTCCTGGCTCTCTGGATCACGAAACTAATCATTGACACCATCGTGCGTGCGGTTGCTGCGCATCGGCCGGTGGAAGGTTCGCTTTGGTGGCTAGTCGCTGCGGAATTCGCGCTGGCCATATTCGGTAGCGTTCTCGGCCGGACAATTGACTATTTGGACGCTCTGCTGGCTGACAACTACACCCGGCACGTCAGTATCCAGGTGATGAAGCACGCTGCTGATTTGGATCTCCTGGCGTACGAGAACCCGGTTTTTTACGACCGGCTCGAGAGGGCGCGCGTGCAAGCGACGGATCGGCTGGGAATGATTCAGTCGATAGGGCGACTCATTCAGCAAGTGATTACCGCTGGGTCTTTGTCGGTTTCAATTCTCCTGTTTTCACCCTGGTTGTTGTTGCTCTTGATCGCTGGCATTATTCCTGCGTTTCTTGGCGAAAGCCATTTCGCCTTTCTCGGATACGCCCGGAATCTGCGCCAGACCCCAATTCGCCGGCAACTCGATTATTTGCGTGTCCTGGGAGGAAGCAGAGAAGCTGCGAAGGAGCTCAAGCTCTTTGGATTGAAGGATTTCCTCGTTGAAAGGTTCACCAAGCTCTCGAACCAAATTTACCTGGAGAACGTCGCATTAGCACGGCGCAGGCTGGTGGCGGGAGCTTTCCTGTCGCTGGTCGGAACGGCAGGCTATTACTCTGCATACGTATATGTGATCTGGCGCACGGTGGCAGGATTCCTGAGCATCGGTACCCTGACCTTCCTCACCGGGGCAATCGTTCAGGCAAGCAGCAATATCCAACAGATATTTTCCACGCTTTCAAGTATTGCGGACCAAGCCCTGTTTCTTACCGACCTGCTTGCATTCTTCGAGATGCGACCCACTATTCGGTCTAAGCCGAATGCGTTGCCGACTCCGAGTCCCATTCTGCACGGATTCGAATTCCGTAACGTATCGTTCCGCTATCCGGGAACCTCACGTCTTGTCCTCCGAGACCTGAATTTTCGCCTCGGCGCGGGCGAGCGCGTTGCCCTAATCGGGGAAAACGGAGAAGGCAAGACCACGCTTGTTAAGCTCATGACCCGCCTTTACGACCCGGAAAAAGGGCAAGTGCTCCTCGATGGCGTGGACCTCCGCGAATACAACCTCGAAGACCTCTACCGAAAAATCGGCGTCATTTTTCAGGATTTCGTGCGCTACGAGATGACCGCCCGTGAAAACATCGCGATCGGGCAGATCGAGGATCTCGGCAACTTGGAACGGCTGCAATTGGCTGCTAAGAAAAGCATGGCGGATACGGTGATCGGACGCCTTCCCTGCGGATATGAACAAATGCTAGGGCGGCGCTTTGAAGAGGGAGTAGACCTCTCAGGAGGTGAGTGGCAGAAAGTTGCGCTGGCGCGCGCGTATCTCCGCGACGCGCAGGTGCTCATCCTTGACGAACCCACTGCTGCGCTGGATCCGCGCAGCGAATACGCAGTCTTCCAGCGATTTGCCGATCTTACGGCCGGCAAAACTGCTCTTTTTATTTCGCACAGATTCTCCACCGTGCGCATGGCGGATCGTATTGTCGTGCTCGAAAACGGCAGAATTGCCGAGGATGGCAATCATGAGGAACTAGCTAATCTCGGTGGTCGTTATGCAGAGATGTTTGAAATGCAAGCGGCCAGCTATCGATAGGAAATTAGAAAGTTAGATGCCCCAGAATACACATCTAGAGCTTATTAGCGCAGAAACCGAACGCCTGCCCGAACCCGCGAGGGAAGCCGCCAACGTTCAGATCTTGCGCAAGAAAGCGGCAGAGTTGGCATGCAGTGTAACTCTGTTGTCGGAGATGCAGTCGTCCCCGACGTTTCGCCACCGCTGTGGCGTGCTGAAAAGTAAACTCAAACCTCTATTCGCGGCTTTGGAATCATCACCGCCGGAATCACCCACTTCGGATGATTTTCGCTGGCTTTATGAAAACAGCCGGGTATTGTATGGCGAACTTCAGAATACCGTTGCAGCACTCAAGTCACAGCGGAACCTAGCCCACGTCCGTACCGAGGCAGGCAAAATCGTCCCGCGGGCCCTTGCGCTGGCAGAGGGCTTTCTGGAAGCCACTTCCTATGAGTTCAGCGAGCCGGAATTTACTTTGTTTGTCGAAACCCTTCAACAAACCACCATTCTGACAATGCGGGAGCTTTGGGTTCTTGTCTCAGCCCTGAAGCTAATCCTTCTGGAACAGATCGCTGCGCATGCTGGTTCTATCATCCGTGATCCGCGCGAGTCGAATGGTGTGTGCGTTTACGTACGCAATCTCCGGAATATCGGTCAAGTTACGTGGAAAGAGGTTCTCGAGCCGCTGATTGCCTTTGACCGCATTCTGCGGCAGGATCCAGCGGACTGTTACAGCAAAATGGATTTTGAAAGCCGCGATTTTTACCGGCGTAAATTGTCGAATATTGCGGCCCACTCCAGTTTCAGCGAGATTGAGGTTGCCCAGGAAGCGCTTGCTTTGGCTGAGGAAGCTCGCCGGCGGAGCTACAAGAATCCGAGAATAGGCCTGCGCGAATCGCACATAGGTTATTACCTTGTCGATAGGGGAGCGGATCTTCTTTATCAGAGGATAGGTTTCAAGCGCCCATTAGGGCAAGAAGTCGAAGCGTCATTGCGCAGATTTCCGGATAAATTCTTCCTGCTGGGGATTGGAATACTTACGTTCACCATTGCATTGGCAGCTGGGTCGCTGCTCTACGATTCCCACAGTTCCGTTGGTTTTGTTGTTGCCTCAATTTTGATGTTGTTGTTACCCGTCTCCCAGAGTGCAGTGCAGTTGATGAATCAGCTAATCACTTCACTCCTGCCGGCGGAGATTCTTCCAAAACTCGACTTGTCCGAAGCAGTTCCGGATGACTGCATTACCATGGTCGCAGTTCCGAGTCTGCTGTTGAATGAAAAGCAGGTACACGGCCTGGTTGAGGACCTGGAGGTACGCTTTCTCGGGAACCACGATCCAAATATTCATTTCGCGCTCCTGACGGATTTGCCTGATTCGCGTGAGCCTGCTCGAGAAGACAACCCGCTAATCGATCTATGTACCGATTTGATTCGCGAACTGAATGAGAGATATGCCGGACAGGGGATGGGATCGTTCTTCCTGTTCCATCGTCACCGCGTTTACAACCCGCGCGAAAGAGCTTGGATGGGTTGGGAGCGCAAGCGCGGAAAACTACTGGATTTTAACAAACTACTCCGCGGGAAATACGACAGCTTTCCTGTAAAAGTTGGAGACCTTTCCATACTCACGGAGGTCCGGTTCGTTATTACTCTCGATGCGGATACGGAACTTCCGCGCGGAACGGCACACCGGATGATCGGGGCTCTAGCACATCCGTTGAACCAAGCTGTTATTGATCCGGAGAAGAATATTGTCGTCAGCGGATACGGCATCCTGCAGCCGCGGGTTGGAGTCAGCGTGCAAAGCACAGCACTGTCACGGCTTGCTGCCATCTATGCGGGTGAAACCGGCTTGGATATCTACACCCGGGCTGTTTCAGACGCCTATCAAGATCTGTTTGGCGAGGGCATCTTCACCGGCAAGGGAATCTATGAAGTAGATACCGTTTATCGCGTCCTCGATCGACGATTCCCGCGAAATGCGCTGCTGAGTCACGATTTGATCGAAGGCGCATACGCACGGGCCGGATTGGTAAGCGATATCGAGGTGATTGAGGATTATCCTTCCCACTACAGTGCCTACAACCGCCGCAAACATCGTTGGCTGCGCGGTGACTGGCAGATCGCGGGATGGCTATTCCCCAGGGTGACTGAGGAATCCGGGGAGCATGCGCCGAATCCGATTTCATCCATTTCGCGATGGAAGATTTTGGATAATCTACGCCGCAGCTTGGTGGAGCCAGCAACGTTTTTGCTGCTTGTGCTTGGTTGGCTTGCGCTCGGCGGGCGCCCGTTATATTGGACCCTGCTCACCATTTGCATTCTGTTTATCCCAGCGTGGAGCCAGTTTGCCCTTAACCTCCTGCGCGCGCTATTCAAGCTCAATCCGATCATTGCCCGCGAAGCTCTCGATGCGCTCTACACTGCGAATATCAACCTCTTTTTCACACTGACCTTCCTTGCCCACCAGGGGTTGCTCTCGCTCGATGCAGTGGTGCGTGCTCTCGTCCGGCGGATCATCACCCATCGCCGGCTTTTGGAATGGGAAACGGCGGCAGAAGCCGAGCTTGGTCGAGGGCGTGCACCAGCGGATCTATATCTGAACTGGATGCCAGCCCTCGCGTTCGGACTGGGTCTTCTAGTGTTGGTCACGCGGCCTAATGCCCTCCCTGCTGCGCTGCCGATTCTATTGCTCTGGGGCTGCAGCAAAATCATTTCCGCGTGGCTGAACCGGCCGCCTGCGTCACGAAGCCAAGTCTCTCGTACCGAGGCGTCATTTCTTCGCAATTCTGCTGTTCACATGTGGCGGTATTTTGCCGAGTTCAGCACCGAAGAACACAACTGGTTGATACCGGACAATATCCAAGAGCAACCGCCGGCCGTAGCGGCCCGTGTGTCGCCCACCAATCTGGGCTTCCTGCTGAATGCGAGGCAGGTGGCATGTGAGTTCGGATATCTCACCGTCCCAGAATTTACGGAACAGACCCTGAGGACACTTGCGACCGTATCAAGTCTGCGTAAGCATCGCGGGCACCTGCTGAACTGGTACGATACGCGCACGCTTCAGCCCCTCGCCCCGCTCTTTGTTTCCTCCGTCGATAGTGGCAATTTGCTGGCTTCGCTTTGGACCCTGCAGCAGGGCTGTTTGGAGCGGTTGCGCCAGCCAATGTTGCAGAAGTGTTTAGCGGAGGGGTTGCTTGATAATCTTCGTGTACTTGTATCTTTAGGTGCGTTCCCCGGCGATTGGCTTTCCATTTGTGAGCGGGAGATGAACACGGAGAATTGGTTGCAATCCTTGCTGGATCTGCCCGAATCGACTTTTGATCGAGTTCGTGCTTTCATTTCCAATTCTACGGACGCCGCCAGTGGTCACTGGTTTACGCAAGAGGCAATCTCACGAGTTCAAGCCATTAAAGAAACTGCACGCAACTATGCACCATGGTTCTTGCCAGAATTTGCGGCTCTGCGGAACGATCGTTTCGTTAATCTTAAATTGATGGACAACCTAGCGTTGGAGCGAGTGCCAGATTTCAGTGATAAGTTATCCAACCGGATCGATGTGGCGATCCATCTGGCTTCTCCAGAGCACAGAGCGCTATATGAGCGTCTTCGCGATCTGATTCTTCAAGCGCGACCGAATGTGGTACGGCTAATCAGAGATCTGCGAATCGTTGCTGCTGAGGCAGGTAAGCTCGCTGATGAAATGGACTTTGAGTTTCTTCTAAACCGACGCCGCAAGCTGATGTCGGTCGGGTTCAATGTGGAATTACAGCAGCTTCATCCTGCTTGCTACGATCTGCTCGGCACAGAATCCCGTACTGCAGTGTTTGTTGCTATTGCCAAAGAGGATATTCCGCAAGAGAGCTGGTTCCTACTTGGCCGGGCACATACTCTCGACCGAGGACGTCCTGTCCTGCTCTCATGGACTGGAACTTTGTTCGAGTACTTAATGCCCGCACTCTGGATGCGTACCTATTCAAATACACTTCTGGAGCGCTCGCGCGCAGCGGCTTTGCGCTCACAGCAGGCACACGCCAGGCATAAAGGCGTCCCCTGGGGGATTTCCGAATCAGCCTACTTCAAACTTGACGAGACTGGAAATTACCAATATCACGCTTTCGGGCTTTCGCACCTTGCAATGCGCAAATGTGAGGTCAATGGGCTCGTCATTTCGCCTTACTCCACTTTTCTCGCCTTGAACATTGACTGTTCAAGCGCATTGCGGAATCTGCGGCGAATGGCCGATTTGGGTTGGTTCGGCAAATATGGCTTCTACGAAGCTGCGGACTATAGTTCTTCCCGGCGCAGGTTCTGGGGGACAAGTCATAAGCTGGTACGATGCTGGATGACCCATCATCAGGGGATGAGCCTGCTCGCCATTGCTAATTTTCTGCATGGAAATGTCGTGCAGCGATGGTTCCATAGCAATCGGCGTGTGCAGGCAACAGAACTATTGCTGCACGAAAAGCCAGTCGCCCACGTCCGAAGAAGAGATATGCCGCACAGAGTTGCTGCTGCCTGAACAACAACCCTGAGTGAGATCGCTCTGAATGCAAAAACCGTCTAGAAGCCACCGCCCAGTTATTTTTATTGTGGCGATGGCGCTGGTTCTGAGCGTTGCTCCAGCCCAGGGGCAAGCCACTGCCCACCCAGAACTCATCACCGCAGATGCTAATGCTCCTTCGCGACCTTTCCCTCATTTCTGGGAGAAGATGTTTGGCTCTGGCCGCGCCATTCTCAGCCTGCGCGAAAGTTACCGCCGAGATCTACGCGAAGTCAAAGAGGCTACTGATTTCGAATACGTGCGTTTCCACGCCATTTTCCACGACGAGGTCGGAGTGTATCAAGAAGATAGCGAAGGGCGCGCCACGTATAATTTCTCCTACCTCGACCAAATCTACGACGGCTTGCTGGCCAATGGAGTTCGGCCGTTTGTCGAATTGAGCTTCATGCCGCGGCAACTGGCCGCAAACGATATTCTGCATCCCTTTTGGTATAAGCCGAATGTCTCCCTGCCGAAGGATTGGGAAAAATGGGATCAGCTCATTACGGCTTTTGCCAAGCATCTAGTCGAGCGATACGGCATCGATGAGGTTGCAAGATGGTATTTCGAAGTCTGGAATGAACCCAACATTGATTTCTGGGCAGGCGAGCCGAAACAGGCAACCTACTGGCAGCTTTATGATCACACTGCTCGCGCCATTAAGAAGGTGAATACCCGGCTTCGCGTGGGAGGTCCCACAACCGCCCAAGCTGCATGGGTGGATGTTTTCATAGAACATTGCGCGGGAAACAATGTCCCTCTGGATTTTGTTTCCACCCACGTCTATGGAAACGATCGATCCCAAGACGTATTCGGTACCAACGAAAATATTCCACGCGACAAAATGGTCTGCCGGGCGGTAAACAAAGTTCATGAGCAGATCAAGACTTCGCCTATGCCGAACGTTCCTCTGATCTGGAGCGAGTTCAATGCCAGCTATAAGAACGAACCTTCAGTAACTGACTCGATCTATATGGGGCCTTGGTTGGCCGACACCATTCGCCAGTGTGACGGCCT
>WNFR01017514.1_pt1 | contig 13550 bp, 12 predicted proteins | sample 5400221 | NCBI WGS metagenome assembly WNFR01 (sample SAMN13153357, study PRJNA577476) | soil metagenome | isolation source: 40 cm soil under Madrone tree | place: USA:California | collected 2016-06-14
CCATTCCGGGCAGACGTAGAGAAACTGCCGCGGGTTCCCGGTGCAAGGTTCTTTCCGCTTGCGAACGTTTCCGCGCTGGCCGTTTCCAATCTAACGCGCAAAGTGGCGCGCGCCGTCCTGGGATTAAAGTAAGAACTTCTCTTTATCCTTAGGCGTCGGCGGAACCGTGCGCCTCCTCCCGAGTGTTATCCTGAAGAGTCAACCGATGGCCTCTTCCGTCTCCACCCCGGCGCAGCCACTTCCCGCGGAGCAATTCTTCCGCGCGGCCGTATTTTTTCTGGTTTTGACCTCGACGCTCACGCTGGTGAGCACGGGAAAACTCGACCTCGTGACCACTCTGGTGGCGCCCCTGGCGATCCTCTACAAAGGATTCCGCTGGTGGCGCGGTCATGGCGCCGAGTTGAAACAAACCACCGCAACGCGACTCGTCCTCGCCTACGTCTTCCTCTTCCCGCTCGATGCGCTTTTCCTCTCGCGCAACCTGGCCAACGGAACGTCAAACAGCGCGCTCTACGCGGTCTTGCTCGCCGCCGTTCATTTTCTCCTGTTTGTCACCGTGCTGCGGCTGTATAGCGCCGTCACCGATCGCGACGCCATGTTCCTGGCCATGCTTTCGTTTGCGGCAATTCTCGCCTCCGCGATCTTCACCGTGGACCCCAATTTCTTCTTCCTGTTTGCCGTTTACCTGCTGTTCGGGGTTGCCACGTTTTTAAGCCTGGAAATCCGCCGCGGAGCGCGTGGAGCGGTCTTTCCACCGGTTCAAGCGGGACCTTCCCGGGAACGGCGATTCCACCGGGCGATGTCGCTCGCGGCGGTGAGCGTCACGGTTGGCGCGATCTTTTTTGGTTCCATGCTCTTTTTCTTCTTCCCGCGGTTCAGCGCCGGTTATTTCGCGCGCACCGGCTTCCAACCATCGCTGATGACGGGGTTCACGGACAGCGTGGAACTCGGACGCATCGGCGAACTCAAGAAAGACTCTTCGGTGGTGATGCGGGTGAAGACCGGAACTCCTGTGAACTATCCGATGTTGCGCTGGCGCGGAATTGCGCTTTCCACCTTTGATGGAAGACGCTGGTACTCACAGGAAAAACGGCCGGAGTTGCACGACGCGGGACAAGACGGCTGGATTCTGCTGGGTTCGCCGCTTGATGTGAAGGTACCGGTCGTCGCCGAACTCCAGTTTATTGTCTTGCTCCAGCCACTCGCGAGCGACTCCCTGTTCGCACCGCCGCAGGTGATGAGATTGCGGGGGAATTTCTCGAATGACGCGGGCACCTACTATGGATCGGCGCGGCGCAGCACGCTGAGGATGGATTTGGCCGGCTCCATTTACAACCCTGCCCGAAATTATTCGCAGGTTCGATACGAAGGATTTTCTCTTTTGCCGGAAGCGCGGCCGCTGAAAGCGCGAACAGCAGGCACGGAATATCCGGATGACATCCGAAAACTGTATTTGCAATTGCCGCCGAGACTGGATCCCCGCATCCCGCAGCTGGCGCAGAAAATCGCTGCGGCGGCCGAGAATCCGTACGATAAGTCGGTTGTCCTCGAAAGTTACCTGCGCCGGAATTTCGGCTACACGCTAAACCTCGCGGGAAAACCCGGCGCGGATCCTTTGGCACAGTTTCTTTTTGTGACCAGGGCCGGGCACTGCGAATATTTCGCCTCGGCCATGGCGGTGATGCTCAGGACGCTGGGGATTCCTTCGCGCGAAGTGAACGGCTTCCTGCCCGGCGAGTTTAACGATATCGCCGGCGACTACATCGTCCGCGCAAGCGACGCTCACAGCTGGGTGGAGGCGTACTTTCCCGGCAGCGGGTGGATTACGTTCGACCCAACGCCGGCGGCTAACGTTTCCGAAGGTGGCCTGTTTTCGCGGCTGAATCTCTATCTGGACTGGATGCAGTTGAACTGGAACGAATGGGTGGTCAACTACGACTTTGCTCACCAGCTCCAGATGGCGAAGAACGTCCGGCAGAATGCCACGGACTATTCCGAGTCCTTGCGACGCTGGTTCCGGCGTATGCAAGAGCGCGGAATGGCCGGACTCACCGAGTGGCAGCGGGGGCACAGCTACTTGAGCTTGGTCTTTCCGGTGGCACTGGTGTTTCTGCTGGTCGTGCTTCGTTTCGACTGGATTCGCTCCTTTGCCCGTTGGCTGACCCTTGCGTTGCAGATGAGGCAGCCGAAGACGCTCAGAAACAACCCGCAACTTGCTTCCCGGCTGTACGCGGAAATGTTGCGTGTACTCGAGAAGCGAGGGTACGCTCGCGCGGAAACCCAGACGCCGGGAGAATTTGCAGCGACGCTCTCCCTCCAACCCAGCCTCCGTTCCGCAGTCAGCGAATTCACCTCCCTCTACGCCGAAGCGCGCTTCGGCGGAGCAATTTGCGACGCCTTTCGCCTTCGCGCTCTCCTCGAGCAGATTCGCTCCACCCCGTAGCGCCCCGACTGGGGCCCTCTTGCATTTGTAGCGGCCGCTTTCTGAAGCGGGCGATTTTATGAGGACGCAAAAGCCCCCATACTGTCGCACCCGGCAGCCATGCTAAAATTAAAGGATTGGCGTAAAGGCGCCACTCTCACTGTATGCGTAAAGTTGGTTTTGTATCGCTCGGATGCCCCAAAAACCTGGTGGACAGCGAGGTTATGATGGGCATTCTTGCGCGCGAGGGCTACGAACTGACGCCGCGCGCCGACGACGCCGAAATCCTCGTGGTCAACACGTGCAGTTTCATCGAGCCTGCTCAAAAAGAATCCGTGGATGCGATCCTGGAAATGGCGGAGCACAAGAAGTTCGGTTCGGCGAAAAAGCTTATCGTCGCCGGCTGTCTGGTGGAACGGTATCGCGACCAGATCCTCGAACAGATTCCAGAGGTGGATGCCGTTGTCGGCACCGGCGAAGTCGAGCGCATCATCGAAGCCGTCGAAGGCGACCTCAAGGTCCTGCCCGCGCAGCCCCCGGCATTTCTCTATCACGATTTGACGCCGCGCATCATCACCACGCCGAAGCATCAGGCCTACATCAAAATCGCCGAAGGCTGCGATCACCCCTGCACGTTCTGCATTATTCCGCAGCTCCGCGGTAAATTCCGCAGCCGCAGGTTTGAATCGGTGGTGCGCGAAGCGGAGAGCCTGGCCGCATCCGGCGCGCGCGAAGTCACGCTGATCGGCCAAGACACCACCTCTTATGGCGAAGACCTCGGCTTGCGCGATGGCCTCGCACAACTCCTCGAGCGCCTGGCGCAAGTGGAAGACCTGCTGTGGGTCCGTTTTCTCTACGCCTATCCGAACCGCGTAACCCAAAAGATGCTCGAGACCCTTGCCGCGCACGAACGGCTGGCGAAATACATTGATATGCCGCTGCAACATGCCAGCCGCAACGTGCTGGCGCGCATGAAGCGCGGGTCGCACGGCGATGCCTTCCTGAAACTGCTGGAACGGATGCGCGCGACAATTCCCCGCGTCGCGCTTCGCACCAGCTTCATCGTCGGCTTCCCCGGCGAAACCGAAGCCGACTTCCAGGAACTTTACGATTTCGTCGCCGCCGCAAAACTCGACTGGATGGGCGTGTTCGAATATTCCGACGTGGACAACGCCGGAAGCTTCCCACTGGACGGCAAGGTGGATGCCGAGACCATCAATGACCGCCGCAACCGCCTGATGGCGCTGCAAAAGAAAATCTCCCGTGAAAATCTCCGCAAGCTGAAAGGCCGCACGGAAACGGCCCTTGTGGAGGGTCCTTCGAAAGATAATCCCTTGGTCTGGGAAGCTCGCCTGGAATCGATGGCCCCGGATATTGATGGCAAGCTGTATCTGACCGACATTGAGTTGCCGAGCGGGGAAGTAGCGGAGTCTGGCGATGTCGTGAAGGTCGAAATTACGAAAACGGACGCGTATGACCTGATCGGCCGCGTCGTCGAGGTCCAAGCGCGAAAAACGGTCCGTCCGATGGCACACATCCATGCCGAAATTGAACCAGAAAAACTAACCCGCATCGCGACCGGCGCTGCCCTCCGTGTGCTCGGTTAACCCAACGGCATTTTGTAGCGGCCACTTTCAAGTGGCCCCGCGCCCTTTTGTAGGGGAGGGGCTCGTCCCTCCCTCTTGCCTTTGTAGCGGCCGCCTTCTGAGGCGGGCGCCTTTTGCCCGTCCCGAATGGGTCTGCGGGGCGGGCGCTACTTAAAATTTCAGCTAGGAGCTCTTGTCACATTTTCTCCGCGCTTGTCCTAATTCCTTCCAGGATGGTAAAACAGTTTCTTCGAAATGAAGCACCGTTGCCCGATTTGCAAGAAACCTACTGACTCCGCCACGGATGCGGACTTTCCGTTCTGCTCCGAGCGCTGCCGATTGATGGACCTGGGCGCGTGGGCCGCGGAGAAGTACGTCGTGTCCGACCCCATCTTCGACGAAGAGGATATTCCCGAGGCCGATCGCCGCGTTCTGCGGGAGGACGGACACAAAGACGATGACACCATCCACTGAGCCGGCGGCGCCTGCGCCTAAGGCTACCTTTGCCTATGCAATTGCGACGGTCTTCGGAACGGGCTTTCTGAAACCCGGTCCGGGGACATGGGGATCGTTGGTGGGTTTATTGATTGCCGTGGTGTCGCACCCCTTCACGTGGTTCTTGCTCCTGGGAAAAGGGATTGAAGTCGCAATAGGGAAGACCGCACCCTTGATGACGGGTTTTGGAGGGACGCTACTGCTTCTCGTTCCTTCTATTGCCGTGTGGCTTTTTCTGGCCTTGCTCGGGGTACGCACAAGCCGGCAGATATCAGAACTGGTCGGAGTGAAAGATCCGCAATACGTTGTGATCGACGAGGTTTCGGGCGTACATCTCACACTAATTCTTGCCCTGGCGCCGGTCGCGCCAATCCTCTTCCTGAGGCCGGAGGATGCGGCCGCGTTCGCACTGTATAGCGGCATGAGCATTCTCAACTGGAAGTTCCTCCTCGCCGGCTTCCTCCTCTTCCGCCTCTTCGACATCATGAAACCTTTCCCCTGCCGGCGCCTCGAAAAGCTGCCCGGCGGCTGGGGCATTATGGCCGACGACTGGATGGCCGGGGTCTACGCTGCCATTTGTTTGCGTCTCGCGTTACACTTTCATTGGCTATGAACCTTGGGCAATGGCAATGAAATTCGGGTTTGGCACCACACCAGAAAAGAACGGCATCCCTCACTGGGCAATGGCAATGAAATTCGGGTTTGGCACCACACCAGAAAAGAACGGCATCCCTCACATTGAGCGAATTGCGCCCGCCGCCGCGATTCCCGGGGGCGAGATCGCAATTTATGGCAGTGGGTTCACGTCGCGTCACGGCGGCCGCCCGCTGGTCCGCTTTGGCGAAGCTGAAGCCGCGCTTTCGCTCGCCAGCAGCAATCGCCTGATCGCGCGTGTGCCGGAAAACGCCAACGGCAGCACCATCCAGATCGTGAATGCGCAAAGTGAAAGCCAGCCGTTCCCGGTGGCCCTCGGCTTCCAGATTGCCGACAACCTCCATCCGGTAAGCAATCCAGCGGTAGACTCCCAGGGAAATATTTATGTTACGTTCAGCGGACCTCGCGGCCAGCGCGTACCTGTGTCCCTCTACAAGATCAGCTCCAGCTACACTGTGAAGCCCTTCGTTACTTCGCTGGTGAATCCCACTGGGCTTGCGCTGGGAGCAAAAGGCGATCTGTTTGTTTCCTGCCGCCATGACGGAACAATTTATCGCGTCACCCCCGACGGCCGCAGCGAACAATGGATCGAGGGCATGGGCATCGCCACCGGAATAGCTTTCGATTCGAAAGGCAATCTGTTTGTCGGCGACCGCAGCGGCACAATTTTCAAGATCAGCCCGGAGCGTGAAATTTTTGTGTTCGCCACGCTGGAGCCCTCTGTCGCCGCGTATCATCTCGCGTTTCACCCCAGCGGCGAACTCTACGTGAGCGGGCCGACCACCTCCAGCTACGACCGCGTGTATCGCATCACCCAAAACGGCGAAGTGCATGTGTTCTATCGCGGGCTGGGTCGTCCGCAGGGCCTGGCGTTTGACCAGGACGGGAATCTCTACGTCGTCGCATCGTTCGGCGGCCGCCGCGGTGTCGTGCGCATCTCTCCGCAAGGCCATGCCGAACATTTCCTCAGTGGATCGGCGCTGGTGGGTTTAGCGCTCCTCCCGAGTGGCCGCGGAATTCTTGCCGCCAACAGTTCCCTTTTTACGATTGACTGGAATGTCCGGGGCCTGCCTCTGCACGGCTAGTCTTACGGATTCCAATCGCGCCGGACCCGGGTGCTCCGCCGGGTGAGCTACAATAATCCCCATGAAAGCCGAAATCATCGCGGTTGGATCGGAACTCCTAACCCCGGACCGGGTGGATACCAACTCACTCTTCCTCACCCAAGAGCTGAACAAGCTGGGCATCGAAGTTTTGCGGAAGACAATCGTAGGCGACAACCGCGAGTTGCTCGCAGAGGCATTTCGCGATGCCCTGAATCGTGTGCCGGTGGTGATCGCCAGCGGCGGCCTGGGTCCAACGGAAGACGACCTGACTCGCGAGACCGTCGCTGAACTTCTCGGCCGCCGCCTGCAACGAAATGAGGAAGTCGTACGCGCGATTGAGGCCAGATTCCGCAGCTTCAAGCGCGACATGCCGGCCGTGAATCTTCGCCAGGCCATGGTGCCGGAAGGCGCGGAAGTCCTCGAAAACCCCCGCGGCACCGCGCCCGGCTTGTGGATTGAAGACAAAGGCCGCATGGTGGCGCTGCTGCCCGGCCCGCCGCGAGAGTTGAAGCCGCTGTTTCTCGAACAGGTGCTGCCGCGCTTACGCCGCCATGTTTCGGGCGTCCGTATGTTCCACCGCGAGCTCCGCGTGACCGGGCTCGGCGAATCACATGTTGAGGAACGCATTCGGCCGATTTACACGCGCTATCCGCACGTCAACACAACGATTCTCGCCGCCCCGGGCGAAGTCCAGATTCACCTGCGCATCTGGACCGAAGACGCCACCCAGGCCGAAACCTCGCTGGACGAAATTGTTCGCAGCTTCGAACTCGCGTTGGGCGACCGCATTTTCGCGCACAAGGACGTGCCTCTCGAAGATGTCGTAGCGGAACTCCTGACCACCAATCGCGCCACGATTTCGACCGCGGAAAGCTGCACCGGCGGACTCCTCGCCGAACGCCTCACGCGAATCCCGGGAAGCTCTACCTATTTTCTGGGCGGTGTGGTTTCCTACAGCAACGAACGGAAAACCGTGTGGACGGAAGTGCCCGCGGAACTCATCGCTTCAAAGGGCGCGGTGAGCGCGGAAGTGGCCGTCGCGCTGGCCGAAGGTATTCGCCGCAGTGTTGGCAGCACATTTGGAGTTGGCATCACCGGCATCGCCGGCCCGGGTGGCGGCAGCGAGGAAAAACCAGTGGGCACGGTGCACATTGCGCTGGCGACTCCGACGGGAACAAAAGAGCGGCTGGTACATCTCCCCGGCGACCGGGAAATGATTCGCTTCCACGCATCGCAACTTGCGCTGGACATGGTGCGCGTGCACTACCTCTTCGACGGCAAACCGCAGCCGCGCCGCGTGAATCCGTCTACCTGAAACAAGCGACCCTCGTGCGACTTTTCATTGCCATCGAAATTCCGCAATCCGTTCGGTCCGCATTCGCGTCTCGTCTGAAAGATTTCAGCGCCATTGCTCCGCAAGTGAAGTGGGTTCGCGCCGAAAATCTGCACGTCACGCTGAAATTTCTGGGAGAAACGCAATCCGCGAAATTAGGCCCACTGCAAAACGCGCTCTCCGCCGTTCGTTCCGCCGATCCGGTGAATCTCGAATTTCGCGGCCTCGGCTTTTTCCCGCATGAGAAACGCCCTCGCGTCTTCTGGGCCGGCATGGAAGCGTCCGCGAACCTGAAAACGCTTGTCGCGGAAATCGATCAAGCCACGCACCCCCTCGGCTTTCCCCTCGAAGAACGCCCCTTCGCGCCGCACCTGACCCTGGCGAGGTTTCAGCCGCCGGGCATCCCTCCAAAATTGCTTCAAGCGATCCAGGAAAAGAGCGCACAGGCATTCGGTTCCCTGCGCACCGGAGAGTTTCATCTCATCGAAAGCAAGCTGAAACCCACCGGAGCGGAGTACACTACCGTGCAAACGCTCCATTTCGCAACGGAGGCCTAGCGCTGCATGTCGTTTATCACGCCGACCATTGCCCTTCTCCTGGCCGCTGCGTATTTCCTCGGCTCGATTCCGTTTGGCCTGATTCTGGCAAGACTGTTTGCTGGCAGTGACATCCGGAAATCGGGCAGTGGCAATATCGGCGCCACCAACGTCACGCGAGTCGCCGGTCCCGCCGCGGGAATCCTGACTCTGGCGCTCGATGTCGCCAAAGGAGCGGCCGCCGTCTGGCTTGCGGGGCGCTTCACCGAACAGAGTTCAACAGCAATGACGCTCGCCGCCGTCGCCGCGTTGATCGGCCACTGCTTTCCTGTGTGGTTGAAATTCAAAGGCGGGAAAGGCGTCGCCCCCGCGCTGGGAGTTTTCTTGATGCTTGCGCCGCTGGCAGCTATCGGCGCGTTGCTCGTTTTTATCCTGGTGTGTTTGGCCTGGCGCTACGTTTCCCTCGGCTCCGTTTCCGCAGCCGCAGCGATGCCCCTGCTGATGTACTTCTTATGGGCACCCGGCCACGCGCCGCCGCTCGTGGTCGACTTCGGCACCATTTTCGCATCCGCGCTGGTAATTTTCAAACACGACGCCAACCTGCAGCGCCTGGCGGACGGCACCGAACCCAAATTCTCCTTTGGAAAATCCAGGGGTGACACAGCATGAGCCGCATCGCGATTCTTGGCGGTGGAAGCTGGGGCACCGGCCTCGCTGTCGTGTTTTCGAGCAGCCGTCGGCAGCACGATATCCGCCTTTGGGTGCGCGACTCTTCCCTCGCAGAGTCAATTGAGCGCGAACGCGAGAACAAGAAATACCTGCCCGGCGTCTCCATTCCGGCCTGTGTGAAAGCATCCACGCAGCTTGAGGGAGTCCTTCACGAAGCGCAGATCGTCGTTGGCGCTCTGCCATCCGCCCACACGCGCAGCATCTTTGCTCTGGCCCTTCCAAATGTCTCGCGCGACGCGGTCTTCCTCAGCGCCACAAAAGGGCTGGAGCCTGCAACGCACCTGCGCATGAGCGAAGTCATCTCGCAAGTCATCAACGCGCGTTTCGTCCCCAGCGTCGCCGTGCTTTCCGGCCCTTCGTTTGCCGCGGAAGCCGCTCTGGGCCATCCGACGGCAGTCGTACTCGCCTCGCAAGATGCGGCACTGGGCGCCTTTTTACAGGAAGAGTTTTCCGGCCCCACGTTTCGCCTCTACACCAATGACGACGTCTTGGGTGTGGAGCTTGCCGGCGCCATGAAAAATGTGATGGCCATTGCCGCAGGCGCGTGCCAGGGGCTTGGTTTGGGCGCAAACTCACTAGCCGCGCTCATCGCCCGCGGGCTGGCGGAAATGACCCGCCTCGCCATGGCCTTGGGTGGAAAACCCGAAACCCTCAGCGGTCTTGCCGGGATGGGCGACCTCATTCTCACATGCTACGGCGCCCAAAGCCGCAACCGCCGCGTGGGATTCGAATTGGGCCAGGGCCGCTCACTGACAGAAATCCTCGCCGGAATGACCATGGTCGCCGAAGGAGTGGGCACAACAGCGGCCCTGCTGGCACTGGCACGGGAAAACCGGATCGAACTGCCGATCACCCAACAGGTTCACAGCATCCTGCACCTGGGAAATTCCCCGCGCGAAGCCATCCGCGCCATCATGGAAAGGCCGCTCAAACGGGAGTAGGCGCTAGACCATAACCAAGTGCCCCAGAGTCTTCCGAAGGCACCATGCATGAACGCGATCGAGTCCAATTGGACAAAGCCTCTTCGCCTCCTGTTCTCTGTTATCTGATCGCTGTTATCCCCATTGCCGAAGCCACCGGCCACAGCTTTGCCAACTTCTGCTCTTACTGATTACCGATTACGACCTACCGATTACTTCCCCTCTAGTACCTCCGGCCCAGTTGCACTTCCGCGTCGCCTGTCCTTTAGGCCAGCCGTTTTCCCCCGCGCCCCCTTCTAAAATCAATGTGTTGCGATGGCGGATAGTATTCCATCGATTTTGACGCGCCTCCGTTCCGGCCGGGTGCGCATCCTGTGGCTTGTGCTCGGTGCGCTCCTCCTTGTGAGCGCGCTCCCCATCGGCTTGTACCACCGCCAGGTTCTCGAACTCAGCCAGGAAAAGCTGGTGGATACAGAGCGCGTACAGCAAACCGAACTGACCCGCTCGCTCGCCCAGGAAGTTCAATTCTTCGAATCCAACCTGACGCAGCAGCTCATCAGCCAACGCCAGATTCTCACCCTAACAGGACTCATCGACAACGTCACCGATCCGGTCGCCGAGCCCAAAGTCACCCGGCTCCTTGAAAATTTCGTCGATTCCAATCGCAACTCGTTCATCTATCTGACGGCCGTTGGTCGCGACGGCAAGGGTACCACCGCATCGCAGGGAAATTTTCGCGCGGAGCAGGATCCCTTCGTGGCCAAGGCCCTGCAGCGCGCATTTGTCAGCTGCGTTCAGTCCGTCAAATTCCGCAGCGATCCTCTGGCCCTGGCGCCGGATAATCGCCCTGCGTTCGTGATGGCGGTGCCGCTGAAAGACTCCCAGGACAACTTTACCGGTATGCTCGCGGCGGTGGTCTCGCTGGACCCCATTCTGCACCGCTTGCAGGATGCCAGCGTCCGCGGACGCGCGGTATTCATCGTTGACCACTACGGTCACATCGTTGCCCATCCTGATACCCAGCATTTCGTGCCCGGCGAAGATTTGAGCGACAAGTCCCACATGGTGGCGCAGATCAAGGCGCTCCCCAAGGATTTGCGCAATACCGAAACCGTGCGTTTCACGCAGAAAGATAATAACCGCCAGGTGGAGATGGTCGGCACCTACAGCACCTTCCCCGAAGTGAACTGGGCGGTGATCTCCGAGCGCAGCGTGGATGAAGCCCGCGCCGACGCAGGAGTGACGGAACTCAACCAGCAGGCGCTGGCCTTCGTCAGCGTGGTGGTTCTCGTGGCCATTCTGTTCGGTTATTTCTTCGCTGTCGGCATTAGCACGCCAATTCGTTCTCTCGCCGCTTCCACTCGCGCCATCAGCCGCGGCGAATTTCACCAGCGTACTCCGGTGCGCGGCGCCACCGAAATCAGCGAACTGGCCGAAAACTTCAACCTGATGGCCAGCGACATCGAAGAGTACATCGAAAAGTTAAAGGAAGCCGCCGAGGAAAACCGCGAGCTGTTCATCGGCTCCATCCGCATGCTGGCGGCCGCGATCGACGAAAAGGACCCGTACACCCGAGGCCATTCGGGCCGCGTGGCAAAGTATTCGACGATAATCGCGCAGGAATTGAAGCTCTCCCCCGAGGCTCTCGACAAGCTGAAAATCGCGGCGCTCCTGCACGACGTCGGAAAGATCGGCGTGGACGACCGCGTCCTCAAGAAGCCGGGCTCCCTGACGCCGGAAGAGTTCGAAATCATGAAGACGCACACGACCAAGGGCGCGAATATCATGCGTCCGGTCTCGCAACTCAAAGACATGCTGCCAGGCATCGAATTGCACCACGAACACATGGACGGCCGCGGCTATCCCTATGGCCTGACCGGTCCGCAGATTCCGCAGATGGCGCGAATCATAGGCGTGGCCGATACCCTGGATGCAATGACCACCAATCGCCCCTACCAAAACGCGATGGATCTAGACTATGCACTGGGTCGAATCAAGGCGCTAGCCGGCTCCAAGTTTGATGAATCGATTGTCATCGCGCTCGAAACCGCCGTAAAAGCCGGCAAATTACGCCTGACCGCGGTAGAAGTGCAGGTCTAACTTTTGTAGCGGCCGCTTTCTGAAGCGGGCGCCTTATGCCCGTCCCGAACGTTCTTACGGGGCGGACACCTTTTGATAATTCCCTTCCGATATTCGCTCGGCAACGCTCCCCGCCCCTCCCCATCCAATCTGTTACACTTTTCTTTCGCGTCTTTTGATGCGCGCAAATCACTTGTATGATCACTCTTTTCGGAAAACCCGAACCCACGCTCCTTGAGCGGCTCAAAGAATCCGTCGGCAAAACCAAGGAAGCCCTTGCGGACACGCTCGATACCATCACCCAGGGCGGCCGCCAGATTGATCCTTCCGTGCTCAAAGAAGTGGAAACCGCGGTGTGAAAACGACCAAAGAAATTCTCGACTCCGTAAAAGAACAACTTTCCCGCAACGCCCTGAACAATGGCGAGCAACTGAAAAGCGAAATCAAGAAGCACGTATTTCGCGCCCTCAATGTGTACGGCAACACGCCGCACCTGGTTGGAGCGGCAAATGGCAACGATCCCCGGGTAATTTTTATTGTCGGCGTAAACGGGGCGGGGAAAACTACCAGCATCGGCAAACTGGCCAACCGTCTGCGCCAGGACGGCCGCAGCGTGGTTCTGTGTGCGGCAGACACGTTTCGCGCCGCCGCAATCGAGCAACTCGAGATCTGGGCCCAGCGCAACGGCGTCGAAGTCATCAAGCAAAAATCCGGCTCCGATCCCGCAGCGGTCGTATTCGACGCGATGGCCGCGGCGAAAGCCCGTGGCGCGGACGCGGTGATCGTGGATACCGCAGGCCGCCTGCACACAAAATCCAACCTGATGCTCGAACTCGAAAAGATGAAGCGAACTGCCGCAAAGGTAATTCCCGGCGCCCCACACGACGTCCTGCTGGTGATGGACGCCACCACCGGGCAAAACGGCTTGGCGCAAGCACGCGAGTTTACTTCTGCTGTCGGCGTCACGGGCATTATCCTGACCAAGCTGGATGGCACCGCAAAGGGTGGCATCGTCGTTGCCATCTCGCGCGAACTGGGCTTGCCGATCCGTTTCGTAGGCACCGGCGAGCAGATCAACGACCTCGTGCCTTTCGACGCCCAGACGTACGCCGATTCACTTTTCAACTGACACCGTGAACTCCCACGACACTCACTTCATGGAACACGCGCTCGACCTGGCGCGCAAGGGCATCGGCCTCGCCAGCCCGAACCCCACCGTGGGTTGCGTCATCGTGAAAGACGGCGCAATTCTGGGCGAAGGATTCCACCAGTACGACTGGAAAGATCACGCGGAAATTGTTGCCCTCAAGCAGGCCGGCGAGCGGGCACGTGGCGCGACCCTTTACGTAACGCTCGAGCCATGCAACCACACCGGACGAACCGGACCGTGCACCGAAGCGATTATCGCCGCGGGAATTTCGCGCGTAGTAGCCGCGATGGAAGATCCGAATCCGAAAACGCACGGGACCGGATTTGGGCGTCTCCGCGCTGCCGGAATTGAACTGGAAAGCGGCTTGCTCGAAGAAGAAGCCCAGAAACTCAACGAAGGATTCTCGCACTGGATCACCGCACGCAAGCCGTTCGTAACGCTGAAATCGGCTTTGACGCTTGATGGCCAGCTTGCCCTGCCCAAATCCCGCAAAAACAAAAAGCGTGAATGGATCACCAGCGAAGAGTCGCGCGCCGAAGT
>WNFR01011322.1_pt1 | contig 13547 bp, 13 predicted proteins | sample 5400221 | NCBI WGS metagenome assembly WNFR01 (sample SAMN13153357, study PRJNA577476) | soil metagenome | isolation source: 40 cm soil under Madrone tree | place: USA:California | collected 2016-06-14
CATTGCCTACTTCACAGCGGCCCTTGTCGAGATTTTGGTTGCCGCCGATTGCCCGGACCTCGACACGTTCGAGGATGATTTCGGATGGCTCGTCGAGAAAGCCACAAGGAAGCGCGAACTACGCGAAAGGTACATGGGGAAGTTACAGCCGCTAACAGCCGAACAAGAGGAAGCGAGACGGCAGTTCAACCGTATGGTGGAAGGAAAGAGTCAGTGATCTGCGCATGGCGACTCAGCCCAAACTCGCACCTCGCTCCATCGTGTTAGACTGCATCCCGCCAACTGCGTCAACGGGTCACTCTGAAGGGGGTGACTTGGCTCGACGTAGGTATCAGAGGGGGCAAGTCCTGTTCAGCAGGAGCCGTCAGCTCTGGCTTGGACGGTACAGAGAGGATGTAGTCGGGCCGGATGGCTCTGTTATTCGGACGCGGCCGCAAATCGTACTCGGCACAAAGAAGGAACTGCCGACGCAACGGCTTGCAGCCCGCAAACTCGACGAAGTTCTCTCTCGCATCAATGATCGTGCCTATCAACCAACACGCATCGCGACGGTTTCGGAATTTGCCGTCCACTGGCGCGAGGATGTTCTCGCCAAGAGGAAACCGTCAACGGTGCGCTCCGCGAACTCCCATCTCGACTCTCACGTTATTCCGCAACTCGGGAAACTCCGACTCGATCAGGTGGGTCCCGAGAATCAGCAAATCTTCGTCAACCATCTGGCCGGCGCGTCGAGGAAAACCGTGTTGAACATCCTGAGCACGCTCTCTTCGATGCTTTCGACCGCCGCGAATTGGGGATACGCGAGCAGGGAAGTAGAACTTCGCAAACTCGTCTTGCCCGAAAGAAACGCGCACGTCCCCGCACACTTCACCCGTCCTCAAGTCGAATCGATTCTCTCGCTCGCAGGGGAGCCCTGGCGCACGTTCTTTATCGTCCTGATTCTGACAGGACTCCGGGCGGGCGAAGCGCTCGGACTGCAATGGTCCGACATCGACTTCGACCACAAGTGCATCCACATTCGCCGCTCCGCGTGGTACGGAAAAGCGCAATCCACAAAGAGCAAAGCGAGCACGGCGCCCGTGACTCTGCCCGACGTGCTGGCATCCATCCTGAGAGACTATCGCTTGACCTGGACCGCAAACCCCGAGGGCTGGCTCTTCGCTACGCGGAACAACCGCCCGCCGTCGAGCAATAAGGTCGTGGAATACCGCCTCTGGCCGATCCTCGACGCGCTCGACATTCCGCGGTGCGGTCTTCACGCGTTCCGGCACTCGGTTGCATCATTCATCGTGGACGCGGGATACTCGCCGGAAGTCGCCAAACAACAGCTCCGTCATACCGACGCCCGCACGACGCTGAATTACATCCACCTGCGAGGCGGACTCACCGAACAGGCAATGACGGACGTCTCAAAATCCCTAAAGTTGGACGCAGTTGGACGCGGACAAGGGAAGGGAAGCCAGTATATTCAATAGGTTAGAGGCAAACGGACGTGGGTTCGATTCCCATCGCCCGCTCCATACCTCTCGATGATTCAATTGGCCTTGCACTGCTTACCTATCTGAATTCAGGACGCGAACACCCTGTTTGGACACCAAACGACTTGTGGCGCATGACGAACCTGGGGCGCGCAAGATCCGCCCCAGGACCAGCAGGTTGCCATCTTAACCGCTGCCGTTTGCGGATTGGGCGAGATGGATCAACTGCGGCAAGACACCCCCGAACGGAGTGTTCTGCGGCTGGCCAAAAGCGAAATACAGCTTTTGATAAAGCGCATACAATGAGTTGTAAATCTTCTGTGCTTCCGGATCCGGAGCAAACAGAGTGTGCTTCGCGCAGATTTTGTCCTGGGCCTCTTCCACAGTTTTGAAAGTGCCGGCCGCGAGAAAAGAGAAAATGGCGGAACCCACACTGACGACGCTTTTGCTCGGCACAAGAACCGGTCTGCCGAGCACATTCGCATAGATTTGGTTGAGCGCGTTGTTTTTCTGCGGAATGCCGCCGGCATTAATCACGCGTTTTATATGCACGCCATGTTCGGCCATGCGGTCCAGGATGATTCGCGTGTGGAGCGCAGTGCCCTCTATGGCGGCGAAAAGCTCGTCCTGCGAGGTGCTCTGCAAATTCCAGCCGAGGGTCATCCCGCGCAAATTCGGGTTGACCAGGACCGTGCGGTCGCCGTTGTCCCAGGTCAAGCGCAGAAGCCCAGTTTGCCCGGCGCGATAATTCTCCAGCCCGCGGCTCAGCGTGGCTACGTCCGTGCCGGCGCGACTAGCAATGGCACTAAAAATATCTCCCACCGCCGAGAGCCCCGCTTCGATTCCCGTCCGGTGCGGATGCACGCTCCCCTGCACGACTCCGCACACGCCGGGAACCAAATTGACCGATGGCGTGATGCCAATGATGCACGTGGAAGTGCCAATGACATTAACGACGTCCTCGGTACGGCAACCCGCGCCGATGGCATCCCAATGCGCGTCGAATGCGCCTACCGGTATGGGAATGCCTGGTTTCAATCCCAGTTTTTCGGCCCAGAAGGCGGAGAGTTTTCCGGCAATCTGGTCCGACGTCGCATAGTCGGACTGAAGCTTTTCCCTCACGCCGGCAAATAGAGGATCCACTTTGACAAGGAACTCCTCGGAAGGCAGGCCGCCCAAATCCGGATTCCACAGCCACTTATGCCCCATGGCGCACACGCTGCGCTTTGCCTGGCGGGCATCGGTGATTCCGCACAGGGTGGCGGCTGCCATGTCGCAGTGCTCGAAGGCCGAAACGAAATCAGCGCGCTTCGCGGGATTGTGGCGAAGCCAATGCAAGAGCTTCGAGAAGCCCCACTCGGACGAGTACACTCCGCCGCACCACTGAATTGCTTGGAGTCCTTCGCGGTGCGCCGCTTTGGTGATCTCCGCGGCTTCACTCTTTGCGCGGTGATCACACCAAAGATAGTACTCATCGAGCGGTTGGAGATTCCTGCCGACGGGGATCACCGAGGAACCCGTGGTATCGACGGCGAGGGCTTGCACTTGATCGCCCGACACGCCGGCTTTTTGGACTGCCTCGCGGGTGGCTACGGCCAAGGCGCGCATGTGGTCGTCATGCGACTGCGTGGCATATTCGGGGTCCTCGCGCTTCCGGTGCAACGGGTATTCCGCAAGCGCGGTCGCCAGCAGACCTCGTTCGCTGTCCACAATCGAAACGCGAACGCTGAGGGTTCCGAAATCAACTCCGGCCACAATTGCCATGGATAGGTGATCGCTCCGTTAGGGTCACAGACTACGGAAGCATATTTGCCAGACGGGGCGCAACTCGATAGCTCGGCGGCGCTGATTTCCACTTCTGATAATCTCCCGGTCCATAAAAGCTTCGAGACCTATGGCGCGAGGTAATGCCTTGCGCATCCATCCAGAGAAAGAGCTGAGCCCGCCAGGCTTTCGCCTTTATTCTTAACGTTGATGACTCAGCCTGCTGGCAAGGAGCGTCGTCGCAAGACGCGCACCAGATTACCGAGAATGATCCGCGTGCGTCCTTCCGAGCCGACTCCCGAAGAGTTTGACGAAATCCTGCCCACAATTAATGCTTCGCGCGAAAGTGTGTACTTTGTTCCGCAGAACGGCGTCTTCGAGCTCAACATGCGCGTCTTTGTCACCTATCCCTATGCCGCCGGCCACGGCTCCATCAATCAGGAGTTTTTGGGCAAGGTCACCCGGGTTGATAAGCTCCCCGGAAACAAGCAAGGTGTCGCGGTGCAACTGCTGATGCCCATTTACGTTGGCACCAAAGAGACCATTCGCTGAATCAAACGGTAGCGCGATCCAGTGATCCTCTTGTTTTTCCCGGCATGACGGTGGCGCAACCGTGCGGGACGACGCCTGGAATCGCGACCTTGGAATGTCGACTAAACCTCACGCCTCACGCGGCCTGTGGCTGATCGCCACCTTCAAGCTTCTCAAGGGATTGGCGCTTCTCGCGGTGGCGATCGGAGCGCTGAAGCTCTTGCATAAAGACGTTGCCGCCGAAGTGCAACGCTGGGTTGATTACCTGCGCGTCGATCCACAAAGCCACTTAATCCGTAGACTGCTGGAAAAATTCGGGATGTTGGATGATCGCCGGCTCAAGGAACTGACTGTCGGAACGTTTTTCTACTCCGCGCTGCTGCTTACCGAAGGCATTGGCTTGGCCTTCCGAAAACGCTGGGCGGAGTATCTCACGATCGTGGCTACGGCGTCGCTGCTTCCCCTCGAGGTCTATGAAATCGCCAAGCGTGCCAGCGTTGCAAGGATCCTGCTGCTTCTGGTCAACATCGCCGTAGTCGCTTATTTGGTTGTCGAAGTGCGCAAAACACGGCAGAGCGCGCCCTGAGCGGCGGCCTGAACCTCTAGCGCACTTCGCGCACGTGAGCGATCAAGTTGCGGATGCTGTTCGCCACCTGCACTACTTCCCCTTCGCCCTGAATATCAAAATCGATTTCATAGTTGCCGGCCGCCGCGTGATCCACGGCTTCCTTCAAGCTTAGCAGTGGCTTTACCACTTGGCGCGGCAGAATGAAGCTGATCCACACGCTCACCAGAAACGTAATCGCCGAGACGATGCCCAGCGACCATTCCGCCCGCGAGATCAGCCGCTGTGCCTTGCGGTGATCGCTATCGATGCGCCCCCAGTTTCGCGATTCCAGTTGCGAAGCCAGCTCCAGCACACTTTGGCCGGAACTCTGCAGATCCGTGGTGAGCTCGTGCAACGCCGGATTTCCTTCCTGCGCCGTCTTCGACATTTGCGCGTCGAAAGACTCCACGCGATTGCGCAACTCGTCCACCAATTGCGTGCGCCTTTTGTACGGCGCGCTTTTGAGCAGGCTCTCGAGGTCCTGCTCGTACGCTTGCAGCACCGCGTTGAGGCGTTCGGCGGGGGCTTGTCCCGGTTGTCCGACAATGGCCACTGCGTTCTCGAAGCGCTGCCGGTATTGATAGAGCGAGCCCGACGCCTGCTGCGTCAACTGCTGGTCTGCGGGATTGAGATCCCGGATGGCCGCCAGGATCTGCTCGAGTCTTTTCAGCGATTCGCGCACTGCCTGCAGCGACGCCGGATCATAGAGCAGCAAATAATTGCGCTCCGCCCGGCGGGCGTCCAGCATTTCGATGGTCGCCTGCTGCGCCAGCGTGGCCGCTGGCGCGTCGTAGCTCACGATGCGGTCGACGATGAAGCCGACCTGGAAAAGATAGTAGACCGCCAGCACGATCACCGGCACAAGAATCAAGCGAACAACGGCCAGGCTATAGGCGACCCGCCGCCGCAACGAGCTCCCAGGCGCCAGCACCTGAAACCTCTTTCGAATTCGGAATTCCATGGAGGCTGTCCTCCTCCGGCAAAGCGCAAAGATAATATGCCAAAGGAGGGAGGTTGCGCTCTGGAGATCAGCGGGGGGACCGGACAGGGCTGGAAGGGGCTTCGCCTGCGAATTGACGTGACGTCGCTGCCGAAGCCCCTGCTCAGGCTCCATCAAATTGGTCTACGGGTTGATGTCTTCTTTTTTCTCCAGCCGGCCGATCATCCGCTGGATTCCGGGTTTCGCGACGTCCGGCGCCGCTGGCAGCGCCAGCTTCATCTCTTTCACCGCCGTATCGAAATCCCCTTTAGCCGACGCCATGCGCGCCAGCTCGCCATGGGCGTACCACTCGTTGGGATGCTTCTTCACATTCACTTTGAAGATTCCGAAGCCTTCGTCTTGTTTTTTCCGCTGTTGCAGGCTGCGGCCATAGAAGTGAAGCTGCAAGCCGTTGGCGGTCTCCAGCGCTTTGGTTTTCATGGCTTCGGCTTCCGGTTTCTTCCCTTGCTGTTCCAAGATCATCGATTTGCCGAGCAGATTCTCGAAGCGCTCCTCGATTTGAATCGAACGATCCTCCCACTTCATGGCCTGGTCGAGATTGGTGTTGGCGTCGATGAGCCAATTGGCTGCTTCGTCGAAGCCGGCCCAGGTGAATCCGCCGGTATTGCGAAGCTGGTTTTGCATGCTGCGCAACACGATAGCGTTCACGTCCGCGGAGATGTGGAAGGGAACTGCGATCTTTTCCCAGCGCAGGGTCGCCGCTGCTGAATCTGGCTTCAGGTCCTCAAACGTGTAAGCCAGCGCTTCCTCGAACTCCGCGGGGTGCGGCTTCACTGTCACGCGCAGGGCATCTTCCTTTTCGTCATAACTGAAGCTGCCCCACGACGTCGAATTCTTGGAGAAAATAATCGTCCACTGGTCCGCGGTGGGAATGGTATGCAGTCCATACGTGCCAGCCGGAAGCGCGTGCCCTTCAACAGAAACATCGTCGGTGAATGAGATTGTCGTATTTTCGTTGGCCCCCGAGCGCCACACGCTCCCGTAGGGCACCGCCTTGCCCCAGATTTCACGTCCGCCGACCAGCGGTCGGCAATACGTAATGGTGATATCCGTCAATCCGATTCGCTGCGTTGACACGGCTCTTTGGCTTAGCGTCGGAAGCCGCAGCTCCACGGCCTGCCCGCCGTTCTTGAACTGCGCCTCCGCGCTGCCCGCAAAGAATCCGCATGCCAACATCAGGCTTGTACAGCATCCACACAATCGGTTCATAAGCACACCCTCCCCTTCGAACGGAATCGCATAGGCACACGATTCCTGGCTATGGTGGCATAGACGGCCCTTGCGTCCGGTCGTGAGCAGCGGCTACGCATCAGCGCCCAGCTCATTCTGGACGACGAATTCGCGAAAATTGCTCGCCGAAGACTTAGCCAGAGACCGTTTGACAACTGGGGTCTCCGCTTTTTAACATGAAGGTTCACATTGCAACTGTTTTGGATTTCGTTGGAGCGCTTCGAAGCCTTGTATATCTTTCTCTAAAAACTAAATTCCTATGATTACAGTAACCGACCTGACCAAAAGGTACGCTCGCCACACGGCTGTCGACCACATCTCTTTCGAAGTCCACAAGGGACAGATCGTCGGCTTCCTCGGGCCCAACGGCGCGGGCAAAACCACCACCATGCGCATGCTGACCTGTTTTCTTCCGCCCACCTCAGGCGCCGCTACCGTTGCCGGCTTCGACGTTCTCGAGCAATCCCTTGAAGTGAAGAAGCGCATTGGCTACTTGCCGGAGATGCCGCCGCTTTATCCCGAGATGCGCACCGCCGAATACCTGTCGTTCGTCGGCAGCCTGAAGGGGCTCTCCAAGACGGAACTGGCGAAGCGCGTGGAGTACGTCTGCGACCGTTGCGCGATCGCCGACGTCAAGAACAAGCTCCTCGGCAAACTCTCCAAGGGCTATCGTCAGCGCGTCGGCCTCGCGCAAGCCATCATTCACAATCCCGATGTGCTGATTCTTGACGAGCCCACCTCCGGCCTCGACCCCAAGCAGATCAATGAAACGCGCGAGCTCATCAAGAGTCTCGCCGGCGATCACACCATCATCCTGAGCACCCACATCCTTCCGGAAGTCGAGCAGACCTGCGAGCAGGTCATCATCATCAATAAAGGCAAACTCGTAGCCACCGACTCCGTCAGCAATTTGCAGAATCGCGCGCGCGGCGCGGAATCCTTGCTGGTCGAGATCGGCGCGCGCAGTGCCGCCATCGACCCCGTGAAAGTGCAATCGCGCCTTGAGCTAGTCTCTGGCGTCACCCGCGTCGCTCTCAAGAACCAGCGCGACAACCGCTCGGTCTTCGAGGTCGAGAGCCGCAAGGGCCTCGTTCGCGGCGACCTCTCCCGCGCCATCGTCGAAGCTGGCTGGGATCTCAACGAGCTGCGCCCCGCCGCCGTCAGCCTCGAGGAAGTCTTCTTGCAGCTCACCGGCGAACCAGCCGCACCGCCCGCCGAAGAAGCGGTCGCCGCAGGAGTCAAGTAAATGCGAAACGTCTGGATCATTTGCCGCAAAGAGCTGCGCAGCTATTTCGTCTCCCCCGTTGCCTACCTGCTGCTCGCCATGTTCACCTTCATCTTCGGTTGGTTCTTCTGGAACATGGTGAATGGTTTTGTGAGATGGTCCATGGCCTCGCAGATGCGCGGTCAAATGAGCCCGGTAAACATCAACGAAGAGCTCATCCGCCCGCTCATTTCCAATATCGCCGTCATCGGCCTCTTTTTTATCCCCATCATCACCATGCGCCTTTTTGCCGAGGAAAAGCGCACCGGCACCATCGAGCTCCTCGCCACCTCGCCCATCCGCGACCTGGAAATTATTATCGGCAAATGGCTCGCGGCCCTGCTCCTCTACGCCGGCATGCTCCTCCTCACCGGCCTCAATCTTCTTTGGTTATTCAAATACGGCACTCCGGATTGGAAACCTCTCCTCGTCACCTATCTCGGTTTCCTCCTCCAAGTCGCTGCGCTTCTCGCAATCGGCACTTTCATCTCCACCCTGACACGCAATCAAATCATTGCTGGAGCCGCTACCTTCGGTGTCTGCCTCCTGCTCTGGGTGCTCGAATGGTCCAGCAGCTATGAATCAACCACCTGGTCGCGCGTCCTTGCCTACATCTCCATCATCCCGCACTTCGAAACCTTCGCCAGGGGCGTCATCTCCACCAAAGACACAATCTTCTACGTCAGCGTGATTTTCCTGGGCCTCTTCCTCACCGCGCGCTCCATGGAATCCCTCAGGTGGAGAGCCTAAATGAACACAACCTTCCTCAAGGCCCGGCAAACCAAATACGTCGCGTTCACCGCTGTTTACATCACCGTGATTCTTGCCGTCATTACCGTCGCGAATGTTTTGGCCGACCGTTACAACAAATCTTACGATGCCACTTCCAACAAGCGCTACAGCCTCTCCGATCAAACGGCGAAAATCGTCAAAGGTCTTAAACAGGACGCAAACATCACCTACTTCGATCAAACCCGTGGATTCTCCTCCGCCAAGGATCAGCTCGATCTCTACAGCAATCTCTCCTCGAGAGTTCACATAAAGTACGTCGATCCCGATAAAGAGCCCCGCGTCGCTGCCGGCTACCGCGGACCCGGATCCCTCACCACTCTTCAAATCGGCGACCGCCAGGAAGAAGCCAAGGGCCTCACCGAAGAGGACATCACCGGCGCCTTCATCCGCATTCTCAAAAACACCACCCGCACCGTCTGTTTTGCCTCCGGCAGCGGCGAGAGCCAGCTCGAAAATTCCGATGGCAAAGGGTTGTCGCGCCTGAAATCCCTTCTCGAGAAAGAGAAATACGCCGCCAAGTCTATCAACCTGCTGCAAAACGCCGAAGTCCCCGCCGACTGCACCGTTCTGATCATCGCCGGGCCCACCAGCGACTATCTGCGGCCCGAAGTCGACGCCATCCAGAAATTTGTCGAAGCCGGCGGACGCGCCATGTTTCTTCTCGCGCCCCCGTTGAAAATGGGTCGTTCCGAAATCGCCGACAACGAAGCGCTCGCCGGCGTGCTCAAAAAGTGGGGCGTCACTCTCGACAAAAATCTCATTCTCGATCTGAATCCCATCGGTCAGGTCATTGGCGTTGGCCCCGAAGTCGCTCTGGTCTCTTCTTACGATTCTCATCCCATCGTCAATGAGATGAAGGGCAGCGCCACCGGCTTCCCGATTTCTCGTTCCCTCCAAGTCAAGAACGGCGACAAGACGACCGTGGAAAAACTCTTCGCTTCCTCGGACTCCAGCCTCGCCACCGAAAAGCTCGATTCCCCAGCCATCGATCCTCGCGATCCCAAGAATAAAAAAGGCCCGCTCACTATGGGCGCCGCCGGCACCTACAACGTCGGCAAGGAAAATTCGCAGGGCCGTTTCGTGGTGGTTGGCAGCGCCGCTTGGGCCGCCAATTCCTTCATCACTTTCAACGGCAATCGCGATCTCGCTCTCAATGCCATGAACTGGCTCTCCTCCGACGAAGACTTGATCTCCATCCGTCCCAAGGCGCCCGAAGATCGCCGCATCACTCTGACCAATGCGCAGATGAACTGGATTCGCACCACCAGCCAGTTTTTGTTGCCCTTGCTCGTCGTTTTCGCGGGCGTTACCGTCTGGTGGAAACGCAGGTAGCGGGCCGCGCAAACTCATTTTGGTCCCGTCACGACAATCGCCATGAAAAACACCGGATTGCTCATCGCCGCCATCGTCCTCGCCGCGCTCAGCGGCGCTTTGTATTGGTCCAATCGTCATCCCGCCGGAGAAAGCTCCACTAAGCCTTCTTCCGACGCGCCGCCCAAAATCCTTTCCTTCAAGGAAGACGATATCTCTCGCATTTCTCTCAAGAAAAAAGGCGCGGAAGATCTCACGCTGGCTAGAGGCGACTCCGGCAAGTGGCAGATTACCGCCCCTAAGCCCCTCGGCGCCGATCAGGACGCCGTCGCCACCATGCTCTCCACTCTTTCCTCTCTGACCTCCGACCGCCTCGTCGAAGAAATAGCCGCCGACCCCGCTCAGTACGGCCTGGCCCAACCAACTCTCGAAGTCACGGTCACCACTAAAGACAACCAGTCTCACCAACTCTTGCTCGGCGACGACACGCCCTCCAACAACGCCGCGTTCGCCAAGCTCGCCGGCGATCCTCGCATCTTCACCGTCGCCTCCTATAACAAGACCAGCATCGACAAAACCGCCGGCGATCTCCGCGACAAGCGCCTGCTCACCGCCGATTTCGACAAAGTCAGCCAGATCGAGCTCATCACCACGAAACAAGATCTCGCCTTCGCTCGTAACAAGCAGGAATGGCAGATCCTGAAACCCAAGCCGCTGCGCGCCGACAATTTCCAGGTCGAAGAGATCGTCCGCAAGCTCAAAGATGCCAAGATGGAAGCCACCGTCAGCGACGCCGACGCCAAAAAAGCCGCCTCCGCGTTTGCCTCCGCCTCCCCGGTCGCAACCGCCAAAGTCACCGACGCTTCCGGCACGCAAGAACTGCAGATTCGCAAAAGCAAAGACGACTATTACGCGAAATCCAACGTCGTCGCCGGTATTTATAAAGTCCCCAGCGACGTAGGCCAGGGGCTCGACAAAAATCTCGACGACTTCCGCAACAAAAAGCTTTTCGACTTCGGCTACGACGACCCCGGTAAAATCGAGCTGCACGACGGCTCCAAAGCCTATTTCCTCACCAAGGGCGGCCAGGATTGGTGGTCCGACGGAAAAAAGATGGACGCCCCCGGGGTCCAGTCTCTGATTGACAAGCTCCGCGCACTCTCCGCCAGCAAATTCTCCGACTCTGGCTTCTCCACGCCCGCCATCGACGCCACTGTTATCTCCGGCGAAGGCAAGCGCGTCGAGAAAATCCTCATCGCAAAGGATGGCGATCGTTACCTCGCCAAACGCGAAAATGAGCCTTCGCTCTACGTGCTCGACTCCGCGAGCGTCACCGAATTGCAAAATTCCGCCGCCGGCTTGAAACCCGCCCCTGTAGCCGGCAAGAAGTAGCTGCAATCGTCGGCGCACCCGTTACCGGCCGACCGCGAGGATCGCCGCGATGTCCGCGCAAATGAGGTAGTGTAGGATACCCTTCGCGCCTCCGGCTGAATCAAACGTCCGGGGCAGCACTCCCGCAAAAATGATTGCGCGCGGCTACTTCCGCATATTGAACTTCTTTGACATCGCCGAGGCGATTGATCTCGAGAAGCTGCGTGCGCTTCTCGGTCCGGAGGCGTCCCCTCGCCCGCCCGGGTTCGTCCATCTCACTCCCGAATACGCGCAGGCGCAGAGCCCGCCGCTAGAGGAGTCGCTCGAGCCGTTGACGCTGCCCAGCGGCGAAAAGTTGGGCGGGAAAATCAAATACTACTGGTTCGGCGTGGCTAGCGTGGAGCTGACCACACCGTTCCAGTGCGACCTCGATGCCTTGTGCGGGGATTCGTGCCGATGGATGAACGCACCAGAAGTCGAGAAGGCCGCGGAAGACCTGCTGCGCGGGCACATCGAGCGATTTCGGCCCGCGCTCCTCAAGCCCTCGGCGAAATGGCTCGACGAGGATTACCTCGTCATAGACATTCAATCGGCGCAGCATAGAGATGGTCACTCTCCCACGGCCGCAGAGCTCCTGGAGCGCTATGGGGATCAGCTCACGCAGCTTGTGCGCGGCGAGCTCACTCCGCTCTCCGCGGCGGAACGCGACGAGATCCTTCGCGGCGCGCTTTCGTATTATCCGACCGACTTGATAGTGGCCGGCTGGGCTGCCGGGCTCGTCTACGACAAGCCAGACGCCACGTCCGCGATCATCGATCTGCTCGAATACGCGAACACGCAACTGCTGGAGTTTCGCTACTACGACGAACTGCTCACCTCACTTCTCTCCAATGTGTACAGCTCGCTCGAGGGCCACGAAAGTTTTCTCTCTCGCTGGCGCTTGCCCCGGCGCGCCGTACGCGTGAATCGCTTGCGCCTCGACATCATGGACTTGGCCGAACGCACCGAATATGCCGTAAAATTCATCAGCGACACTTACTATGCGCGCGTTTATCGGCTCTGCTCCGCAAAAATTGGAGTCGACGATTACAAAACGCTCGTCAAAGAAAAGCTAAAGACCGCAGGCGAGCTCTACGATTTCATGGTCGCGCAATTCAACGAGCGCCGCATGTTTGCGCTGGAGGTGGTCGTCGCCGTGCTCGTTGCGCTGGACGTCATTCTCTTGCTGCGCTGGCACTGAGGCTGAACCCGCATGATCATCGTGGTGATGGGCGTGACCGGCTCCGGCAAAACCACCGTCGGCCGCCTGCTGGCCGAGCGCTTCGGCTGGCTCTTCGCTGACGCCGACGATTTTCACTCCGCCGCCAATAAAGACAAAATGCACAGAGGCATTCCGCTCACCGATGCGGATCGGCTCCCGTGGCTCGCTGCCATGCACGAACAAATCGCAAAATGGCTCGCCAAAAAACAAAATGCCGTGCTCGCTTGTTCCGCTTTGAAGCAGATTTATCGACGGCAGCTCTGGGACGGCCCGGAAGTCCGGTTTGTTTATTTGAAAGGGAGCTATGACCTGATCGCGGAGCGCCTTCGTGCCCGCAAAGGCCACTTTGCCGACGAGCATATCCTTGCCGGCCAGTTCGCCGATTTGGAAGAACCAAGCGATGCCATCGTCGTCGACATCAGCGCTTCGCCCGAGGAAATTGTCTCAGAGATTTGCCAACGTCTCGGACTATACGAAAAAACCCAATAGTCGATTATGGTTTGGAAGGTGCGGCATTTGAACTCGTCCGCATCGCCGCGCCAAATCGCTTCGTCAGCCACGTCCGCACTTCTTCCGGATCGTACTTGAACGGCCCCATGCCGCCGGCGTACGCGATGCGGCCGTGCTCATCAATGACGTACAGCCGTTCCGGCCACGCCGAATACGCCAGGTCCGCGGCGTTGCTCATATCGTCGATGCCGAAAGGCAGCGGATACTTCAGCCGCTGCACAAAATCATTCGCGATGGCCACGCGTTGCTCCAGCGTTTTTGGCTGCGCGTAGCACACATCCTCTTTCACGTTCGACTTCATCTGCCATTCATCGGTGGGATGCGCTTCGCGCACGTAAACCGTCAGGAAGTCCGCGCGGTCCTTGTAATCGTTGTAAATCTTGACCACGTCGCCGACGTGGCGCCGGAACGGGGGTCAAGTGTAGCTG
>WNFR01005023.1_pt1 | contig 13544 bp, 12 predicted proteins | sample 5400221 | NCBI WGS metagenome assembly WNFR01 (sample SAMN13153357, study PRJNA577476) | soil metagenome | isolation source: 40 cm soil under Madrone tree | place: USA:California | collected 2016-06-14
GGCGATTTATATCGGTTCGTTCGAGACCGACCTGAAAGATTTTACCGCCGCCTATTCCGTTTTCCCGAATGCCGGAGTGCGCAAGCAGGCTTACATGATCGAGCGGATCGATGATCCGCAGCACAAGCCGATTTATCGCTCGGCGCATATTTCCGCTCCCGCGCTCGATCCGAGCGCAGCCTGGATGACCTCGCAGGTGATGGAAGAAGTGCTGACGCGCGGCACAGCGGCCAGCGCGCGTTCGTTAGGCTTCAAACTCCCGGCTGCCGGCAAAACCGGGACGACTAACGATTACAAGGATGCATGGTTCATGGGCTACACGAACACGCTCACGTGCGGAGTTTGGGTCGGCTTCGATCAACCGGTCACAATTATTCCACACGGCTACGGCGCGGCCCTCGCCTTGCCGGTCTGGGTCCAGGTGATGAATAAAGCCGCGCAACGTTATCCGCCGCAAGATTTGCAGACCACTATTCCGATGCAACGCGCCGTGGTTTGTTCGCTCTCAAATCATCTCGCCACCACCGGCTGCGAGGCGGCCGGAACAGCTTACGAGGTCGATTTGCCAGTTGATAAGATCCCGACCGCTGCTTGCGAAGTACACGGTGGCGACCAAATGTTCGCGAACCAGTTGGAAAATTTTGGCCAGAAAGCCGTCACTTTCCCGAACAAATTCTTCCAGTCGTTCAAAAAATTCTTCGGGGGCAGATAAGTTGTAGCTGCTGCCGTCTCTGGCGGTAGAAAGCTTTCTTACCGTTGCGCTCTTTGATTGTCTATGGACGCTCTACCAGGACAAGGTTTATCAAGTCCTGACTGCAGAGTCGATTCGCGAACATCTGCGAACGCGTGGCGGCGGAACAAAAGGTCTGCCCAAGCCCTTACATCTGGGCCAGGATCGTGACCCAATAGCGAAGTTGGTTGATGTTCACGCCTATCAGATCTGAACTGAGCAAAACTTCAACGCGCACCTCGACCCTTTCAGATTCATCGTCCCAGTCAGCCTCGACGGAGACGACGTGGACCGTGAAGCCCGCTGGCGCCCCTTGTATGTCCACGGTCTGCAAAGACACGGAAGCCATACCGATCGCCCGATAAAATTGCGTGCGGGTAAGAGTAGGGCCCACTAAGAAAGTCCATGTCTCGGTCGCCTGCTCCTGGGTACGAGTCAGAGACATTTGCACATTGGCAATTCCAGTACAGGTCAACAGTCGATTCGCCCCATCGGGTCCGGTCACAACCGCTTCCAAAACTTGTTCTCCAATCGTGTTCGTCGCCGGCATTGAGTCGCCTCCTCGTAAAATTTTTTTGAAGTGTCTGCCACTGGGAAAGAGCTGTCAATACGCTCGATTTCCCCGCGACAAGAATCAGCCTCGCGATGTTACGGTGAAATAACTGCCACCGTGGGAAGCCGCTAGAACGCTCGGAGCCCTCAGATCGCTGACCATATTTGTTTGCTCCACGACACCAAAAACGGTTTCTAGGCCGGTTTCCGGCGCGGGGAAATGCCTATCAGAACTCAAGTCAGACCCCGAACCGGCTTCAGGCTGGCATTTTTCCTTTTCCATTGGTAATCGGCAGGAAACTGACAATAGAACCTCTCAAATTGGACGATGTCTGATTTTGCGTTCTGACTCTTGAACACATCTCCGCATTTCTCGCTGCTTTTCATAGGTAAACGAGCGGGTGAGGGGAATCGAACCCCCGTGTGCAGCTTGGGAAGCTGCCGTTCTACCATTGAACTACACCCGCGGGAGAATTATCGATTTTAGATTTTTGATTGCCGATTTGCAATCACTCGAACGCGAATATCACTGCCACGAAATCACGTCGTCGGACTGAGCGCCAGTAGTGGGATTTTTGTAGATGTTATCGCCCGTGGTTCCTAATAGTTTATCGCTGCCGAGCGACCATGCGATAACTCCCAGCGGAACCGGATCGGAACCGGCGCCTCCGGTAGTCTGCGGACCGTATGGATTCGCTACGCTGTTGTTGTAATCGCCGTCGATCCTGATTGCATAAGCTGTTCCCCATGGATCATAGTACTGGCCCACTCCTGTGGTTGTTCCGATACCCGAAACCGGAATCGCTGGGATCTTAACGTCAGGCGGGGAAATAAAAACGATCTGCCGAGGATTAATGGCGTTGCTTGCATTGGCGCCACTTGCCACGGCGCGGAGGGTGTAAAATAAATCGGCGCTTGAGGTCCCCCCAGGTCCATAGGTGGTATCGGCAGCTACAAGCGGATACTTGCCGTACTCGGTGTAGAACGCGTTCACCGCGGTCACGATTTGGGCGAGGTCGTTCTTTGCTTGCGTCCTTCTTGCCTGATCTTGGACGGCGCGGAAACCGCTGAATAGAAGGCCAACCAAGACCGCGATGATGGCGATGACAACGAGCAGCTCGATGAGCGTGAAAGCGCGGCGTGCTTGAACGGAGGTTGCTGAGGCGGCGGCTGGGAATCGCATGATGTGATGCAGGAGGAATGTTCAACGCTCAACGCTCAACATTCAACTTCCAATATTTGTCCCTTCGACGCTTCAACGAATCATGTCCATTGGCGCATTTGTTCAGGGAATGGGCACTGCGCGCAGTCTGAATTGTCTTGCATGCAAAAATCTTCGTAAATTTGCAGCAAGCCTTGTTGATGCGCGACCGTTTTTGTGAACAATGATCGCCGCGGATCGCTCCCGAAAAGTCGCGTGACGCCAGTTTCGAGCCGGCGATTCGATAAACGCGCCGGCAGCTTCGCGTATTCCGGCCAAAGGCTTGTCCCGGGCGGAGTCGAAGGATCGGCATCTTGCGCCAACCAGGATGGAAAAAGCACGTTGGCCAAAATTTCCGCGATGCGCGATTCGCCAATAAGCGCCATCTCTTTCGGAGACGCTTCGGCGGTAAGTGTGTAATGAGAATTCCAAAATGGATGATCGAGCGCCTGAAAGAAATCGCTCGCGACCGAGCTGTTCCTTTTGCCGGACGAGCGTTGAAACGCCGACCAATTGCGCGCCAGTGTCGCGAGCGCGGCGACGCGACGCTGTGGATGATTGAGCGGTCGCGTGCCGCTCAAGCGCCAAAGTTTCGCTGGCAGAATCAAACGCTGGAGTCCGTCGCGATGCGGCCACCAATTGTCCCACAGCTGCCGGACATATTTCCTTGTCGATCTTTCATAAACATCGAGATCGGGCGCTTGGAGAAAACCGGCAATGCCGAAGAGGAGCGCTTCACAGTCGGTCGATTGTTGGCGAAGCAATTTCAGCGGGAGCCGTTGTGCCAATAGCGTGAAGGGTAGCTTGTTCTCCTTGTAGCCGAGCGCCGCCGCCAATTCCTGAAAGAGCGCTTCATCGTAGCCGTGATTGTCGATCTTGGTTCGAATCCGCGCCGCCTTTTTCTGTAACCGAAATTGGGCCGCGGCCTCGAGCACGCTCCGCACGCGCTCCTCCGGCAAATCTTTGAGCGGCGCCTGGCAACGCCCCGGCCGCGCCAGCGGAATGTTCGCGCTAAAAGTTTCGGGCAAGGCGTTCGGATCGACACGCACCTGTGGCACTTCGCGGTTCGACCGGGTGCGCGCGAAAAACGTCCGGTCGCTCGCGTGGACGAAAACATGCAGCACGGTGTTTTCGAAGGCGGGATTGGTCGCGTGACCGTGCGCCTCCCAATTTCGATCGGTGAGATCGAACTCGATATTGCCGCGAATTGGTTCGCTCCCGTTCAAGCGGATGGCGGCGTCGCTGAAATCCGGTCCCGCTTCGCGGTTCCAAATGCCAAATTGGACGATGTCGATCTTGTCTCCGTTGATCGTGGTAAATTGCTTTCCAAAATCTCCGGCAAACCAGCGTGCTTGCAGTTCCAGCTCGGTCGGAATTCGTTGCGAAGGAAACAGCGACCGTTCACGCACGCGCGCGGCCGCGCGCATCTCGGCGTAGCGATTGATCGAAATCATCCTGTGCGAGTTGTAACGTAATGTTCAAGGAAGGGCGATTTTCAAATCGCCCCGGCAGTTAGCCTCCTTCGCCGGGGCTACGGCGAGCCGTGGGAAACTGCCGCTCCTTGTTCTTCGAAGCCGGACTCGACGCTTGCCGGACCGCGCTGCCCCAGGCGCTCGCGTAAATATTCCACGATCTGCTCTACAACAGCCGCGCGAGGACGCGGGAAGACGAACAAGTATTTCGGCCCTTTGCCGGCAGCCGGAAAAATAATGAGATTTTCCGAAAGAAATTTCGGCTCATGCGCGACCATAGAACCGCCGAGCTCGATCGTCTGAACAAAAGGCCGGCCGTTTTTGCGCGCGACGAACAGAATCTTGTTTGGTTCTTCATTTGTCGCGACCAGCGCGCCGAAAAGATTCGGCGGAATGCGCCGGCCACGTCCGCTGAGGCACGGCGCGGCCCAGGCGATTGTTTCGCCGAGGACATTTTGCCGGCTGAATATTGGCGCGAGCCGCGCGGGCAACATGAGCGGCAATTTTACCGGCATATTCAGATTGGCGGGGCCGTTCAGTTTGTTGAGTGCCAGCCAGATTTTCGCTTTCATTGCGCGCAGAATCTTTGGTGCGAAATAAAGAAACGCTACGATCGCGACGGCAAAGATCGACAATGCGAGCGCCGGATTGAAATGAAGCAGCGCCAGCCCGCCGAGCACGGCGAAATCCTCACTAAAACTAAGGGCGATGTTCGAAAACGGTTCTGGCGAAGTGTTGCTGGCGAGACGGGTCGCTGCTTTCGCGGTGTGCGTGACGAGGCTGGTGCCGCCGGCGAGGAGGGCAACGATCACCGTGAGGGCCGGACTCGGGTGGCCGAGCACCTGAATTGCGAGTAAGGCGCCGCCGATGGGTCGAATCACGGTGTGGACGGCATCCCACGCACTGTCGATCCACGGGATTTTATCGGCGAGAAACTCCAGAAAATAGAAAACGCCCGCAACAGTGATGATGACCGGATCGCCCAGCACTTCGAGCGATTGATATGCCGGCGAGAGCGTGATCCAGTGGAAATGAATGGCGAGGCCGGTGGCGAAAACCGTGAGGTAAAGGTTAATTCCCGCGAGGCAAGCCAGGCCGAGCGCCACGCCGAGAAGGTTGAGGTTTTCCACGCGAAAATTATCGGCGCGTGCCAGTGATTGTCACGCGCGAGTTATAGCGGCGCTCTATACGTGCCGAAATTAGAGATCGGCGGTTATAGACCGCCGCTACAGTAGATTTGCCGCCGGGGACAGCGGCCTCTACATTTCGCGCCATGCTCGATATTCGTCTCGTTCGCGAAAAGCCCGATTTCGTGAAAAGCCGGCTGACCACACGCGGCGGAGCCGAGGAAATAAAGATCGACAATCTTCTGCGAGTCGATGCGGAACGACGAAAAAGTGAGACCGCACTGCAGCAGCTCAACGCGGAACGAAACCGGTTGAGCAAAGCAATCGGTGCGAAACGCGGCCGTGGTGAAGCGACCAGTGAGCTCGAAGCGCGTGTGCGGGAAATCGGCGATGAGATTGTCGATCTCAACCGGCGCGCGACAACGTTCGACGAAGAGCAGAAAAATTTGTTGCTCGAAATTCCAAATTTGCCGCATGAAAACGTGCCCGAGGGAAAAGATCCGAGCGCGAATCGGATCGTGCGCAGTTGGGGCGAAAAGCCAAAGACAGGCGCCGAGGTTCTCGGTCATGTTGCACTCGGGGAAAAGCTGAAGCTCTTCGATCTGGAACGCGCCGCCAAATTGAGCGGCAGCGGATTCATCTGTTTCACCGGAGCGGGCGCGAAACTGGAACGGTCTCTGATTAATTTTATGCTCGATCTGCACACGCGCGAGCATGGTTACGCCGAGATCAGCCCGCCGTTTCTGGTGAGGCGCGAGTGCATGATCGGAACGACGCAATTGCCCAAATTCGAGCCCGATATGTATGGCCTCGAAGAGAACCAGCTTTTTCTCGCGCCGACGGCAGAGGTGCCAGTGACGAATTTTTATCGCGGAGAAATTCTCCCAATTGTCGATCTCCCAAAAAAATTCGTCGCCTATACACCTTGTTTTCGCCGTGAGGCTGGCTCAGCCGGTCACCAAACGAGGGGGATCATCCGCGTACACCAATTCGACAAAGTGGAACTGGTGAAAATGACGACGGCGGAAAAATCTTATGACGAGCTCGAGACGTTAGTGGTGGACGCGGAGCGGATTTTGCAATTGCTCGGTCTGCATTACCGCATCGTCGAGCTGTGCACCGGGGATTTGGGTTTTGGTTCCGCCAAGACTTACGACATCGAGGTCTGGTCGCCGGGACAGAATAGTTACCTCGAAGTTTCGAGTTGTTCGAATTTCGAAGATTTCCAGGCGCGCCGGATGGATCTTCGCTACAAAGATGCCGGTGGAAAAAACCGGTTCTGCCACACACTGAATGGGTCGGGCTTGGCGCTGCCGAGATTGTTTGCCGCGTTGATTGAATGTGGGCAACAGGAAGACGGTTCGATTCGTTTGCCGGAAATACTTTTGCCTTATTTCGGCGCAAGCGAGATTCGGTAGGGCAAAACTTTGTCGAGCTGACTAAATTCGACGGCTCCGCCCAGCGTCGCCCGGTTAAGCGCTCGGCTCCTTGAATAAATTGAGCTGCGATCGATCTTGCTCCGACAACGTTTTCTCGGATTCCGAAGGCAGGAGCAATTGGAAGCCGAGGCGCTGGGCAAGACGCTGCGCAGTTTCGGGTGCGAATCCTTCGAAGTGATTACTGACAAAGGTCCAAACGTTGCGGACTTCGGCCAGATGGCGCTCGATTTTGAGCGACCAGCTTTCCAGAGCGGCTTCGCGTTTCCAAAGAAGCTTATTGTATCGATGAACGAATAAGCCGTCGCGGTCGTACTTGGTCGTATAATCGCCGAGAAGCCGCAGATAGAGAAAATCGGTCGTGCGCGGCAGAAATTCGAAAGGCGGCAGATTTCTTTCGTTGAGCGCGCTGATGTCGGCCCAGACCCAGCAAATGCGATGCTTTTCCAAAAGGCGAATGATTTGCGGTCGATGCCATCCGGCGTGGCGGAACTCGATCGCGAAACGAAAATCGCGCGGTAATTGCATCAGGAAATTGCGCAGAGCGGGCCGGCCCTCTTTCGGCGCAAATGAAGGCGGCAGCTGAATGAGAATGACTTGCAACTTGGGTGTGAGTGGCTCGATGGCGCGAAGGAAAGAATTTAGCTCGGCGCTGCAATTTCGCAGTCGGCAGGCGTGCGTGATTTCGCGGGGAAGCTTGCAGGCAAAACGAAATGCAGTCGGCGTCGTCTCGATCCAGCGACGCACGGTATTTTCCGCTGGAGCGCTGTAAAACGTGGAATCGACCTCAGCGGCGGGAAAATAGCGCGCGTAAAAGGCAAGCCAGTGGGACTCTGGCAAGTCCGGTGGATAAAAGGCCCTACGCCACTCGTCGAAACTCCACGCGCACGCACCGATGCGAATTTTCTGCTGATCGGTCAGGTTCAAGCTACGAAACGATAGTCGAAATCGCGCGGCGCGAAAAGATTTGGACGTAACAAGGTGTCGATCTAACAATAGTCATTGGTAAACTCGCGCCGCCGGGCAACTTGACGGAGCCGATAACTCAACTACCCTGCCATTCCCCATGGATTTCCGAATTCGCACGCTTTTTTTCGTCGTCGCCGCCGGTCTTACTTTTCCCGAGCTGAGTTCCGCTTCGGTGATCTTTAAGCCGGGCGAAAAAGCCAAGTACGTGGCGCCGGGCGAGGAAGAGATGAATGGCAATGCGGAGGAGCTTTTTCACATCGGGCAAGCCGCGGAAAAAGACGGGAACCTAAAACGAGCGATTCGAGCTTACAAGTCGCTGGTGCGACGCCATCCCAAGGATGCGCTTGCGCCGGGAGCGGTTTTTCACACGGCGGAGCTGCAAGAACAACGGCAGGATTTTATCGCAGCGGCGGAGATGTTTCGCTGGCTGGTGGAACACTATCCGAGCAGCCCGCACTTCGACGAAGCAATCGAAGCGCAGTTTCGGATTGGTGAGATCTATCTCGCCGGCAAGAAATTGAAGGTTCTCGGCATTCCATTTGGATCGTCGATGGATCGAGCGGCGGAGATTTTCGCGGCCGTTGTCCGGACGGCGCCGTACGGGAAGTACACGGCGCGCGCGCAGTTTGACATTGGATTGGCACGAGAGAAGCAAGGTGCAAATGATGCGGCCATCGAGGCCTACCAGGCGGTGATCACCAAGTTTCCGAAAGAACCGGTCGCGGCCGACGCACAATATCAGATCGGTTACATCTGGTTTACGGCGGCGCGCGCAGGGACGAAAGATCTAGCCGCCACCACCAATGCCAGAACGGCCTTCCAGGATTTTCTTTTCCGCTATCCAAACAGCGAGAAAGCGGCGCAGGCGCGGTCGAATCTGCAAATGCTGGAGCGCAAGCAGACGGCGAGCTCATATCAGGTCGCGAAGTTTTATGACAAGCAGAAGAATTATCGCGCCGCGGTCATCTATTATAACGAAGTCATCCGGCAGCAGCCGGGTTCGACGGAAAGTGAGCGGGCAAAGAAGAGAATTGACCAATTGCGTGTGAAGCTTGGCGACGCAGCACTGCAGCCGGCGTTCGCGGCGGCCGAGGCTGAAAAGAAAAAAGCGGGCACACATGAAGGGCAAACGGCGAAAAGCGAGTCGACCGTGGGCAATGCGCCGAATAGTGGTATGCCGTTGCCGTCAGCTGAGACGGATTTATCATTGCCGCCGCCGGCTTCCCTTGCGCCAGATACGACAACTGCTCCCGAGCCTCCAGGCGCATCGGCAGAGGGTGAAACGCCGGAGAGGTCTTCGGCGCCAGGAGCATCGGCTTCTCCCGAAGCGACCGCCTCACCCGCGCCGTGAAAGCTATATTCGCGGTAGCTCTTGGCTCTTTGTGCTTAACCGGTTGCCTCGGCTATCGCATCGGGCCGGTCAAACCATATTATCTCCGCGACGTCCACACGCTCGCTGTCCCCACTTTCGCGAATAAGACTCTTTTCCCTCGTATCGAAGTCCTGGTGACGAACACAGTCATCAAGCAGCTTCAACAAGATGGGACATTCAAGATCGTTGGTGACGGAGACGCGGATGCCACCTTAAAAGCTGAAATCATTCGCATCGATCGTTCTCCTGCGCGTTCCGTCCGCGGGAACGTGCTGGCAACGACTGAATTTACTCTGGCCATGCACGTGAAATACAGTTTGATCGGAAGGGACGGAAAGCCAATCTCAGGGCAGAGTGAAACCGTTGGAACGACCAGTTTTTTTGTCGGTTCGGACGTGACGACTGACGAAAGGCAAGCGCTGCCGCTTGCTACGGAAGAACTCGCCACACGCCTGGTCAGCCAGTTGAGCGAAGGTTGGTGACCTGGAATGAAAGGTGAGGAAAAGCTTTGGTCGATTCTTAACGACAAGCTGGAGACTCTGCGTGCCGGCAATCGGCTGCCGGAAGCAACCCGCGTGGCCGAAACGGCTCTCGATCTTGCGAAACGCACCTTTGCTGAGGACGAGAGTTCACTCGCACTCAGTTATGAAAAACTCGGGCAGCTTCTCGACCAGTGCGGCGATCGCGCCGCCGCAAAGGCACATCTTCTCAAAGCGCATGCGATCCTCGATAAAGCAAGACCGCTCGACCAACGTGCTCTTTTTCGCTCCGCGCGTCGACTTGCCCTTTTGTGCGATAACCTGGGCCAGCCCGGAGAAGCCATCCGTTTTTACGAGAAAGCAATTGCGGCCGGCACCCAGTTGGAAGATCTGCCCTACTCGGACCTCGGCACTATGTTGAACAATGTTGCCATCATTTTCCGAAAATCAGGACGCCAAAAGGCGGCGGAACCGTATTATTTGCATGCACTGCAGATTTATGAGAAGCAGCTCGGCCCGGACCATGCGGATGTAGCCTCCGTGCTCAATAATCTGGCCGTCTTTTACACGAACGAGCGTCGCTACGCCGAGGCGGAAAAAATACATCTTCGTGCCCTAGCCATTCGAGAAAAGGTGCATCCCCCAACTCATCCGGACATCGCGCAATCAAAATGCAACCTTGCGGTCGTGTATCACTCGCGCGGCGATTATCCGAAGGCGGCGGAACTCTATCGCGCTTCATTGAAGAGCTGGGAAGAAGCTGCCGAAAGGCCGCCCAAAGATTACGAAATTGTCGCGGCGAACTACGCCGACTTGCTCCGTTCGCTTGGCAAGACTCGCAAGGCCCATCAACTGGAAGTTCGGGCGCGCAAGAAGCGCCAGGGCTGATCGATCCTAAGATCGATATCGTGCGTTTAACCTTGCGGCTCTTCCGCGCGCGCGCAATTTAGAATCCGCTGCTTATTGCTCGCGTGGCGGAATCGGCAGACGCGTACGGCTCAGGACCGTATGGGGCAACCCGTGGAGGTTCGAGTCCTCTCGCGAGCACTTCGACCATTCAACTATTTTGACTTCCCACCAGCTTTTCTTCTGGCCGCCCATCGAGCTTTCATTAATTGCGAAAGCTTCTTCCGCCCAGCAGCGGTAATTCCGCCTTTTTTCCTGCGAGCAGTACTGCGGCCGGCTTTTTTGCCGCCCTTCTGTCTGGCCCACCGTGCTCGGGCGGCCGCGGCTAACTTGGCACGGGTCGCCGCAGACATTCGTCGTCTGCCAGTGCTAGGCGTTGAGCTGGGGGAAGTACTGCCCAAAAGTGAAGCAAGGCGTCTTTCCAGACTATCGATTTGTCGCCGCATCGACACGGCTTGTTCCAAAGATCTAAGAGATAAGTCCATACGCCGTCTCATAGCTGGTGTTGAATGGGATAGCAAACAACTTTTTGAGTATTGGAGCTTGGATGTCGACGCCGACCAAACCTAGACGGCTATGCTCATTATGGATACCGGCCGGTTTCTTGCTTGTTAAATGTGGAACTGATGAAAATTTCTGTTGTTCTTTCGTGCTATCAAAAGAAAGGCGCGATCAAAGAAGTGGTCGCTGTTGTTTGTGCTGCGAAGGTCCGGACTGTTTTAACCATCTTCCTGAGGTGGAGTGATGCCGCCGCGTTCAGTAACTGGCCGGACTACCTCAGACATGTCGGTCTCTCTGTCGGCCGACTCTTGATGCACGTCGCGCTGTTCTCCAGTCTCACCGTTTCAGTTGCCCTCGCTGCGTGTTGGCCACAACCGACCTCATCGCTTCATTTCGACCCCGCGACTTGCGAAAGAGCGGATCGTGAGCGAACACCGAATGTTGAGTTCGCTTGAACAAAACGCACATGATTCTATCGCTGTCCGTCAGATGTTCGGCTCGATCGCGGCGCGATACGATCTTGCCAATCACATCTTAAGTTGCGGCTTTGATTTTTACTGGCGAAAACGCGCTGCCGAGATCGTTGCGCTCTGGCACCCAAATAAGATTGTCGATCTTGCCACGGGCACGGGCGATCTCGCGTTCGCCATTACGAAAAAATTGCCTGATGCCGAAATCGTCGGCATCGATTTCTCGGAAGATATGCTGGCGATTGCGCGCCGAAAAGGATTGCGCAAAACCATCGTGGCCGATGCGATGCGGCTGCCGTTTGCGGATGCTTCATTTGATTGCCTTACCGTCGCGTTCGGGTTACGGAACATGGAGGACTGGGATGCTGCGCTGCGTGAAATGTCGCGTGTTCTCCAGAGAAACGGTCGCTTGCTAATCCTCGAGTTTTCCTTGCCGCGATTGTCGATCTTGCGCGCTGTTTATCGTTTCTATTTGCATCGCTGTCTCCCTTTTCTCGGATCTTCTCTCACCCGAAAAAGAACTGCCTACCATTATCTTGGCAATTCAATTGAAGAATTTCCGAGCGACGATGCAATGCTTCGTTTGCTCGAAGCGAACGGCTTCTGCGCCGCGTCCGTCGAACCCCTTACTGGCGGCATCGTCACAATTTTTACGGCGGAAAAAATGTAGCTGCGCTCTACGAGCGCCGGGTCGCAGTGGTCGGCGGTCATAGACCGCCGCTACAATTATTTATTTCGGCGACGTGCTTGACGTTGCGGCGGGCGACGCTGGAGAGGGTGTAGCCGTTGCTTGAGTAAGCGGCAGCTTGAGGGCGGTCAAATCCGGAGTGCTCAGGACAAATGTCTCCTCATGCTCATCCACGCGCGCAAACCACGTCCCTTCACCGGCTGCTTCTCCGACTGTCAATTTGTGCAAAGCTTTATCGTCGGGTGAAGTCGTAAAAGTGGCAACGATCTGCGGCTTCTCGAATGCATGCGGCGGCGTGGTCGCGCTCACCCAGCGCATCGCGTGCAACATCGACAATGTATTGAGCAGCGACTGTGCGTTTACCTGGTCGATCGCACCGCTGCCTTTTTGCCAGACCCACTGATTATTTGCCCCGCGCACGAGCGACAGTTCTTTATCAGTCACCACGCTAAAACTGTGGATTTGTTCCGGCTTGAACTTGAAGATCGCGAGCTCCTGCCATTGTAATGGATCGGTAAAGATTTGATCGAGTAATCCGCGGCGTACCGCCACAATAAACGGCTCGTCGCCGAGGCGCGCGTAAACGTTTTCGCCATCTACTTTTCCAAAGGCGATCGTCGCGAAAGGACGCTCGCCCGCCTTGGTTTCAGCCGTGTTCTCGGATGCAAATGAACTGAAAATTAATAACAACTGCGGCTTATCCAGCCCGTACTTCGGCAAATCGGAGGCAACGTCTTCTATAAATTTAGTCACTTGCTCGCCTTGTAACGTGTCGATCAGGCGGCGCACCTCGCTGGAATTTGCCGGCGCGTTATTGCGACTGGCAATGGTCCAGTTTTCTCCTTTGCGCGAAAGCACCGTCTTGCCTTTGCCCGGCGCGTCGATCGTCATCCGGTCGAGAATGTTCGTGTCGATGCGAACGAGATGCCGGTCGCGCACATCATTCGGCCTGGTATTGAGAATTTCTTCGGTTTTCTTCGGGAGCGTGTAGACAAAAGCGCGCGATGAGAAGCGGACGTAGATCTGGTCCTTTTCTTTTTCCGGCACGGCCCCGATCTGGAGCATCTGGCCTTGCTTGTCATCCTGAGTGAAGAGCGTAATCGATCCTCGCGGCTCGGCCAGGCCGTACGGATGCAGATCACCGCGATCGTCGGCCACGAATTGTTGAATGTGTGCAGTCGTGACCTGCGCGATCAGGTCGCCGATCTTTTGATCGTCGCCACGCGCGCGCAACGGCTTCATGATTTCCCAATGATCGCCTTTTTTCTGCAACTCCATCTCACCGGCGGCGGTCTTCAGCAAGACCCGCGAAACTTGCGCGCTGATTAGGTCGGTCAACTTTTTGTCGCGAAATTCCTCCGGCTTCTTGCCGATATTCTTTTTGATGGATTGCGCGGCGAGAAATGTTTCCTTCGAATTTTCGAAGCGCACATACATTTTGCCTTCGAGCGCCGCGTCTTTGCCGAACAAGATTTCCGGCGGCGCACCGGGTCCGAGCAATTTCAATCGCAGCTTTGGCTTGCTCAGGCCGTATTCATTCAACTTGTTTTTCTCGGTCTCGATTTGCTTGGCTGGAATGGTCGCGTCTTTCTGCCAGCTTTCGAGATCGAAGAGAAGATTCTCGATCAATGAATTGTCGGC